>PVMO01008287.1_pt1 | contig 17088 bp, 16 predicted proteins | sample 1853421 | NCBI WGS metagenome assembly PVMO01 (sample SAMN08533511, study PRJNA380276) | Human gut metagenome, whole genome shotgun sequencing project.
GGTGAAGTCGATGTATGTCCTGCCGGCCAGGTCCCAGAGGGTGGCCCCCTGTCCGTGGTCCACGTCCACGTCGAAGCGGCCGTAGGTCTGGAGGGTGTGGGCGTGGTCCAGCGCCTTGAGTTCGTCAAAGGTCATGTCTGCGCCTCCTTACAGGATCATGGTGCCGATGCCCTCGTCGGAGAGCAGCTCGATGAGAATGGAGTGGGGGATGCGGCCGTCCAGGATGTGGGTGCGCTCCACGCCGGAGCGCACCGCCTCCACGCAGCACTCCACCTTGGGAATCATGCCTCCCTGGATGACCCCCTCCCGCACCAGCAGGGGCACCTCGGACAGGCCCACCTTCTGGAGAAGGGTGCTCTCGTCCGCCGGATCCCGCAGCAGGCCGCGCACGTCGGTGAGGAGGATGAGCTTCTCTGCCCCCAGAGCCACCGCCAGCCTGGCGGCAGCCGTGTCGGCGTTGATGTTGTAGGCGTTTTCGCCGTCCACCCCCTGAGCCACGGTGGACACCACGGGGATGTAGCCAGCCGTCAGGCAGTCCCGGACCGGGGCGGGGTCCACCCTGGCGAGCTCGCCCACCAGACCGTACTTCGCGTCCAGCAGTCTGGCCTGGAACAGATATATCGAACTGTGCCTAGTTGTAAGAGGAACAGACCGGCGTCCAAGCCGCACAGGCCGATGGCCCGCCCGCCCCGGCGGTTGAGGGTGGCCGCCAGGTTCTTGTTCACCTTGCCGCAGAGCACCTGCTGCACCACGTCCATGGTCTCGGTGTCGGTACAGCGCAGGCCGTCCACGAAGCGGGACTCCTTGCCCAGCTTCTTCAACATGGCGGAGATCTCCGGCCCGCCGCCGTGGACCACCACCACATGGATGCCCACTAGGCTGAGGAGAATGACGTCGCCGATGACGGCTTCCCGCAGCTCCCGGGAGATCATGGCGCTGCCGCCATATTTGATGACGATGGTCTTTCCGTAATACTTCTGGATGTAGGGCAGGGCCTCGGCCAGCACCTGGGCCCGCAGGGTCACGTCGGACATGGGGTTCGCCTCCTTGGGGAGAGGGGCGCGGGCTGCGCCTCTCATGTTCTGTAATCGCCGTTGATCTTCACATATTCGTACGTCAGGTCGCAGCCCCAGCAGGTGGCCTCGTGCTCTCCCTCGTGGAGGTGGACGTCGATGACCACCTCGTCCTGGGAGAGGATGCTCCGGGCGGCCTCCTCGTCGAAGTCCAGACCCATGCCGCCCCGGCAGACGGCCACAGCACCCACGGCGGAGGAGAAGGAAATGTCCACATACTCGGGGCGGAAGGGGGCCTTGGAGTAGCCCATGGCACACAGCACCCGGCCCCAGTTTGCGTCGGCGCCGAACATGGCGGCCTTCACCAGGGGGGAGCCCACCACCGCCTTGGCCAGGCGCTCGGCGCTCTCCTCGCTGCGGGCCTCCCGCACGGCGCAGGTGATGAGGCGGCTGGCCCCCTCGCCGTCCCCGGCGATGGCCCGGGCCAGCTCCTGGCAGAGCTGGCGGAGGGCCTTCAGAAAGACGGTGTAGCCGTCATCCTTCCACTCGATGAGGGGATTGCCCGCCATACCGTTGGCCAGCACCGCGCACATGTCGTTGGTGGAGGTGTCCCCGTCCACCGTCACCCGGTTGAAGGTGCGGGGGACCACCTCGTGGAGGGCCTCGGAGAGCATCTCCCGGGTGATGGCGCAGTCGGTGGTGACGAAGCACAGCATGGTGCCCATGTTGGGGTGGATCATGCCGGAGCCCTTGGCGATGGCGCCGAGTGTCACGGTCCTGCCGCCGATAGAGCAGGCGAGGGCAAGCTCCTTCTTCACCGTGTCGGTGGTCATGATGGCGCGGGCCGCCGCGTCGGAGCCTTCCGGCCCGGCGGTGAGGCCCGCCGCCGCCTCCGGCATCCCCGCCCGAATGGCGGCGATGTTGAGGGTCTGGCCGATGACGCCGGTGGAGGCCACCACGAAGTCGGCGGGTGCGCGGCCGGTGGCCCGGGCGGCCAGCCGGGCCATCTCCTCGGCGTACTCGTGGCTCATGGGGCAGCAGGCGTTGGCGTTGCCGCTGTTGGCCGCCACGCCCCAGGCGGTGCCGTCCTCCAGGTGTTCCATGGTGACATAGAGGGGGGCGGCCTTGACCCGGTTCATGGTGTACACGGCCGCCGCCGCGCACTCCTGGTCGGAGAGGATGAGGGTCAGGTCCTTCTTGTCTGCCTTTTTGCTCTTGACGCCGCAGTGAACCCCCCAGGCCCGGAAGCCCTTGGGGGCGGTGACGCCGCCGGGTATCTGCTTCATGTTCGCTCACTCCTTGCTGAGGCGGGACTGCCCGCCGGTGGGGTTTCCAGGGCCAGGCCCGCCGTCATCTCAAAGCCCAGCATCAGGTTCATGTTCTGCACCGCCGCGCCAGAGGCGCCTTTGCCCAGGTTATCGAAGAGGGCGGTGACGATGGTCTGCTCCTCGTGGCCGCACACCACCAGCTCCAGCCGGTCGGTGCCCGCCAGAGCGTTGGCGGGGAGGGTGGGGGCATCCCCGCCCCAGCGCACCGAGACCAGGGGCTGGCCGGCGTAGTAGGCCGCCAGGATGTGGCAGACCTCCCGGGCGGTGGGCTGGCCCCGCAGATAGCGGTTGTGGAGTTGGATGGTGGTAGCCATGCCCTTGTAGTAGTCGTCCACCACGGGGCAGAACACCGGGGGCTGCTCCAGCCCGGCCACCTTCTGCATCTCGGTCAGGTGCTTGTGGCGCAGGCCGGTGCCGTAGAGCCGGGGACTGAACAGCTCGGCCGGCTTGTCGGGGGCCTCATACTGGGCGATCATCTTTCTGCCTCCGCCGGAGTAGCCAGTGAGGGAGAAGCAGGTGAGGGGGCAGTCCCGGAGCAGAATATGGAGGGCGGACAGGGGGGCTGCCGAGGCCAGGAAGCCGGTGGCGTGGCAGCCGGGATTAGCCACCCGACGGGCCTGTCCGATGATGCGCTCTGGGTCCTTGTACAGCTCCGGGAAGCCATAGACCCAGCCGGAGGCGGTACGGTGGGCGGTGGAGGCATCAATGATCCGGGTGTGTCCGTTCTCAATGAGCTCCACCGCCTCCCAGGCGGCGGCATCGGGCAGGCAGAGAAACACCAGGTCGGCCGCGTTGAGGTATTTTTTCCGCTCCGCCGGGTCCTTGCGCCTGGCCTCGCCGATGCGCAGCAGTTCGAGATCGGTCCGCCGGGAGAGCCGCTCCCAGAGCTGAAGGCCAGTGGTGCCCTCCCGGCCGTCGATAAAGACCTTCGGCTTATCCATGTCTGCGTGTCTCCACGAATTCCCTGATATGTCCGATCTGCACCCGGACGCTGTCCGCCGCCGGGCCGCCGCAGACCTTGCGGCCGTTGACGCAGGTCCTGAGCTCCAGGGCCTGGTACACATCCTCGTCAAAGGCCTTGGATACGGCCTTGAAGTCCTTGAGGGACAGGGTGTCCAGGGTCTCACCGGCTCTGATGCACTGGCTGACCAGTCGGCCCACGATCAGGTAGGCCTCCCGGAAGGGCATCCCCTTCTTCACCAGGTAGTCAGCGCAGTCGGTGGCGTTGATGAAGCCGCCGGCGGCCGCCCGGCGCATGTTCTCCTTCCGCACGGTGAGGGTGTCCAGCATGGCGGTGAACACAGGCAGGCAGCGCTCCACCGTGTCGATGGCGTCAAAGACGCACTCCTTGTCCTCCTGCATGTCCTTGTTGTAGGCCAGGGGGAGCCCCTTCATGACGGTGAGCAGGGTGATGAGGGAGCCGTACACCCGCCCCGTCTTGCCCCGCAGCAGCTCGGCCACATCGGGGTTCTTCTTCTGGGGCATGATGGACGAGCCGGTGGAGTAGGCGTCGTCCAGCTCCACGAACTTGAATTCCCAGGAGCACCATAGAATGATCTCCTCGGAGAAGCGGGACAGATGCATCATCAGAATGGAGCAGGCCGAGAGAAACTCCAGGGCGAAATCCCGATTCCAGCGAGTTGTCGGTGGGCTTGGAAAAGCCCAGAGCCTGTGCGGTCTGGAACCGGTCTACCGGGTAGGTGGAGGTAGCCAGGGCCCCCGCCCCCAGGGGGCACTCGTCCATCCGCGCCAGACAGTCCTCCAGCCTTGTCACGTCCCGCTTGAACATGTTGGCGTAGGCCATCATGGCGTGGGCGAAGGTGGTGGGCTGGGCCCGCTGGAGGTGGGTGTAGCCGGGCATGACCGTGTCCAGATTGGCCTCGGCCTTCCTGACCAGCACCTTCTCCAGGTCCAGGATCAGGCCGATGATGGCCTGGATCTCCTTGCGGACGTACATCCGGAAGTCCACCGCCACCTGATCGTTCCGGCTGCGGCCGGTGTGCAGCCGCTTGCCCGTGTCCCCGATGCGTTGGGTGAGGATGGTCTCGATATTCATGTGGATATCCTCGTTCTCCAGGGAGAACTCCACCTGTCCGGCCTCAATGTCGGCCAGGATGGCCTTGAGGCCGTCGATGATCTTCTCGGCCTCGTGCTCCTTGATGATCCCCTGCCTGCCCAGCATGGCCGCGTGGGCGATGGACCCGGTGATGTCCTCCCGGTACATCCGGGCGTCAAAGGAAATGGAGGAGTTGAAGTCGTTGACCAGGGCATCCGTCTCCTTTTGGAACCGTCCGGCCCACAGTTTCATAGTATCGCTCCTTTTGCCTCGCGGAGTTTTGCCGTCCGCAGGCGGAAAAAGATATCAGACAGGGTCTCCGCTCAGAGCTTTCCCTGCTCCCGCAGGGCCTGGACCTTGTCGGGCAGGCCCCACAGGTTGATAAAGCCCTGGGAGTCCGTCTGGTCGTAGTCGCTCTCCCCGAAGGTGACCAGATCCTCGGAGTACAGGGTGCAGGGGGATGAGATGGAGGCGGTGATAAGGTTGCCCTTGTAGAGCTTGAGCTTCACGGTGCCGGTGACGTACTTCTGAGTGTCCGTGGCGAAGGCGGTGAGGGCCTCCCGCAGGGGGGTGAACCACTTGCCGTTGTAGACCAGGTCGGCGAAGTCTACCGCCAGCTTCTGCTTCATGTGCTTGGTGTCCTTGTCCAGGGTGATCTGCTCCAGCACCTCGTGGGCCCGGTAGAGGATGGTGCCGCCGGGGGTCTCGTACACGCCCCGGTCCTTCATGCCTACCAGCCGGTTCTCCACGATGTCCAGCAGGCCGATGCCGTTGGCGCCGCCCAGCTCGTTGAGCCTGCGGATGAGGTCGCTGGCCTTCATCTTCACTCCGTCCACGGCCGCGGGCCAGCCCTTCTCAAAGTCGATGGTGACATAGGCGGGGGCGTCGGGGGCCATGGCGGGGGAGACCCCCATCTCCAGGAAGCCGGGCTTGTCGTACTGGGGCTCGTTGGCGGGGTCCTCCAGGTCCAGGCCCTCGTGGGACAGGTGCCATAGGTTCTTGTCCTTGGAGTAGCTGGTCTCCCGGCTGATCTTCAGGGGGACGTTGTGGGCCTCGGCGTAGTCGACCTCCTCGTCCCGGCTCTTGATGTCCCACTCCCGCCAGGGGGCAATGATCTTCATTTCGGGGGCAAAGCGCTTGATGGCCAGTTCGAAGCGGACCTGATCGTTACCCTTTCCGGTGCAGCCGTGGCAGATGGCGTCGGCGCCCTCCTGCTTGGCGATCTCCACCAGCCGCTTGGCGATGATGGGCCGGGCAAAGGCGGTGCCCAGCAGATAGTCCTCGTACTTGGCCCCCATCATCATGGAGGGGATGATGACCTCGTCCACCATCTGGTCGGTCAGGTCCTCGACGTACAGCTTGGACGCACCGGTCTTGATGGCCTTCTCCTCCAGGCCGTCCAGCTCGGCCCCCTGTCCCACGTCGCCGGAGACGGCGATGATCTCGGGGTCGTTGTAGTTCTCCTTCAGCCAGGGGATGATAATGGACGTATCCAGACCGCCGGAGTAGGCCAGGACGACTTTCTTGATCTCAGACATGTTGATGACCTCCTGTGGGGCGGCAAGGCCGGCCGCCCAGCTGATGTGTCCCCAGTATAATCCAACCCGTATAAAAATGCAATAGTCATTCTGTATAAATATCCACAATACCGGAGTTATAACAGTTAATTATTTTTATATATTCGTTATAAAAATAGTATAGCGAATAAATAGCCAATTCAAACAGACGGAACAGGAGCCGGAAGCATTCCGCAGGCGGAACGGCAGCGGACCGGGATGAGCGGCGCTCATCCCGGTCCGCTCTGCGGTATTTACTTCAGCAGGGGATCCTCAAGATCCCGGAGCATCCGGTCCAGCGCGGTGATGCCGCCCTCGGCGGTGTACCACACGGCGGGATGGGCCAGGTAGACGATCCTGCCGTCCCGGTAGGCGGCGGTGCCCTTCATCAGCTCGTTCTCCACCACTTCCTGGGCCAGCTTGGCCCCGGCGGTGCCAATGGCGGCATCCCGATCCAGAACAAAGAGATAGTCGGGGTCCTTGTCCACGAGGAACTCGAAGCTGGCCTCGTTGCCGTGGGTGGAGGTGCCGGGCTGGGCGTCCGCCCCCACGTTGGCAAAGCCCGCTTCCCGGCCGATGAGGGAGCAGCGGCCGTCGTTGCCCAGCACATTGAAGCCGCCGCTGGTAACCAGGCCCACACAATGGCGGTTCGGCCTTCGGAAAAGGAGGCCAGGGCCGCCACGCGGCTGTCAAAGCCGGTCAGGAGTTCCCCGGCCGTGTCCTCCAGGCCGAACAGGGAGGCGATGGCCCTGGTGTTCTGCCGTACGCTCTCCACCACACCCAGGTCACTGTCGGTGGCCAGATAGACCACCGGGGCGATCTGGCTGAGGGCGTCGTAGCTGCCGGCCAGCCAGCCCCCAATGAAGATCACGTCGGGGCCACAGGCCATGACGGCCTCCAGGCCGGCCTCTTTTTCGACAAAAGTACTGAAAACTCGGAGGCTTCAATAGTAGATGGACAGAGGCCGGCCCGCGATGGTCATGATCTTGAAGTCCACCTGGTAGAGCTCCGACAGGGTTTCTTTGGTCATTACCTCCTCCACAGTGCCGAACTTGGCGACCCTGCCGTCCTGAAGAGCGCAGATGTAGTCGGAGTAGAAGGCGGCCTAGTTGATCTCGTGGAGAACCAGGATTACCGTCTTGCTCAGCTCGTCGCACAGCCGCCGGACGGTCTTCATGAGATTGGCGGCGTGGTGGATGTCCAGGTCGTTGGTGGGCTCGTCCAGCAGGACATACTCGGTGTCCTGGGCAATGACCATATTCAGGGCAACGGGACTTTCCCTTTCCGGGGCCAGCACCTGCGTCACCTCCCAGGGAAGCATGACAGCCTCATACCGGATGTTGGCCGTGCCCAAGTCCAGGCCGGACTGCTGTATGCCGCGCTTGAGCTACTGCTCAGAACAGGGCAGGGTCAGCCATGTGGTCTCGCTTGATCCCTCCGGCGCATTCTTCGGGAAAATACCCACCACCAGCATGGCAGGCTGACAGAGATAGCATGGGAAGTGCTGGCCATCGTAGTGGTGTTCCAGCTTCATGTCGTTGTCATAGACCACGCCGCAGGGGGTGACGCAGGTGCTTTCACTGTTGAGGATCAGATCCAGCGCCGCCTTGCGGGCATCCAGCCGTTCCAGCTCCTCAGTGCTGCAGCTCCCGCCGTTCAGGGGAATATAGTGCCGGCGGCCAATGTCCTCCAAATCGGAAAAGTCTGTGATGATCCTGGCCTGCTGACACCAGAAGGTCAGGTTGATTAGGTCAGTCATCTCGAACAGGCCCCATTTCACTGTCATCGCCTGGAATTTGGCGGCTTCATTGATGTCAGAGCTGTCCAGCCGCTTGGCCAGATAGTCCAGCTCGTCCACGTTGACCGCTACCTTCTCCAGCCGCTTCAGGATGAGAAAACTGCTGTTGAGCTCATCCACCCGGCAGTCCCGGCCGACCGGGTCACCGATACCCAAAGAGGCCAGGGCTGCCACCGTGTCGTCATAGGCGCCTCGGGGGATGGGAAAAGGGACTGTAGGCTGGCCGTACCCCGGGTGCCGCGAATTACTCAGGACTGCGTGCATCATCCGTTTTCCCTCCCGTACCGTATGGATTTTTTTCATCCTAGTCCGCAGGCATTCCCCGGCGGTGCTCCAGCAGAGGAAGCCATGGGCTGGGTAGGGGCAGCCCCGGCACAGGTCTGAGCGGGTGCACACCGGCACGGGCGGAGCGTCCGCCGGATGATCCGGGGCGTACAGCTTGTGGGTACAGGAGGCAAATAAATGCCGGGCATAGTAAAAGGCGGCGCCTTTGTCGGCGCCGCCTTCACATAGACTGTTCAATGCTTGGTCCCTCTTTTTGTATTTAATTTTGCTTCGGTTCGGGTAACTGGGATCGAATCTGGTCCAGAATGCGCTGGCACCGGGATTCCTGCCGGTAGGAGGCGGGGCCCTCGCCGCATAGGAAGCCCTGTGCCGCCTGGCGCAGCTCCTCCAACCGCTCCCGGTCAAAAACCTGCTCCCTGGCCATCAGCCCGGAGCGGAAGGTGAAGTCCTCCTTGGCGGTTTGGTAGTCCTCCATGTAGTAGTGGCCGTTGCTGACGCCTCTCCGGTCATAGTCCCAGGCCCAGGTGACGAATTGAGCCCCCAGCAGGGTCTTTTTCCCGGCCAGTACCGTACCGTTGAATTCTGCCAGCACCCGGTAGCCGTCTGCCAGGCTCTCCGCCTTCAGCGGCGGGGCCGTCTCCAGGAGCTTCATGTACTTCATTATCGTCCCCGCCGCCTCCGTGACCTAGGCCAGGGTGGCCTTTGCCCCGTCTGTGTCCACCCAGGTGGGGTCATACCGGGCAGCACCGCGCTCCGTGACCCGGCACAGGGCGCGGCCGTTCCACTCCACTGGGAGCAGGCCGTCCTCCTCCACCGGCCGGGGTAGCAACTCCCGCCGCCGCAGGGCGCAGGACAGCTCCTCAAAATAGGTTTCTTTGGTCATGCGCTTTTACCTCCTTCTCCGTGCAAAACGCCTTTTTTCAATGGCCGCTCCTGAGCTGCTGCTTGTGAACGCCATCATGCCATCTTATCCACGAAAAAGCTATTCAGCAAAGCGGACATAAAAGTGTGTGCCCTTTTTGAATTCGCCGGGCAGCAAAAAAGCGCCGGCCTGCTGGTTGACGAAACCAATAAACCGGCGCACTAATTTTTGTATATCATTTTTTCGGATTTTTGTGCCCTGACTGTGTTCAAATAGGGCGCTGATCCCTGTCGGGGGCTCGGAAACTGGGGCAAGCCAGGGGAAGGCCCCTCCGAGGCCCCGGAATACCTCGAAAATATCTTTTTTAGAACACAAATTTCAGGAAAATAAAAAAGCCGCACCCTCTGATACTCTAAGCGTCCCGCTTAAAATATCCAGATTGGTGTGGCTTTATGGAGCTGGAAACGTGACTTGAACACGCGACCTGCTGATTACGAACCGTATTAGGAGTGACAAACTGGCTCCGTTGAGCGCTTTTGCGGCCTGTTTAGCCCGGAGCCGCGTCTGCTTTGACACGGTTCCCTCCGTTGCTTCCCTCCGCTCCGTTTCCTGTGTGGGTCACGGTGTGGGTCGGCGGATTTTCCGTTCAGGATCTGCGTCGCTATAAACAAAAAGAAGGCCTCATGCCCCAAATTCAGAGAGAAGAGGCCACACTGTCATCACTAGCTCAACCCACTTACTGCAAACCAGGATTTCTGGGGACACCAGTTTACCCACCCTTGGGTGGGGCAAGCAGAGCACCTGGCTTGCCGCAAGCGGCAGCCTGGCACATTTGCAGGCGTAGCCCGCACCCACTCCGGGAGGAGAGCCGAACGACCACAGGAAAGCCCCTGTCGCGGACGTGTCGGCCCTGTGTACCGCTTTTTGGGTGGGAGGCCAGCGCCTCTTCGGGGGCATTTGGGCAGCGTTGGGCTGAGTGTGAGGCGGCCTCGTGGCGCTCCCGCTATCGGGAAGCTTTACCTACCTGACCTGCTCTGCTTGGGAAAGTTTTAGTATTTTCAGAAAAGAGGGAGTAAGAGATGCGGAGTGCACGGCAAAATAAGCGCAGAAAGGCAGGCTGAACAACCCTTTTCGAGTTATCCAGCCTGCCCTTTGCTCCGGTTTAGTTTATAACAGCTTGATACTATTCCGACCGATCAAGAAGGAATCAGTGAATGACCTTCTGCTCCTTCACAATATCCCAAAGGATTGCATCCACCTTGTTGTGAAGGACGTCGTGCTGCAGGCGGTACAGGTTCTCCACAGTGACCTTGATGTCATTGTGGACAAAACCCTCCACGTTGGTGGCCCGGATACCCTTTTCCGCCATCATCATGGCCTCCAGGCAGCCAAACAAGGACGTGAACATCCGGAAAGCGCAGGAGGGCTTGGCACCATCGCACACCACACCGGCCATATGGATCATGCAGGTGCACAGCATGTCATTGATTTGCTTGGGACTCAGGCCGTGGAGGAAGGCAACACCAGCGGCGGAGGCAGGTGCGCTGGTGGCGGCGCAGGAGCAGGTGGGGGGCATGTAGACATATTCCTTGGAGAGATACTTCAGATATGTATTGACTAGCAGCCCGAAGGCGACCGCGCGGTAGCCGTCCTCCTCCGAGCACTTGCGGTACTCCGCACAGGCCCAGGGGCCCATGACAACCATAGCGCCCTGGTTGCCGCTGGCAGTGCTGACCATGGCGGGATAATCACTGCCGCCCATGCGGGCATCCGCACCGGCGGTGGCCCAGATGAGGATATGGGTGATCTCGTCGGGTGCCACGAAGCCGCTTTCAATATTGTCCATCAGTACCCGGGCAGTCTGAATCCCACGGGGATTGTCGATACCGTCCTGCGCCAGGATCTTATTCATGGCCACGGCCTCCTTGGCACGGCCAAATTCGCTGATATCAGCGGTTTTACACCAATTGTAGATGTTTTCGATGGTAAACTCATTCCAGTCTACATCATTGGCTGGGATGAGCATCTCAGTCGTGGGGCGGCGGTTGTCCACCAAAACCTTGCCGTCGACCTCCAGATACGTCCAGGTGTGGTGTTCATCCTCAAAAATTACAGTGGCTACGTGCTCATCGGTGGTAAGGGTCAGCTTGAAATACACCTGCTTGCCGGTGCTGTTGTCCATGTCAAGGGTGAACTCCGCATTCTTCACCAGTTCTTCGGCGGCCTCCACATCCTTGGGGGTGATGTTGTGCAGCACCTCCTTGCAGGCATCGGCGTCACCGTTGATAATGCCCACTGCAGAGGCCAGGAACGCGCCGGTCTTCCCGCCAGTCTTGGGAATGCCAACGGCCTGTACGCCGGTCACCATGAGCCCGCAACCCACCATGTCGACCCGCAACACCTTGCCGGGTGCGTGCTTACGGGTGATTGCACCTCCCAGCGCAAACATCATCGGTTCGGTACATCCCAGAGCGGGGGAGGCTTCCTTGTCCAGAAGTTCTCTGAAGATCGTCTTGCTCATGCTTCGTTCCATCCTTTCAGTTCAATTTTATTTTAATGCAAATTGCATTTTTAACATTTAGTTTAGATCTTTCCTGTTTTAACATAGCGTTGGATCTGTTCCACACTCTTGCCAGTGAGCCCCAGCTTTTCGGCCGAGCGGCCGTTGGCAAACCAATCTGTATCGTGGGCCACACCAATCAGGGTGATAACCGCATCCATAATGGGGGTGTCAACCCCCGCCAAGTCCCCGATAGAGGCCCAGCAGACCAGTGCGACGGGGATGTCCTCTGTGAGATAGCGGTAGTTGATATCATTGGGACCGGCAATGGAGGTCAGCGCATGGCAGCCATGGCCCATAGCATACAGGGGTTCCCAATTATCAATCTTTTCCACCCCGGCGAAGTCCTCCAAAGCATGGATCTGGTAGCCCAAAGCCTTGCCGACGGCCAGCCTCTCCCGGTTGAGCAGTACGTCGATCTTGAGACCAGAGGGCTGGAAACCGTGCTCATACAGGAAGAAGGTGAAGTCTGGTTTTTCGATATTGCTTAGATTGACCAGGCAGGGACCGGGGTGCACGGTAGGGTTAATCAGGCTTAGGCCGCATTCAAGCACGTCCGCGTAGAGACCTGGGAAGTCATAGAGATCGGTTTTGATCTGGTTGAAGTAGCGGTCGGCCGCACTAGCCGGGAAAAATGCGATAGGGGCAAGATGGCGCTCAAACATCCGTACCTTACCGGGACCTGCCAGCCTTGTGCTGAAGGGGGGGATGGTGGATTCCACAAAGATGGGGCAGGTTGGGTCATCCCCCCACACATTCTTGTAGATGAGGGAGGCCATGCAGCCGTTGAATGTGACCATGATCTGCTCTGCAGAGGTATGGCCCTTCAACATCTGCGCATACTCCTGATGGTGGCTGCCCGTCACGCATACGATGATGTAATCGGCCTGGCCGACCGCCTGGTCGATATCCGAGGTGATTATGTCGATGCGTTCCCGTGCTTCCAATGCACCGACGCACTCAATGACCTGGGTATCTGCGAAATCGCGGAATCGATGGATGAGGTTTTCCGGCGCAAACAGCCGCACTTCATGTCCGCTGGCTTTTAGGTCGACCGCAATGGTCTGCGCGATGTTGCCGGTTCCAAGGACAGCAATTTTTTTCAAGGCGGGATCTCCTTTCTTGCATGAAAAAGTCATGGATGGGATGCAGATATGGGATATGAGATGAGCGGGCAGTTTCATCTATGCGTTGGTATTTGCGGACAGGGCTGCATGCGGAGGCTGATTCTTATAGTGGATTTTTTAGAATTATTTTCTCCTATCTGAGAAAGATACTAGCACAGTTGCCTAGCCGTGTCAATCCTAAAATTTAATTTAATAGAAAAAATGCCGAATTTTTCTCATGTAAGAAAAATTCGGCATTTCTTAACTTGTGCGTATGGTATGCTCCGTTTTTAAATTAAGAGAAAACACACGACCGTTTCTGACGTTCCGCAATTAATATAGCCATGCTCTTCATGGGCATCGAAATCGATCCCACATCCCTCAAATAAATGGTAGGTTTTGGGGCCGATTACCACATCTAATTCCCCTCGAAATACTATGCAATACTCTTTGTTGGAACTCTCATGGATAAACATAGGAGGATTGTAGTGGTACCCGGCCTTAAACACACCATAAAAAACCTGAACACCATCAAGCGGGGAAAATGGGAAAATATTATATAGCGTAAAAAGTCCGCTGTCATCAATCAAAGGAGTTGTTTTAGCAATATCCCGGACAGCATAATTGCTGTCAACTTCACCAGCTAAAGCATTGAGCGTAATTTTGAGCCCATTGGCGATCTTCCAAACAGTCGTAATGGTTGGGACAGATTCCCCACGCTCGATCTTACTCAGCATGGCTTTGCTGATCCCGGTCAATTCGGAGACATCATTTAGGTTCAACCCCCTTTTATCACGGATTGCCTTCAAATTTTCGCCCAGAGAAGAAAAATCATTCATTTTAACCGCCTTCTACGTTGGGGCATACTACCATCACCAGATCAGATAATTATAGCCGGACCCCATATAAACCAATATTACTCGTGATTTTGTTATTATAGATAAAATTTCTCTAAAAATCAAGAACAATCGGGCTGATTGCCATGTTGATGCAGTTCTGGGTGCGGTTTATGCCTTTGGCTTTTGAAAATTATGGCTGGGGTCTTTAAATTTGATCGATATCTTATTGACAACAGCAAAAATGTAGTATATATTAGAAATACGGAGCTGAAATTTTATTATAGTGGATATTTGGATTATTTCTCCCTGCTGACTGCCAAACCGCATGAGATGAGGGCAATCGTCACGGTATAAGGTAAAGTAGTACTTTTACACCGATTTCAATCATCTAAAAGGGGAGAACTATTCATGGGAAAAGAAAAGATGCGCATCGGCCTTTTGGCCTCTCTCGCTGGCGCCCTTTTAGCCTATCTCATTGGATCAGGAACGGCTAGTGGTCAGGAATCTATGCAGTATTTTACTAGCTGGGGTTCTGTTGGCGGGACATTGACAGTTATGGTAATCAATGCGGTCGTCATGTTCTGCACTTTCATGGCGTACACCTATGCCGGCCGCCATGGGACTTCTGATCTGGCCGGCGTATGTGAGTTCTACTGCGGCAAGGTGGTGGGAAAGCTGTTTACCGCCTTTGCATGGATCTTCAACACCTGTTGCTTCTTTTTCATGATTTCCGGGTTTGGCAGCACCCTAAATCAACAGTGGGGGCTTCCTCTCTGGGCCGGATACCTGATCGCCGTGGCGCTCGCCGTTGGAACAGCGGTTATGGGGCTGCAGGGAATTGTCAACATTATCGGTAAGATTGGACCCGTGGTGGTGACCTTCCTCTTCCTCTTGGGCGTGATCGCTGCATTCCGATTCTTTCCCCACATTCCGGATGGCATTGTACTAATCAAGTCCGGTCAGGTGGAGTTGCTTCAAGCTGGGGCTAATCCAGTTCTGGCAGGTCTCTCTTTCGGTGGATGCTCGATCCTCCTCGTGGCGGCGTATATGGCCAGCATTGGCAAGAAGTTGGCTGCGTATAAGAAAAAATATACCATTATCCTTTGTGCAATTGGCGCACTGGCGATAACTGTTACGGTCGGTATTCTGGGGCTTTGCCATCTGGGCAATGTGGAGCAATCCGCTACCGCCGCTATTCCCAATTTGCTGATTGCAAATGATATCTTTGGCGTGGCATCCAGCATTCTGGGCCCTGTGTTTGCAATTATTATTCTTCTGTCTATTTACAGCACTTTCTGCCCCATGCTGTGGACATGTGTCTCCACGATCATCAAAGACGAAAAGTCCTTCAAGTATAAGCTTACCTGTATTCTCTCCGGTGTCGGCGTATTTATTGTAGACCTGTTTATCCCTTATGAGACTCTGGTCAACGTAATTATGACCTACTGCGGCTATACCGGCAGTGTCGTGTTTATCGTGTTGACCATCCGCTGGATTATGGTTAGCAGGAAGGACAAGCTAGCTACCGCCTCTGGAAAAGTGGAACTCTCCTGAGCGGACACCCGACCGACTAGCTGGCGGGGGCAAAAATCATCATACAGTGAGCCAGCGCTTGAGACCGCTGCGAGTAGTGCTCAAGCGCTGGCTTTAGCGTAAATCTTCCAATAATCTGTGGCATCGGATTGGAATAGGCACTAGAAAACTGGGGGGATATTATTCGGGCTACTATAGTTATAATTATCAGCAAATGACCAGATCTTTCTGTCAACTTCTGTCAACCTCACATATATTTTGATTTACTTCCATTGCAAAAGGTTCTGTAGCCATCAATCCGACAATAATTTAGGTACATTTTCAGTCTACATGACCTTCCCATTTGCATTACCACTAGGGGTAACAATTGCCGTATATTTGTTTAGCCTTTGGGCGGGTAAGCGGCAGCCTGGTACATTTGCGGGCGTGGCCCGCACCCACTTTTGACCAGAGACGTCCGGCAGACTCAGGCACGAGGCAGTCAAACTGGAGAACGCCTCTGTCGCGGCCGTGTAAGCCCTGTGTGCCGTTTTTGGAATGAGGATAGAGACGGTGCCCATGTCGAGGGTATTTGGACAGCACTGGGCCATGTGTGAGGCGGCGGCTGTCCGGGACAGTTATGACTCAATGATCCTGCACATCCAGAGCATCCGATTCCAGAAGAAGAACGCCTCCGGGAGCCCGGTTTCGGGCCCTTTGGGGGCGTTCGATTTTCGTACTAGGATAAAGGACCGCGGCGGTGAACCGCCGCCGGTCCGGTCACAACGCCCCGCAGTGCGGGGCGTGTCAAGGGGTTGCGGGTTTCACCCCAGAAAAAACTTAGGGGGTCGCTACGGGCAGGTTCCGGAGTTTTAGGTGGTCGGTGGTTTTGAGAAAGTCAGTGTTCCCAGCCGGTTCCGGCCTTTTTGACCGCCGCTGTGGACCAAGAGCGCAGAACTTGCGCCGCAAAACAAAGAGAGACCTCTTTCCTCCAGCACAAATGCGATGCCGTTGACAAAGAGATCTCCAGTCGCGGCCAAATGATAAGGATCTGTTAACTCTGCCGGTTTGGGGTGGCCATTTTCTTCCTTCTGCGGTATTGTGTGGTGCTGAGAAGGAGGTGAGCCACATGGCGAAGAAGCGAGCCAACGGCGAGGGAAATATCCGAAAGCGCAGCGATGGGCGCTGGGAGGGCCGGTATACCGCCGGATACCACCCGGATACCGGCAAGCGGATCATCAAAAACGTGCTGGGCAGGACCCAGGCCGAGGTGAAGGCGAAGCTGAAAAAGGCCATTGAGGAGGCCGGCAGCCTGGACGTGGCCAAGGCAGGAAAATACACGGTGGCCGAGTGGCTAAGGCTGTGGTTTGAGGTCTACGCCAAGCCCAACCTGCGGTTCTCCACGGCGGAGTATTACCGCCGAGGCATTGAGCTGCACACCATCCCCTACATCGGGGAGGTCAAGCTCAACCAGCTGACCACCCGGCAGATCCAGAACCTTTACCGGGAGCTGCAGCAGAACGGCCGCCGCAGAGCCGCGCAGAAGAGCAAACACCCTGGCCTGAGCAGCTCCACCATCCGGGGCGTCCACACCATGCTCCACAGCGCCCTGGACCGGGCGGTGAAGGAGAAGCTGCTCCTCCACAACCCGGCCGAGGACTGTGTCGTGCCCAAGCTCCAGCGGCAGGAGATGAGAACCCTGAAGCCGGAGGACATGAGGGCCTACCTGGAGGCGGCGGAGCGGCGGGGTGTACTGGCCCTGTTCTACCTGGAGCTGGTCAGCGGCATCCGGAAGGGCGAGCTGGCCGCCCTCCTCTGGTCTGACCTGGACGCGGAACACGGCACCATCTCGGTGAGCAAGCAGGTGGGGCGGAACGCCCAGGGGGAGTTGACGGTCTGCCAGCCCAAGACATCCAACTCCGTCCGGGAGATCTCCATTCCCCGGGAGGCGGTGGAACTGCTGGTGCAGGAGCACCAGCGGCACCCGGAGAGCCACTATCTGTTCCCATCCCCCAGGACCGGCGGCATGTATCACCCGGACTCCATCGTGAACCTCCACAAGAAGATCCTGAAGGACGCCGGGCTGGAGTACATCAGATTCCATGATCTCCGCCACACCTTTGCCACGGTGGCGCTCCAGAGCGGTGTGGATGTCTTGAGCTGGCCGCCCTCC
>PVMO01019915.1_pt1 | contig 16998 bp, 14 predicted proteins | sample 1853421 | NCBI WGS metagenome assembly PVMO01 (sample SAMN08533511, study PRJNA380276) | Human gut metagenome, whole genome shotgun sequencing project.
AACTGTATTTTGATGAATTAAATAGTATTCTTGTAATATACGACAAAAGCCTATAGTACGAAAATCGTACTATAGGCTTCTGTCATGTCTAATATATTATCTTCTATATCCGCCGCATCCTCTTGTATTTGAGTTTGAGCCACAATAGCTTTGGCTAGTATTGTTACAAGCAGTGTTGTTATTACAGTTGTATTGTGTGCTAGTATTGCAATTGTACTGAGAATTATTGCATACATAATCGTAAGCAAATCCTGTGGACACTACAGCAGTCACGGCTAAAGCAGTCATGATGAGTATACGTTTAGTAAATTTCATAGATATCATCTCCTTGTTTCTATACATATATTATACTACTATGAGTCAAATAAAATATGATATTCTATATATATAATATTGGAGAGACATTATGTGAAAGGATGAGAGTTTATGATGAAACGTGCGTTAATGGCTGCACTATGTTTTAGTTTTGTGACATTAGGTAGCGAAGCAATTGATATTAATATACCAGGTGCAGATCCTACAATTTCAAAGGATGCCTATCAGAACTATCGTAAGACTGACGCAGATGCGCAGCAAATGGAACGGGATGTTGAAAAGGATATAAAAACATATATGCCAAAGCAAGTGGTAGGTAATGGCGAATTTGATTTAAATGATATCATTTATTCTAATCGTGAGTTGAACCATGCATTAGATTTCTCTTCATCCGTATTTATATTGAAAGAGGATGGGGCCAATGTAAAATTTACTGTGCCATACTCGAGTCGTTATGGTAATACTGAGAAGATTGCAGATGGTACACCTGCTTTCAGAAATGCAATGATTATGAGCCCCGACGGTGTGATGGCCTATGAATTACGTCATCAACCAACAGGAAATAATTGGGAAGATAGTAAGATTCCTTATAGCAAGCTGACTGTTGATGATATGAAAGCTATTGCAGAGAAAACAGCCGGCGTATTTCGTGGAGATGATCATTCATTATATGCTGGTAAATTTACGTATCCTACGGTTGAAAAAGCAACATGGGATGTAACGTATGCTAAGGATGTACCAATGGTAGGAAGCCTTAATTTTACGATGAAAAATACACCGATAATTTCGTATCATGTGGGTTATAATTTTATGCCTAGAAAACAGTTTAGTGTGTTAAAAGCACAAGGTGTTGATAAGGTTCAAGATATGATAATGTCACCGTTGGTAAATTATGTATTACCATCCATTGAACCAGCGAAGGATATACTTTCAAAAAGCAAAGCTTTGAAAATTAATGAGTTTACATTCTTAACGCTAAAAACAAGTAAAATGATGCGGGAGGATAAAAATAATTCGTATATATATGTATACGATAGCGATCAGTATAGAGAAGGTATCATGGTGATGCCTGTTGAGGATGAAGATATACAACATCCAGAGAAGATTTTCCCGAAAGCCGTACGCAGTATTATCTTAAATGACAAGTACTCGAAACGACAACCGATCCAATTTGCTACCGTTTGGAATGATGCCATGCCATCCGTATATATGCAAATTAAGCGCCCTAAAACAACGATATATATGTTAATATCCCATGATAAACAATACGTATACAATCACTTTATTATGACCTATAATACTAGCTCTTTGAACGAAAAAGATTTGCGAGATATTGTGCAATATGTAGACACTAATAACGATAAGGACTACTATAACACATTCCAAAGTGGGCTTGGGGCTAAGATGCCAAACGATATGGCGACGGTTGATATTAAAAATACGAAATAATAGACAATGTAAGGAAAGCTAAAAATACCCTGTGAAGTAACTCGCACAATAGGTTAGCTTTTCATGTAACTATAGGCTCTCTATTGTGAGGTATATACCTTATGATAGAGGGCTTTTTGTGTGTGATGAAAGTTAAAAAAGAGCTTTGTTTTTCTAGAAAATATCTTTATTTCTTATACTAAAAGGCGTATACTATAGATAATAACATAGAACATATATTTGTGTTTAAAGAGAGGAGGAAGATGTATGAGTGATGATGTAAAGATATTTGAAGGTAGTAAAATTCGTTCTGTGTGGGATAATGAAAGGGAAGAGTGGTATTTTAGTGTAGTGGATGTGATAGGTTCTCTGACTGAAAGCAATAATCCGCGTGATTATTGGTATCGAGTGAAAAAACGTATGTCAGATGAGGAACGAAGTGAACTGTCGACAATTTGTCGACAGTTAAAACTGAAAGCGTCAGATGGTAAAGTGCGATTAACAGATGTTGCCGATATGCAAGGTATTTTCCGTATCATACAATCTGTTCCATCGCCTAAGGCAGAACCTTTTAAAATGTGGTTAGCAGAGGTTGGTAAAGAACATATTGATGAAATCATTGATCCGGAACTCACGATTGATAGGGCTTTAGAATCATATGCTCGTAAGGGATATAGCCGAGAATGGATTAACCAACGATTACAGGCCATTCAGGTCCGTAAAGAATTAACCGATAGTTGGCAAGATCATGGTGTTAAAGCTGGTAATGAATATGCTATCTTAACGAATGAAATCTCTAAAGCTTGGTCTGGAATGACGACTAGAGAATATAAGGACTTTAAGGGGCTAAAAAAAGAAAATCTACGAGATAATATGTCTACTACAGAACTTATCTTAAATATGTTAGCCGAAACAGCTACAAAGGATATTGCGGAGGCAACTAATCCTCAAGGATTAGACGAGAATAAACAAGTTGCTCAAGATGGTGGTTCTATTGCTGGTGATGCACGTAAATCTATTGAAGCTAGAACTGGTAAGCCTGTTATTACTTCTAAAAATGCTATTGATTTAGGACGACTAATTAGTGATGTGGTGAAACATGATAGATGAACGACATGAACGGATGAAACGAAAACATAATTGTAGAGTGCATTTTGATGCAGATTCTTTTCAAATATTTGATTGTACAGTAGCACCAGTACACGATATACCTGATGTAATACATGAAAATCAGGAGTTTGATTTTTATGTTGAGTCTACCTATGATGTATATCTGCTTCGTATCATACATAGCCAAGATTGTGTTGTAAATATTTATCCTGCAAAAGCTGAGGGAATCATATATATCGTAAGTTCTATACCTGTTTCTAAAGATAATATCAAAGAGACTATTCAAAAGATTTTACATGCGTTGGAGAAATATGGATTTCCGAAATTGAAGAATCCAAAAAGTAGTATTACATTTAATATATAGTGATGAAATAGGTCGTAAAGAAAATAATACCACATTATATAGGATTTTTTTATCCCATATGATGTGGTATTTTGTCTATAATATATATATGACTGTATATATTATAGACTATTAAATCCCGTATTATAGATATGTACGTATATTGAAAGGATTATTTATGAAGTATCTTGTTTTATTTATTCGAATATTTGCTGATAAAGCCCTTCAGATTAAATTAAATATTAAACGAAACTGGAAGTTTTTCAAGAAAGAATTTAGGAAAGAGCCTATATTACATAAAAAAAGTAGAGTGTTTCGTAGAAATTTTGTAAAATATACTCGTTTGTATCGCCTATTAACTGCTGAGAAACGATTGGTAGAACTTGAGTTTATAAAAAAATCTGAAAAGTCACTTGATATTGTATATAAGGTTATGATGGTTATGCTTACATCATTTATTACTTTATTTATTCCTTTTCAAGTTAATGTATTTATATCAGCGCAAAATATAGATATATATGGGAGTATATTGATTACAGGGGTTTTAATTGCTTTAGCTGCAACTTTATTTTTACTTTTCTTTCTTGCATATTCATTTGGATCAATAAAACAATATATCATAGCATATATACTTCTTGCTGGATTATGGTTCTTAGTTCTTGTTTCACCAAGGTTAGAAAATAGTATTATTTATCATATCTCTTTGAGTACTTTGTCTATTATTTCTGTAGAGTACTTTATATGGCAGTATTTATCTTATAAAAAAGAGATTTTACTTGCACGAAGACTAGCGATACAAATAAAAAATAATGTGTAGAGTTACTTATATAAAGCATGTAATTGTAGATAATGTAATATCATATTTAATTATAAAGTCTAACTAATTCTATCAAGCAAAGTGTACTTTAAAATTTAGATGAATAATTATATAATGATTACAAATATAACATTAATTTGAAATGAGGCTTATATGCAATTATTAACAGTGGATATTAGCGAAGAAGGGATTGCTAATGATTCTGGAACGCTGTTGACAATTTTACTAAAAGATCGAACTACAAATAAAAATATTGTATGGGCTTCTCCTTCTTATGAAGGTATGGGGAAGTCTTTTTGTGCTGACCAACCTATTAAAAAAAATTTAATTATAGGTCCTTATGATTCTATTATTCAACCACGTGTTGAAAAAAATAAACGAAATCAAGAATTACGTACTCGTAAACGTGGTGAAGTATTTACTCCACCTTGGCTTGTCGATAAGCAGGTATCTATTGTATTGAATGAAATAGGGGATATTTCTTTTGAAAGTTTTATTGCTTTACGTTGGTTAGAACTTGCTTGCGGTGAAGGTCCATATATTGTAACTCGCTATGACTCTATTACAGGTGAAATTATTCCTGTTGAAAAAAGGGGTGGTTTTTTAGATCGTAAACTACAACGAATAGCAGTGGAAGTAAATACAGAGCAGGAATTTATTAACTGGTCTAAAATAGCTTATGAATCAAGCTATGGTTATGAACTACAAGGTGATTCATTATTATTAGCTCGTGAAAACTTATTATTATCATTTTGTGAACATTATGATTACACATTTGGTAAATTACCGACAATGAAGGTAATTAAACAAATAGCAACGATTATTTCTTATAATATATTTCAAATGAATGGGTTAACTAAGCAAACCCCATATTCAGATAATTCAAAGGGGAATATTCAACTTAATTTATTTGATGATGTAAATAATCAAGAACTGCAGGGGGATATGTTTGCATTTGTTAAAGACTGGGAAAATAAAGCGTTAGTATCTATGGATTCAATTTCTAAGGGAGATGAAATGATGAAATTTGATGTAGTAATTGGGAATCCTCCATATCAGGAAGAAGCACAAGGTACAAGTACAAAAGATATGCCTATATATCATAAATTTATGGATTCTGCATTTGAAATAGGGGAAAAAGCTTGTTTAATTACTCCTGCAAGGTTTTTATTTAATGCAGGGGGGACACCTAAACAATGGAATAGAGAATTTCTTAAAAACCCTCATGTTAAGGTTCCTTATTATGAACAAAATAGTGCTAAGGTATTTCCTAATACATCTATAAAAGGGGGAATAGCGATAACCATATTTGATAAACAGAAAGATTATGGTGCAATAGAGACATTTACATCTTTCGAAGAATTAAATTCTATTATGAAAAAGGTTAATGTAGTACCAGAACAATCATTAGCTGAAATTGTAACGAATCGTGGGGCGTATAGGTATTCAGATTTAATTTATAAAGATTATCCTGATGCAATGAAACGTGTTTCAGATAGACGTTTGGCATCTAATGCGTTTATAAAATTACAAGAGTTATTTTATAATGATATACCTAATGATGGTAATGAATATATTAAGATATTAGGCAGATTTGATAATGAACGATTATATAAATGGTTTCGTAGAGACTATATAAATAGGCCCATTAATTTAGATAGGTATAAGATTGTTCTTCCTAAGGCAAATGGTAGTGGTGCTATAGGTGAAGTTTTGTCTACACCCCTAATCGGGGAACCCCTAATCGGGGAACCCCTAATCGGGTATACAGAAACATTTATTGCTATTGGGGCTTTCATAACTGAATTTGAAGCTAAAGCTTGTTTAAAGTATATTAAAGGTAAATTTTCACGTGCGATGTTAGGGATTTTAAAAATTACACAAGATAATACCAAGGAGACATGGCGTAAAGTTCCCATTCAAGATTTCACACCTAACTCAGATATTGATTGGTCTCAATCCATTGAAAACATAGACCAACAATTGTACAAAAAATACAATCTTTCACAGGATGAAATAGATTTCATTGAATCAAAAGTGAGGGCTATGGACTAATGGGGACAGAGATTAAAACAGGGAAGGTTGTAGAACCTAAAGTCTATGCATATACTACACCGCAAGTCACTACTAATGATGGATGGATTAAGATTGGGTACACGGAACGGGATGTGGAGACTAGAATTCGTGAGCAAACCCACACAGCAGCTATTCAAACAGAAATTTTATGGAAGCATTTAGCCGAATATGTAGATGGACCAGAAAAAGGGCTAAATTTTAAAGATTATGATTTTCACGGTTTTCTAAAATTTCATGATATAGAACGTAGACCGAAAACAGAATGGTTTTATTTCAATGGTACGCCGGAAAAATCAGAAGGTTTATTTAACAAGTTTATTCATCATGATGTATCAGGTTATCAACCAGGAAAAAGTAATGAATACACATTACGTCGTGAGCAAGACGAAGCTGTTACTAAAACAGTGGATTATTTCACTAGTCATGAAAATAGTGAATTCCTATGGAATGCAAAACCTCGGTTTGGTAAAACATTATCAGCCTATGATTTAGTTAAACGATTAGGTGTAACAAATGTTTTAGTGCTTACCAATCGTCCAGCTGTTGCTAATTCATGGTATGACGATTTTGATCAATTTATTGCTGGAACTACAGGATATAAATTTGTTAGCAGTACCGATTCTTTAAAAGACAGACCATCTATGAGCCGAGAACAATTTATTGAATATCTTAGTGAACATGATGAGGCAAAACAAATTGCTTTTATTAGCTTACAAGATTTAAAAGGGTCTAAATATTTTGGTGGCGAATACGATAAGTTAAAATGGGTGGCTGATTTATACTGGGATTTAGTTATCATAGATGAAGCTCACGAAGCGGCAGATACACGTAAATCCAATGTTGCATTTAACCAACTACATAGATGTTGGACCCTTCATTTGTCGGGTACACCGTTTAAATCAATCGCCAAGGGGCAATTTAGAGATGAACAGATTTATAACTGGTCATATGCAGATGAACAACAAGCCAAGAAAAATTGGGATAGCACGTGTGAAAGTGAGAATCCATACGAAGTATTACCTCAATTGAATATGTTTACCTATCAAATGTCTAAGATGGTATTAGAAGTGATTAATGATGGCATAACAATTGATGGTGAAAATTATGACTATGTGTTTGATTTGAATAAATTTTTTGAAACTAATGAGAATGGTGAATTTATTCATGAAAAAGATGTAAAGACTTGGCTTAATACATTAACTCATAATGAAAAATATCCATTTTCTACAAAAGAGCTACGCAATGAATTAAAACATACATTCTGGATTCTAGATCGAGAAAATTCAGCTAAAGCTTTAAAGAAGATGTTGGAAAATCATCCAACTTTTGAGAATTATGGTATCGTATTGGCTGTGGGGGCTGGTAATGCTTATGAGTCAAAGGATGAAGAAACTGAAAATATTCGATCATTAGCTGCTGTAAGAAAAGCTATTGCTGAGAATGAAAAAACGATAACTCTTTCAGTAGGACAATTGACAACAGGTGTAACCGTGCCTGAATGGACTGGCGTTATTATGCTATGTAATATGACGTCACCGGCCCAGTATATGCAGGCTGCTTTTAGGGCACAGAATCCATATTCGTGGACAGAAAAGGGTAAGCACTATAGAAAAGAACGAGCATATGTATTTGATTTTGCTCCAGAACGTACGTTGATTATTTATGATAAGTTTGCTAATGATTTATCTATGGCGACTGCTAATGGCCATGGTACGACTGATAAAAGAAAAGATAATATCGGTGAATTATTAAACTTCTTCCCTGTTATAGCTGAGGACTCATCAGGTCGAATGGTAGAGATTGATGCGGCTCAGGTAATGACGATTCCAAAGCAAATTAAAGCTCAAGAAGTTGTTAAACGGGGCTTTATGTCTAATCTTTTATTCGATAATATTGCTGGTATCTTTAGGGCTACTCAAACTGTTTTAGATATTCTAAGTGAATTACCTGAAGCATCTCAGGGTAAAGTTACTATGGGTGGAGATGAAATAGATATCGTTGATGTTGAGTTAGGCGATGATGATAATCCAATTGTTCCAGACGAAATCGTTATTAATAAACAAGCGGCCTTATTTGGGGATAAATTAATAAGTTCAATTACAAATATTGAAAATACGATACGTAATGAGGATTTAAAACCGACATTGGAGGATATGTTAGCTCGTGTAACAGCACCTGTTATTACACCAATTGTTCAGGAAATGCAAGAAACGTATGGTCTTAAAAATCGAGCAGCACAACGGATTGAAAAGGATATTAAAGATGCCATTAAGACAGTAGCCGAAGAAAATGATAAGGCACAAAATGTTGCTATCGCACATAAAGAAGCTGAATATAAAGAAAAAATTGAAGCTGCTAAGTCAGAAGCGGAAAAGCTAGCGATTGAAACCGAACGAGAAGAAGCAATTAGTGCTGTAAAAGTAAAATATAAAGATAAATTTACAAAAGATATTAGTACAACATTACATGAATTGCCTAAACAAATCATTAAACAACAGGAAGTAGAAGCTTTACAAAACCGAATGAATAGTGATGAAGAAAAAATTCGTGGTCATCTACGGGGCTTTGCTAGAACAATTCCAAGTTTCCTTATGGCATATGGTGATGAGCAGCTTACACTAGACAATTTTGATACCTATGTAGATGAAGCTGTTTTCCATGAAGTTACTGGAATCACATTAGATCAATTTAGATACTTACGTGATGGTGGAGATGACTTTAATGGTCATTTGTTTGATGCGCCGACATTTAATGAGGCTATACTTGAATTCTTACGTAAAAAAGCAGAACTTGCTAATTACTTTGAAGATAAAAAAGAAGATATCTTTGATTACATTCCACCGCAACAAACAAATCAAATCTTTACACCTAAAAAAGTAGTAAAACGAATGGTTGATGAACTTGAAAAAGAAAATCCTAATATTTTTGCTGATTCAACGCAAACCTATATTGATCTCTATATGAAATCTGGATTGTATATCGCGGAATTAGTTAAACGTTTGTATAACAATGAATCTATGAAACAACAATTTCCGGATGATAAAGATCGCTTGAAACATATTCTTGAAAATCAAGTGTATGGTTTTGCTCCATCTGCTATTATCTATCGGATTGCTACAAACTTTATCTTTGGGCCAATTAGTGATGATGTAAGTAGGAAGAATTTTGTGCAAGAAGATACGATACCTTATGCTAAAGAAGGGAAAATAGAGATTCTGATTAACAAGTATTGGAGTTAGTAGTTGCTGGATTGTTTAGATTTTATATAAAAGTTATGTTTTAGTTGATATGATAGGCGAGGTTATATATGAGTGTTGAAAAAAGAACCATCAGTTTTTATGCATTTTCATTTAAGGAGTATAAAAAAAAGAAGACTATTGAATCTTGGAAAACAACTATTTTTGATTTGATTTTAAGATATATTGAATCTTTACCAGTAGAGGATCGTCTTTTAAAAGATGAAAAATCAAAAAAATCATATTATTTATCAGATATTAAATATGAGGATAATATAAGATGTCTTATATTTAAGTCTTGTAAGTTTGGGCATTGCCCTCCAATTATGGATAGTGATACAGCCTTGGAAAGACCTACTGATAAAAAAATGAATGAAGGGGAGCAAGAAAGTACACATTTAGCGATTCGAATGGATTCTGCTGAAGGCTTTGTTGTTTTAGAATCAAGAAAAAGTGGAATTTCTATAGGTAAAATTGTTAACTATTTTAATAAAATGATAAATAGTTATTTGGTTAAAAATCCTAAAGATGGAGATTCTAGTTATTCACTAAATATGTCTTATACAATTGTACCTATAAAAAACTTTAATGAAGCATTACAGAATATGTCAAAATTAAAAATTGCTGATATTTATGTTAATCGAGACTCTATTGGGAGCGAATTAAATAATTTAATGCCTGAAGAAGATCCATTTATTAAAGATGAAGTAATTCTTACTTTGAAGACTAAGCGAGGTGAAAATCTTCTGGTAAGATCTGTAAAACAAATTTATAGTAATCTTTCTAATTCAGCAAAAGGCGTTTCTAGAATTCGTATTCATGGAACAAATACTTCAGGAGCTGCACAAGTTTTAGACTCTGAAATAATTAAGAGAACGGAAAAAATTGAAGCTAAATTAAACGATAAAGGAATAATTTCATCTGACTCTATATTTAATAAGATGATAGATATATTAAGGATTTAAAAATGGGAAAATATATATATGGTGAATGGTTAAGGCCAATATATCATTATTTAAGCACATTGAAGTCTAATGAGATATGTTATGAGATAATCATTCCTATAATTATTGCGATTATCACTTCTTTTATTTATTATGAGTTTGATTTTGTGATTTTAGCCTTATTAAAACTTCGTGATTTATTACCGTCCTCACTATCAATTTTAATTGGATTTACTATAATGTGTATTACGATTCTAGTTACTAGTGATTCTAAAAGTCTGGCTATAATACGAAAGAAAAATTGTGATAATCGTTTAATAGGTCATAAAGAAATAACAGTATTTCGGTGGTTGTTGATTTTGTTTTCACATTCATTATTAATGGAATTAATAACTCTTTTTTTAGTGTTTTTTTCTGCTTTTGTAATTCCACTTATAAGCTCGCTTGCTGTTGGGATAATATTATTATTTTGCGAAACTTTTTTATTATCTCATATATTATTTTTGATGATAAGGTCCATGACAAATTTGTATTTATTATTTCGTATTGAGAGTGAAGGGGTGGAATAGTTATAATAACCTTCCTCTTGAAATATTATAAAATGAAATATTGGAGACTGTATAACATAAACAGATTAAATTAGATATTCGTTATTCTAAACATGTTATTCATGGCTTTCAACAGTATATATAGATTAGAAGCATCAATCACTCCAGTGTAATATGTTACTATATGGAATAATAGTTATAGAGGCTTTTTAATTGGTTATTATAATCTAAATATATTACCTGTATTATCTCTTGCGTATTTTATAAATCAAATTTATATTTTATTATAGCAGAGTATATTGGTAGAAACGTGTCATATACATATATGAAACTACGCAATATAATTGAATACCTAGATTTCGAAAATCTGAATGGGCTTAATGGACAACTTCGATAACTTTTAAAATTTTATGAGCTACATTAAGTGTTTTGCTGATAATTAAATAGGGAATGGAATCATATGATTCCATTCCCTGTTTAGATATGATATAATTTATATCAAAGTGAGGCATAAATGGTTTCGACGCCAGACTTCGCTTCTAAAGTTTAAAATTGAAGAAACGGTCTGACTTCTATGTCGGGCCTTTTTTCATGCCACGATTAGAAAGCTAGCTTGTAGCTAGAGGTCAATCACTTTGCTGCCATAATAATGGTCGCTATAAGTATACCAAATGAAATCATTAAAGATAGCACTTTGTATGTACTCATATTGATCACCGACAATCTCTAGAAGATTAGCAAAGGCTGGACCCATTTAGAGGCCTCAAGTTCAATATAATGCCGTCAATTATAAAAGTAAATAGATTAGAGGTTCCTAATAGTCACCTAGGTGACCAATAGGAACCTCTTTCGTTTTGTAATTATTTTTATCAATATCTTTTTATTATGTTACAATACAGTTAAAATTACTATTTTGTGGAGAGATGTATATGTTAAAACAATTATTATTAAGTGTTATTGTATGAACGCTGTTAGTGTATCTAATTATGCTATTGATGTGAATATTCCCGGAGCAGATCCAACTATTGCTAAGGATGTTTATGAACAGGAAATTTATAGGACTGAGAAAATTGAGAGTGCTTATGATGTAGAAACTCGAAAGATAATAGACTCGATTATTTTAAAAGAGGGAATACCTAAAGAGTTTGGTACTGATATTAATGATTCTGAAGTTGAATCCTTTAAAAATGAGTTATATTCTATTAAGCGTCGTCAATTTGACGGTAATACAATTGTGAATTTACACAATAATGATGGTGGGCTATCAGTTACACTTCCATTTAGCGCGATACAGAAAGAGGCTATAACTGATTTTCCTAATTCAAATGCTCATTATTTAGTAGAATCACCTATGATTGCTGCAGGTATTATTGAAAATAAAACATCAAACACTACTGATAAAACTGATATTGTTTTTAATTATGATGGCCTAAGTAAAAGTTCTTTGAGAAAGACAATACTTAGAGGGGCTGTTGAGATGGAGATTATTGGTTTAAAATTTGAGCTGAGTAAACATCCAAATCAAGAGTACAATGTCATCCTGTATCCATGTGCAACGGAGCTAGTCACATCCAATGATATTAATAAAATAATGGCTAACTATGTATTACCCTTAATTCATTCTCTTCAAGATTTAGATTCCTATAGCAAGGTTGAGACATATAAAACGTATTCCTTTAGAGTACCTAAAACAGCTGTAAAAGATAAAAAACTAAATGAAAAAATAGACGGTGTAACCTTTACAATTGATAAAGATACAAATCAACAGATTCGTATTGAACCTAATAATGAAACTAAAAAAGGTTTATTTAGTACAGTTGATGAGATTCGTATATTAAATAAGCTTGATAATAAGTCAGCAGAGCCTTTTGGTATCCCAGGAGCAAAAATGATAACAAAGGGGCTCCATACTTATGTTTGGAATGATGGCATACCAGGGTTATTATTAGATCTTGAACTAGATAATCAACAGGGGATATTAATGTTTATTACTTATGATGCGAGCCATAAGTATGTAAACACAATCCAATACCGGCTAGATAATGGTGTATATAGTAAAGCACAATTACGTAGATTAATTACTGATGTAAAATTATCGTCTACTGGTAATCTGTATGATGGTGATGTTTGGATTATTTAGTTAAAACTGTCTATAAATGAAATAAGGAAGGAATCCTTTGATTCCTTTCCCTATTTAGATATGATATAATTTATATCAAAGTGAGGCATAAATGGTTTGGTCGCCAGACTTCGCTTCTAGAATTTAATGTTGAAGAAACGGTCTGACTTCTATGTCGGGCCTTTTTTCATACCACGATTAGAAAGCTAGCTTTTGCTAGAGGACAATCACTTTACTGCCATGATAATGGTCGCTACAAGTATGCCAAAGGAAATCATTAACGATAACACTTTGTATGTACTCATATTGATCACCGCCAATCTCTAGAAGATTAGCAAAGGCTGGACCCATTTAGAGGCCTCAAGTTCAATATAGTGCTGTCAATTATAAAAGTAAATAGATTAGAGGTTCCTAATAGTCATTAATTTGTCTATTAGGAACTTTTCTATTTTCAGTACTATATTTCTATATTTCCTAAGATATTCATGATAACTTCATAATCAAAATAATCTATGCTAAAATATTAGTGACATAGTTAAGTTTTAATTTTTTGTATATTTATTTTATTGAAATACTGCGGGGGACAACATGGGGTATATTGACACTTTAGCAACAGAGGAACGAGTTTCTTATTTAATAAAACCTATTTTAAAGGTACTTAGTCAATCGAGTAGTCCATTAACGACAGCAGAAATATGCTCTCAAATGATTAAGATAGATCCATATATTGCTGAATACGCTGAAGCTATATATGCCTCAGGAAAAACAGGAAAACCGTATAAGGATTTTAGTAAAAGATTTAGTCTTGCAATTAAAGAGTTAGAGTTTTTAGAGCTTTTAAGTCGTGAGGGCAAAGGCAAAAAGAGCCGTATTTTATTAACACAAAAAGGTCAAGAGTTAGATATATCAACCTTAAATGTTGAGAAAGATATTAGGGAAAAAGCTCAACCTTATTGGAAGGAAAAAAGAAAAAAAGTAATAGAAAAAAACTCAAAACAAACAAATGCAGCTAATAATAAAAAAAATGAAAAACGTTTGCTATGGAGAGCAACTGCGAATTTCGAGGAATCTGGTTTTTCTTGGTATCAACTTGAGGTTGGTGATATTGTTACATATAATTATGTAACTGAAAAGAACATAGAAATTGGAAGATTTGGTTTAGGCTATAATAAAAATTCAGGAGAAGGGCCTAATCAACCTGCTGGTTCAGTATCTTGTATTTTTCAAATTGTTGATTATTTGAATCTACCTGACTCACAAATTAATAAAGCTGTGTTACGGTGTGTACATAAATTTGATCACCCAATAAGTCTTTCTGAAATTAATGGTTGGTTTAATGATGGAAGTCAGTTAAATCTTCAAGGTGGGCTTGCTTCAATCGCTGATACTCAAGCGGATATTATTATTAAGAAATTTGAAAATATTATTCCTAAATTAGTTTCTTATATAAAAAACAGTACAATATTTTTACCAATAAAGAAAAGAGTATATCCACTACAAGTTATGTATTATGGTGCACCAGGTACTGGTAAAAGTTATAGTATAGCTTCATTAATAAAGAAAAGTTATCCAGGATATACAGAGTATGATGATAACCCTTATGTTTTTCGTACTACTATTTACCGTGATTATTCTTACTTTGATTTTGTAGGTAATATTATGCCTGTAACAAAAGAAGGAAAAATTAGCTATGAATTTGTTCCAGGGATATTTACAACTGCATTATGTACAGCGTTGAGAACTCAAGACAGAAATATAGATGTTTATCTCATTTTAGAGGAAATGTCTCGCGGTGATATTGCTAGTATTTTTGGCGATATATTCCAGCTATTGGATAGGGATGATACTGGTAAAAGCATGTATGGCATTAACAATAAGTCTATTTATGAATACCTTATATTAAATGGAGTAATAAAAGTAGGCCACAAAATTATTATTCCATCAAATTTACATATTATAGGGACCGTTAATACAAGTGACCAAAATGTTAATGTTATTGATACTGCTTTTAAACGAAGATTTGATTTCAAATATATTGGTGTAGATCCTATTCATGTCAATGGCAAAGATGATGAATACGTTAATAATTTTGATATTCAATTTACAGATACTGATACATATGAGTGGGTAAAACTATATCAAGCTATTAATCATATCATTATAAATGATTTAGGATTAGCTGAAGATAAGCAATTAGGGCCTTTCTTCTTAAAGGATAAAGACGATGATGATGCAAATCGCGAACAAGTTGCTGATAAGCTATTACATTATTTATGGCAAGATGTTGAACGTGTTTCTTATACTGGTGCTAGTCTTTTTGATGATAGTATTAAATCCTTTAGTCAGTTATATTCAACATTTAAGAATAAAAAGAATATTTTAAGTGAATCTGTAAAACAAGCATATGGAAACTTATAAAATGAATAATGATGTATTAGATTATCATTTTGAAATTATTAATGATGGCAACGAATTGACAGAATCATTTTGTAGAAAGTGGGATATATACTCATACTGTGATCGATATAATGAGAAGTTAAAATGTTCTTTCGTTGGTATGGTAGTAAAAAAAGATAATATTCTACTTTCCTTTCCTAAGCACTATCATGTTGATAAAGTAACTTTGAGAGATGAGAAATCAAAAGTATTGCAAGATATGAAGGATATATTGCATATTATAGAGCGAGATAGACAACTCTATGGTGTGGAGCCTGGACAATTATCTGATACAATTCCTGTAGATGCGTACTACTATATTCTTAGATATTATTTAGAGTTTGGTTTATATCATCGTCAACTAAGAGATACAGTTAAAGGTTATAAAGGTCATATTAATTGGCATCAAACAATAAATTCGATTCGTCCCTTATTAAGTGATGGAAATTTTATATATTCTCCATTTGTAGTTAATTGTGAATATGATGAGTCAATTTTTATTACGGAATGTATGGATTACGTATTATTTGATTTTTATAACACCTTTCAAACTTTATTAGATGATATTCATCCGTATAAGCGTCAATTTTATAATCCTATATTTGATGAGTATGATTTTTGTATTGCTAAATTGCAAATATTAAGTGGACGGCTTTTTAAGGATTATGAACGATTATTATTGAAATCGTTGATCAGATACTTTCAATGGAAAAGTAATCGTAGTAAATCCTCCAAATTTCTAACACTATATTTTGAATGGTTTTGGGAACGTATGGTACATTCGTATTTGTCTAATCATGTACTAATCACGGGTGATGATTATGAAATTACTACGGAGCTACAACCTACCAAGCTAAATATAATAAAACCAGACAATATGGATATCGAGCAACGTAAAGAAGGTGAACGTAGTCGATTTTCGATACAGTTTGATCATTACTTAAAAATTGTAACTGGTAGAAGTCAACCATTAATCTTATTATTTGATTCCAAGTATTTTTCTAATGATGTGAATGCATTTAATTATAAGCAAGCATTTTATTATTATTATTTACGAGGTAAATATAAAAATGCCATTATTAAAAGCGCTTTAGTGATACCTACATCTGATGTAAGGAAAACCGTTGTGCATGTTGATAGACAGCATATTGATGGTCTATATATTCGTGAAGAATATATAAATCTTAAAGCTGTAATCAGTGATTATAAGAAATTATTTTCAAGTTAGTTGTCCTTGAAAATATTGTAGTTATAAATTAGGTTAAATAAGCTCTTGTATTTTTTAGTCAAATTTAGATGTATAAAGTTAAAACAGGAAAAGAAATCCTTCAATTCCTTTCCCTATTTAGATATGATATAATTTATATCAAAGTGAGGCATAAATGGTTTCGACGCCAGACTTCGCTTCTAAAGTAAAAATTTGAAGAAACGGTCTGACTTCTATGTCAGGCCGTTTTCGTGCCTTCAATCACCCTTTTCATCAAGTATTCTTATTATGTTACAATACAGTTAATATTAGTGTTTTATAGGGAGGGGATTGTATATGAAACGCTGTATTACGTTACTAAGTCTCGGTCTATGTTTAGTGTCGCCAATGCTTTCACAAGCCATGGATATAAATCCTGT
>PVMO01021446.1_pt1 | contig 16975 bp, 13 predicted proteins | sample 1853421 | NCBI WGS metagenome assembly PVMO01 (sample SAMN08533511, study PRJNA380276) | Human gut metagenome, whole genome shotgun sequencing project.
CAGTGTGGTGGCACCGATACAGTGCAGTTCACCACGGGCCAGCATGGGCTTCAACATATTGCCCGCATCCAATGCGCCGTCGGTCTTGCCGGCACCGACAATGGTATGCAGTTCATCGATGAACAGAATGATCTGTCCGTCACTGTTCTTCACATCATCCAGTACGGCCTTCAGACGTTCCTCGAATTCACCTCTGTATTTGGCACCGGCTACCAGTGCGCCCATATCAAGTGCGAAGATCTTCTTATCCTTCAATCCCTGAGGGACATCGCCCTTGACGATACGCTGTGCCAGACCCTCCACCACGGCGGTCTTACCGACACCGGGTTCACCGATCAGCACCGGGTTATTCTTTGTCTTACGGGACAGGATACGTACCACATTACGGATCTCGCTGTCACGTCCGATGACGGGATCCAGCTTCTGGTTCCTTGCTTTCTCCACCAGATCCTGCCCGTATTTTTCCAATGTATCATAGGTTGCTTCCGGGTTGTCACTGGTGACTCTCTGGTTGCCTCTTACGGTAGACAATGCCTGCAGGAAACGTTCTCTGGTGATGCCGTATTCCTTCCAGATCTCGGCGATCTCCTTGTTGGGATTCTTGATCATGGCAAGGAACAGATGCTCTACGGAGACATATTCGTCACCCATCTGTTTTGCTTCGTCCGATGCGCTGACCAGTACCTTGTTCAGATACTGACCGACATAAGGCTGACCGCCCTGCACCTTTACTCTCTTCTCCAAAGCCTGTTTTGCACGGTTTACAAAATGATCCTTCTGGATCTCCATCTTTTCCACAAGCTTTAAGATCAGACTGTCATCCAGCGTCAGCAGACTGTACAGCAGATGTTCCTGTTCGATCTCCTGATTGCCATATTCCATGGCGAGCTTTTCACAGCCATTGACTGCTTCTATGGATTTCTGTGTAAATTTATCAATATTCATAATCGTTCGCCTCCTCACATAAGGTTATGCAATTTGCAACTATTCAGAGCCATTAAATATTGCCTGAGCTTTGTTGATTGCTTGCATTCATAAAAAGCTTTGGCAATATTTATTTGGCGAGGTAGCCTCAATGAGCAAAAAGGAAACTGTGTAACAGCGTTTTGCGAATGAGGCTCTGAATAGTTGCTTTATTTATTTTCTTACTCGCGAACAGATTCACAGGCTTTCTGTCTCATCTGTTCTATATTTAATATAACACATAGTCAGAGAAAATCAATTAAGAAATTATAAACTTTATATGGAATCTTTCGAAAATTATTTTCCATTCACGCGGAAGATTAATGCCGTTAGGAGAAAAATCACTCTCCAGATACTCATTTTTCACAATTTAAGTATCTATGCCTGAAATTTTTCTGTATAGACCCATACGCCACATATATTCCTGAAATATTGCATTGAAAAGTACCTGCGGATCACTTTTTTCTCTATAGACCCAAAATAGCGCCGTCCGGTGTCGTGTTTGCAAAAACACGGCATCTTGGCAGCGCCATTTCTCTTTTTCCGTTATTGTAACCTACAGTAACACTTTATTTTTCGGTAACGCCCTTTACTTCATATCCTGCGTCAACTACAGCCTTGGTCAGTACTTCGTCTGCCACATCAGAAGCCAGTTCCACAGTAGCATTCTTCTGCTCCAGGCTCATGGTTACGGTCTTTACGCCCTCTACGGCCTCCAGTGCCTTCTGTACGGTCCCGGTGCAATGGTTGCACATCATTCCTTCGATACTGATTACTTTTGTCATTTTGTTTGTCCTCTCTTTCTCTTCTTTGCTATTTTGCTCTGCGGGGGCTTCCAGTATGCACTGTTCTCCCTCCACAGCTGCCTGCGTTGTCTCCTGTTCCGTCCGGGCTGCTTCCGGCGTTTCTGTTTTCAGCGGAGTAAATCCGCTCTTAAAGCCTCTCAGCCGCAGGGCATTTCCCACGACAAAGATACTGCTTAAACTCATGGCTGCCGCGCCGAACATGGGATTCAGACGGATTCCAAAAGACGGGTACAGCACACCGGCTGCCAGAGGGATGCCGATGCAGTTGTAGAAGAAAGCCCAGAACAGATTCTCCTTGATGTTGCGGATCACGGAACGGCTCAGTTTCATGGCCGTCACGGCATCCCGCAGATCATTTTTCATCAGAATAATATCTGCGCTCTCCATGGCTACATCCGTGCCTGCACCAATAGCCATGCCTACATCTGCGGCTGCCAGTGCGGGGGCATCGTTGATGCCGTCACCGATCATGGCTACCTTATGGCCCTGACGTTTCAGCTCGCTGACCTTTTTCTCCTTATCCTGCGGCAGTACTTCTGCCACGACCTCAGAGATACCCAGCTTCTGTCGTACAGCTTCTGCAGTACGGCGGTTGTCTCCGGTCAGCATGATGACTTTGACACCCATTTTCTCCCAGACACGAATAGCTTCATAAGAAGTGGCCTTAACAGTATCCGCCACGCCGATGACTCCTAAGAATCTTCCTTCCTGTGCCACAAGGAGCGGTGTCATGCCTTCGTCCGCCATCCGGTTCAGACCTTCTGTGGCTTCCTCCGGCAGAGTGATATGATTCTCCTGCAGAAAGGCAAGGTTACCTACATAGAATTTTGTACCGGCAGGAATTATCACGCTACTGGCACCCGATACTGTATTTCTCGCCATCTGGTTCTGTTCCGTTGTCTTGCCGGAGCCATCTGTGGTGTCGTTCTGTTTTCCGGCATAAAATACCGCCGTAGGGCCGTCATTTTTTACTGATTCTACCGCACGGAATTCTGCTGCCAGTGTACCTTCCACGCCACGGCCGAAGGTTGCCTTGAAATCCACGATCTCGGGAATTGCCAGACCGAACTGCTCTGCCCATTCCACTACAGCTTCCGCCAGCGGATGCTCACTTTTTTTTTTTTTTTTTGCTGCGATCTGCATCATGGCATCCATCGGGAAGTCGCTCTGATAACCGCCTGCTTCTTCTACCTTTAACTTACCGCTGGTGATGGTTCCGGTCTTGTCCAGTACCACAGTGTCAATCTCTTTGGCCTGCTGCAGGGCCTCACCTGTCTTGATCAGGATACCATTGCTGGCACCTACGCCGGTTCCCACCATGATAGCCACGGGTGTTGCCAGTCCCAACGCACAGGGGCAGGAAATTACCAATACGGCAATGGCTGTGGAAATGGCAAATTCCGCGGTAGCACCGCTTATCAGCCACGCGATCAGGGTGATCAGGGAAATGGTCATGACCGTCGGCACGAATACACCGGCCACCTTATCTGCCAGCTGTGCAATGGGAGCCTTGCTGGCACTGGCCTCTTCCACCAGACGGATGATCTGTGCCAGTGTTGTGTCATCGCCAACACGATCCGCACGACATTTTAAGAAGCCCGCCTTGTTCACGGTAGCGGAGACCACATGGTCACCTGCCTGTTTCTCCACCGGAACACTTTCACCAGTGATGGCCGCTTCATCCACACTGGAGTTTCCCTCGATCACAATGCCATCCACCGGCACCAGACTTCCGGGCTTTACCAGAAAAATATCGCCCTTTTGCAGGCTCTCCGTAGGCACTTCCTTCTCCTGTCCGTCCTCGGTCACAAGAATTGCCACCTTGGGAGCCAGATTCATCAGCTTGGTGATGGCTTCACTGGTCTTTCCCTTGGAACGGCTCTCCAGATATTTTCCAACGGTGATCAGAGTCAGGATCGTACCGGAGGATTCAAAATACAGATCGTGGGCATAATGCTCTACCACTGCCATGTCACCGTAGCCTAAGCCATAGCTGATCCGGTACATGGCGAAAATGCCGTACACCAGTGCCGCGCCGGATCCCAGAGCGATCAGGCTGTCCATGTTCGGACTGCGGTGCGCCAATGTTTTGAATCCTACAGAGAAAAACTTCCGGTTCACATACAGAATCGGCAATAACAGTAAAAACTGCGTCAATGCAAAATTCATGGCATTGGCATTGCCGTGCATCGTGTTTACGATAAATGCCGGAACCGGAATTCCGAACCATTCTTTCAGCATATGGTGCATAGACACATACATTAACGGGATCAGGAATCCAATGGAGATTCCCAGACGCCATTTCATGGCTCTTGCGTCTGCATCCAGCTTCTGCTGCAGCTCCTGTTTGCCATCGGCTGTGGACTTTCCTGTACTTCCCGCATTCCCGGAAGTGCTCTGTCCGCCTGCACCTGCCACACTGCCTTCGGTCATTACCGAAGCACCGTAGCCTGCTTTCACCACAGCATCGATAATTTCCGCCGAAGTGATCTTCGTCTCGTCATAGGTCACATCCATGGTCTCTGTCAGTAGATTCACGGATGCTTTTTCCACATTTTCCAGCTTGTTTACTGCCTTTTCCACATGGGAAGAACATGCGGAACAGGACATTCCCGTAACATGATATCTTTCCTTCATAATACCCTTGCCTTTCCATGACCTGCAAAGTCTCCGGTGCTTTCAATGCACCGCAGCAGCACAAATTTACAGGTTTATCTGCGACCATTCCGCCGCTTATTTCAATTTCTTCACAAGTTCCACTGCCTCATCTACTATAGCAGTATTCCCCTTCCGGATCTCTTCCACCACGCAGGTCTCCATATGTTCCTTCAGGATTGCATAGCCAAAGGCCTGTAAAGCACTCTCCACGGCAGCTACCTGTGTGAGAATATCACCGCAGTAACGGTTCTCTTCCAGCATCCGGCTGATACCGTTTAACTGTCCGCTCATACGGCTTAAACGGTTCTGTAATTGTTTTCTTTCTTTTTCGGAGCGGGGCGTTGCCTTCTGGTGACAATGACAACATTCCATGCCTTTTTCTTCCATTTTTTCTTCCTTTTGTTCTGCCATAATTTTCCCCTTCCTGAGCCTCCGGCACCGGAATCCGAATTTTCCAGAATCTTCCCGGTTCTACACATATGCTGTTTCCGGCCTGCATATCAGTGCACGCAACATGCTGCCGGATCTTTCGTTGCAGCCATACGCAAAATACCCTACAGGGGTATCTCGTTTTCTTCTACAAGATATACCCCCATAGGGTATTTGTCAAGAGGTACTTTCTAATTCCTGCCAGTTCACCTCTGACCAAAACAGATCCTTACGATCTGCATCTTCATGATTCTGTCGCCGGTTCTGGCGAGGAAGCGGAATAATCCGCTGACGGAAGGGTCTCGAAGATCATTATAGCCCAGCATATAGCCACGGCTTGTGACCTGCAATCTGCTGTCCCACGGGGAAATCTCACTTTTCGCATCCGAAACCGCAAAATACGCACCCACATCCTGAATTTTAGCGCTCCTGAGCCATGTCTTTGCTATCATCTTAACCGCTGTCCGGTTCGCCGCGTCAAATACCAGCACACCACCGGGAAAACTGTCAGCCATTGCCTGTACCAGCGTCCTGACTTGCTCCGTCAGAAAATAATAGAATACTCCGGAGGCAAAAAATATTGCCCCTTCGGACGCGTCGATTTTGGTAAACCATTCCGTATCATTCAAATTGCAGGGAATATTTTCCTCACGGTCTCCGGCGGGCAGTAATTGATTGCGTACGGCGATAACATCCGGAAAATCCAGATTGTAAATTTTACAGCTGCCATTGTCACAGGCTCTTCCCGTACTGTCAAGTCCACAACCCAAATTGACCACCACCGCATCAGGATGGTCTGCCAGATAATTTTGTACCTCCCACGCAAGGTCATTCTGCCGCATGGCAACCTCCAGCGAACCGAAACGCTGCATCAGGCCGTGGGATTTTTTCTCCACCTGTGAAAAATCATAGTCGATCTGGTCGATCAGGTGTACCGCCATCTCGTCCCGATATAGGTTCGGATACAACTCCGAGCATAGCTTTCGGGAATAAAGGGGGATGATCAGTGTCTCCTGTACGGTGTTCTTCTCAATCTTGTATTTCATGGACATCTCTCACTTTCTTGCATTTTTACCATTTCTTTTTTGTGTTAGTTTCGCCTAACCACTACATGGAGTCATGCGGTTAGTTCGTGCTAACTTATGTATCTTAGAAAAGCCGCATTGCTGCGGCCTTTCGGCTGACTGTTTTGTGTTTTCGTTTATATTATACTGAACTTATTTCTGTTTTGCAAGGTAGATTTCCACCAATAGATATTTCTTGTCTTCTTCCCAGTTATAGTAGAACTGAATCAGTCCGATGCGGCTCCTGGTGCCGGTCTTCTCATTCAACGCAGAAAACATGCCGCTAGAGCAGCGCACGGGAGACAAATAAGGCTGTCGGCGATCACCGGCACCGACAAGAAAAATCCCACTGCCTTGAACGCAGTGGGATTCCCGGTTTTGCTTTTCCATAATAGAAAACTGCTAATGAAAGCATGGTCTCTCCTTAAACAGACTGGAAACCGCCTTCCAGATCCTCAATGATATCATCAATATTCTCCGTACCGATAGACAGACGAATCGTATTGCTGTAGATTCCCTGCTCATTCAGCTCTTCCTCAGACAGCTGTGCATGGGTGGTGGAAGCCGGATGGATGACCAGAGACTTCACATCTGCCACGTTTGCCAAAAGCGAGAACAGCTCCAGATTATCACAGAACTTTTTCGCTGTCTCCTTGCCGCCCTTGATCTCGAAGGTGAAGATGGAACCGCCTCCGTTCGGGAAATATTTTTTATACAACTCCTGCTGCTCCGGATCGGTGGATACGGAAGGATGATGCACACGCTCTACCTGAGGATGATTGTTCAGATACTGTACCACCTTCAGTGCATTTTCCACATGACGCTCCACGCGCAGAGACAGTGTCTCCAGTCCCTGTAAGAAAATAAAAGCATGGACAGGGGAAATGCAGCCGCCCATATCACGCAGGAGCATTGCACGGATAGCGGTCACAAAAGCCGCGCCCGGTGCTGCCTTGGTGAAAGTCACACCATGATAGCTGGGATTCGGAGTGCACAGATGAGGGAACTTGCCGCTGCCCTCCCAGTCAAATTTACCATTTTCCACGATCACACCGCCTAAGCTGGTGCCGTGTCCGCCGATGAATTTCGTAGCGGAATGTACTACGATATCTGCACCGTACTCAAAAGGACGTACCAGATAAGGAGTAGCAAAAGTATTGTCCACCACCAGAGGCACCTTGTGTGCATGGGCGATCTGTGCCAGACGTTCGATGTCTACCACATCCGAGTTGGGATTGCCCAGAGTCTCGATGTAGAGAGCCTTGGTGTTCTCCTGAAAGCTTGCTTCGATCCTGTCATAATCGGAAGGAGCCACGAAAGTAGTGGTCACACCGTAGTCCACCAGGGTATGCGCCAACAGATTGTAGGTTCCACCGTAAATATTATTTGCAGAAACAATGTGATCTCCCTGTTTTGCCAGGTTCTGGATCGTGTAGCAGATGGCTGCCGCTCCGCTGGCTACTGCCAGAGCTGCGGTACCGCCCTCTAATGCCGCAATACGCTGCTCAAAGACACCCTGGGTAGGGTTGCCGAGACGACCGTAGATCTCACCGGGATCTTCCAGTCCGAAACGGGCTGCTGCATGGTCGCAGTTGCGGAATACATAAGAAGATGTCTGATAAATGGGAACGGCTCTCGCACCGGTCACGGGATCGGGCTGCTCCTGTCCCACATGTAACTGTAATGTCTCGAATTTTAAATTACGCTCTGCATAGGGCTTTTTGCTCATGTTCTGCCTCATTTCTGCACTTATCTGTGTGCTGTGTGTTAGTCATATAGTAGCTTATCTATTCCTAGGAATCTACTATAAAAACATGCTAAAACACAATCAAAAATATGTCAATGTAAAACTTTAGTGCAGCAGATATTTTTTACTTCACCAGCCGGTCCTTATACTTCAGCCATTTTCCCGTACGTATCCTGTTAGTGAACAAAAATGCCCGTACGACCCAGTCCATGGTCATAGCGATCCAGACGCCGATGACGCCAAGTCCCAGACCCTGTCCCAGGATATATGCCATGCCCACACGGCAGAGCCACATGGAAGCGATCGCCACGATCATGGTAAATCTCACATCTCCCGCAGCGCGAAGTGCATTGGACTGTGCAAAGGACAACGGATGCACCAGCATACAACATACACAGCTGTAACATAACAGAAAAACAGTTATTTTCATTGTCTCCGGACTCAAATGATAGATTCCGCAGATCGGCCTTGCAAAAATAATCATGGGAATTCCCAACAGGATCATACAGGCATATGCTACTTTCATCATTTTTTTCAGATAATATAATGCCTGCTCTGTTTCTCCTGCGCCGATGCACTGTCCGATCACAGTGATCATTGCTACACCGATGGCGTTGGCAGGGATCTGCTGAAAGCTGGCAATACTGCCTGTTACGGCATTTGCCGTCGTAGCAGCCATTCCAAAACCGGCGATCAGACTGGTGGTCAGAAGCTTACCGATCTGGAAGATACTGTTTTCCAGTCCGTTGGGAACACCAATATACAGAATCTTTCCCAAGATTTTCGTATCGACCCTCCAGTGATTGCTCACTATGATCTTGTCACTTTTTCCAAGCAGCACTATGATCATCACAGCCGACAATATTCTGGAAAACAGCGTGGACAACGCAGCACCGGCAGCACCGATCCCTGCACCATAGATCAGGATCGCATTTCCGGCAATATTTACCAGATTTGCCACCAATGACACTTTCATGGACACCTTGGAATCTCCCACCGCACGGAACAGAGCCGCACCACCGTTATAAATTCCCAGAAAAGGAAAGGACACCGCCACAATATAAAAATAAATTCTTGCGGCATTCATGACATCCGCCTCCACATTTCCGTAAAGCAGTGCCAGCAATCCCTTGTTCCAGATCAGTGCTATCGTCATAAACAGAAGGGCCACACCCCCAACCGCTATAAACAGCTGATTGGAGGCCCGGCCTACCATTTCCTTATCTCCGTGTCCCATATATTGCGCCGCCACTACGGCACCGCCGCTGGCCATGGCCGTGAACAGACCGATCAGCAATACGCAGATACTATCCACCAGAGAGATTCCGGATACCACAGCTTCTCCACAACTGGCCGCCATCACCGTGTCCGCCATTCCCATTGCGATTGCCAAAAACTGCTCTATGATCAGCGGCCACAATAATTTTTTCAGTGCATCCTGTGAAAATAACATTTTTTTCTCTTCCGTCATACCTTACATCGTTCCTTTATCATCACATTAACAACTGCCAAAATATCACATTGTCATTGCATTGTAAATAAAAATGTAATTTTATGATTCAGTAACTATTCAGCACCCCATTCGCAAAACCGCCTCTACGAGGCTTTCTTGGAGAACAGGCCGGCCTGTTCTCTGCTCATTGTGGTTACTTCGCCCTATAAATAGTATCAAATGCTCTTACGAATGCAAGCATTCGACGCGCATTCAATACTATTTACATGGCTCTGAATAGTTACAGCTCCTGATATACGAAATAGTCCGCAGCGACCAGGCCGCCTTCCATACCCTGCTCATTGATGGCAAACAGTCCGTCCTTGACACCGACCCAGCGGCCCGGAGTTGCTTCCACCATCTGTCCCACAGGCTGTAGGTTCTCTTCCGCAGTTCCCACATAAAAAGTACGGTAGTTCTCCTTCTCCACCTTCATCTGGATATAAATGACATCACTGTTCCATTCGCCCAGACCGGTGCGCACTTCATCGTCCTTCGTCCAGTTGCCGGTGCGCTGCTGTAAGCTCATCTTTCCGTTTATTTTCTGCACCGCAAGTGCTGTATAGCAACCGCCCAGCGATACCAGTCCTGCCACATCGCCGTCTTTCATCTCTTCCAGATGCAGACAGGTGGTAATGGAGAATTCCGGTGCCGGCCACTTCTGTAATAACAGATTGCTGATATCGCACAGCTGTGTCTTCGGGTCTGCGGCCTGGGCATGAAGAATGAGCTGGCCGTTTTCCAGATCATACCATTCCTTTTTATAATTGGCATTCCACTGCCACTGTAATCCCAAGTTTTCTCCTTCGAAGAAATCGCTGTCCTCCGGGGTATCGATAGGATATGCAGCTCCCACTTTCGGCTTCTTGTAATGCAGTACCGGCTCACCGCATCCGTCCACTTCGTTCACGCCGATCACCGGCCAGTCGTTTTCCCAGTGCATGGGCTGTAAATGTACGATACGTCCCGCATTGCCCACATCCTGGAAATGCAGGAACCAGTCCTGTCCGTCCGGCGTATCCACCCAGGCACCCTGGTGAGGTCCGTTGACAGGAGAATTCCCCTGATGCAGGACGATTTTCTCTTCCCAGGGACCGTAAATATTTTTCGACCGCAGTACGGTCTGCCAGCCGGGCTTCACGCCCCCTGCCGGAGCGAAGATATAGTAATAGCCGTTTCTCTTGTACAGCTTCGGTCCCTCGATGGTGGGCTGGGTCGCATGGCCATCATAGATGAACTGACCGTCATCCAGCACTCCGGAGCAGTCTGGCTCGATGGGAGACATATACAGCATGCTCTTGAAGCCGATACGGCTTCTGGCGAAAGCCGTTACCATGTAAGCCTTGCCGTCTTCATCCCAGAAAGGACAAGGATCGATCCATCCCACTACCTTACGCACATAAGCCGGCTCGCTCCACTTGCCGAAAGGATCCGTGGTCTTGCACATCATGATACCCTCGTCCGGCATGGGGATAAATACGTAATAAGTTCCCTCATGATAACGGATGGCCGGTGCCCAGGTACCACAGCCGTGTACCGGCTTGTCATAATAGTCAAAGGGAAGCTTGTCAATGATGTAATTGATGACCTTCCAGTTCACCAGATCCTTCGAATGCAGCAGAGGCACTGCAGGGGTGTTACAGAAGCTGGAAGCGATCATAAAATAATCCTCTCCCACACGAATGGCATCCGGGTCCGAATAATCGGTATACAGGATCGGGTTGGTATAGGTGCCGTCGCCCTGATCAGCGATCCACATTTTATGTATCTTGGTCTTGTCCATAATTTCTCCATTCCGCAGCCTTTGCCGCCTTTTATTTACGAATGCAGGTGTTCAACACTCATTTGATAATAGTTACCTGTTTCTGAACAATTTCAGTATAACAGATGTTCCCTTGTATCGCGTGCCATTTTCCCATTAGTTTGTGTCAAATCTTGCATTTAGCGACTATAAATGTCATAATAGTGACAAAAGTTGCAGGAGGGAATCCCATTGAGTTTCTTTTACCAGAACCGTCAGGAACAGCTTTATTTATATTTATCCAAAAACAACCCCTATGCCGTCCATCTTCACAGACAGTTGGAGTTGATCTATGTATTGAGCGGTTCCACCACCGTCACCGTGGAACAGCAGGATTTTTTACTTACCCCCGGTCAGGGTGTTCTGGTTTTTCCGAACCAGATGCATGGCCTGAAGCATGTGGAACCCGGTCAGAATCTGCTCTGTATCTTCGAGCCGGATTTCTGCCACTCTTTCCGCCAGTTTTTCCAGAACAAAAAGCCTGCCCACAATGACTTTACCGTCTCCTCCCTGTCAGAGCACAGCCGTATTGCCCTGCAGGGACTTAAAACACTGGCCGCTGCCATGGAAAAGGATCGTCCCACACCTTCCGATGTACAAGTCTATGCGGAAGGGTATCTCACACTCCTGCTGGCAGACCTGCTGCCATCGTTGCCTCTGCAAGTGCGTAAAAACACAGATGACCTGGAATTGGAGCAAAGACTGCTTCTCTATCTGGATGCCCACTATACCGAAGAATTGTCCCTGGAAAGTCTCTCGAAAGAATTCGGTGTCAGCCGCTTTGTCCTGTCCCGGATCTTCACTGAGAAACTCCACACCACTTTTCCTGATTACGTGAACTCCCGAAGGCTGGACTATGCCAGAGATCTTCTATTGTCCACGGAGCTCTCCGTGACGCAGATTGCGCTGGATGTGGGATTCGGAAGCTCCCGCACCTTTTTCCGGGCCTTTCATTCCGCTTATCACACCACTCCCGGAGCTTACCGCAGGCAGAAAGAATCTTCCTGATCCCTTCCCTTACGCTGTATCCACAGAAGTTCCTCTCCCGCCCGGATATAATCTTTCCAGGTACCGACGATCTGTCCCCGCTCCGGGATCTGGCACATTTCCACCGTCACCGCCGTATCCACGCCTTCCCTTGCCAGGCCCTCCTGATCAAATTCCATCAGCAGTTTTCCTTTGCGCACGATCTCGTTTTGCAGGACATTGCAATGATAATAGGCGCTGTGCAGTTCTTCCCTGTCTCTGCAGATATTCAACAGCAGTTCCAGTCCGCTGTCCGTGCGGAATCGGATCCGGTTTCCCATGGGATAGAGTTTCAATACCTTTCCTGCCGTGGGCGCATAGACCTTTCCATCCTCTGGCACGATGCTGATACAGCCAGTTCCGGCATCAGCGGTCTCTTCAGCGGTCTCTTCAGCGGTCTCTTCCATGCGCTTACGGATCTCTCCGTTCACCGGGCTGCCTATAGTGACACCTTCCCTCACCAGTTGCCTGGCTGCTGTATTTTTTTCTCTCTTTCCTGTCTTCCCCTGTCTCTTCTGTTTCTTCCATTTTCCACCGGATACTCCTGCCAGACCAGAAGCCGACCAACAGTCCCAGCACTCCCGTTGCCACGATGTCATACATCTGCATGTTTCTACCTTCCTTTTTCCATGATAAGGTTCCCGCTCCTTATTCTGTCTCATTTTCGGGAAAACATGCCATTTTTTCATTCATAACTTCCAAAAGAAGTGCCGCCACGATTCCTGCCGCCATGCAGAACAGATTCCGGGATGCGGTCTCCGGAGATGTGGCAAAACTGTTCCATGGAACCGTTATCACTGTAGCTGCACTGATGATCCCGAAGATCCCGTGGAACATCCCCGCATACTGTTTTTCAAGCAGGCGGTTTACCAGCCTGGCCAGACACACAAAAGTCACCACGCAGCCGGTCATTCCGGGAATCAACACCTCCGGCCGAAGATGAGCGATCCCCTCTACGAACGGTGTATACAGCCCTAAGGGCATCAGTAGTGTAGAAAAACTCATCCCCGGAGCGATCACCGACAGAGCAAGGGCAAATCCACAGAACAGATACGCTCCGAGTCCCGGCTCCACTGCAGCCTTGGAAGTCTGCAACGAAAACAGCAAAAAAATCATTGCCGCAAACGTCACTCCGGTGACGATCCTGTTTCCTCCGGTCCTGCCCTGCTCTCCCGCTTCCCGCCACAGGGACGGCAGCATTCCGCCGATCAGCCCCACAAATACACAGACCGATTGCTCCGGATAGGTCTCCAACACATAAGAAAGCAGATTCGCCACCCCCAGAAATCCTGCCGCCGATCCAATCATATAAGGGAATAATTCCGGCAGATGGGTCCGCCACTTATGTACCGGATCCGACAGCAGCTCCATGATCGGTCGATAAACTCCGAACACTACACTTAAAACGCCGCCGGATATCCCCGGGAGTACCGCTCCCAGACCGATCAGCGCCCCTTGTAATACTTTTCCCAAAAATCTAAGATCCATCGTTATTCTCCGCATCCTGTTGCTCTTAAAATCATATGCTTTTTCCATAAGAAAATAGGTCTAAAAATCAAAGATAATTATTGACATTTCGATCAGGGCAATGGTATACTCTAACCGTATTCTAAATGAAAGTCATTGATCTCACATATTTTTGTAAGACATTGCTACTTTTTCACGGATGCTTTACAAAAATATGTGATTTTTTTGTCCTACGTTTTAGAATCATCAAAAGGATCAGGCAAAGCCTGAATTATTAAAGGAGGTACCAATAATGAATAACGGTACAGTTAAGTGGTTCAATGCTCAGAAGGGTTATGGTTTCATCACCAACGATGCTAACGGCGAGGAAGTATTCGTACACTTTTCCGCAATCAACGCTGATGGTTTCAAGTCTCTGGAAGAGGGCCAGAAGGTAACTTTCGATACCGAGTGCGATCCTCAGAACAGCAGCAAGATCCGTGCTACCAACGTTACTGTTGTAGCTTAATAGCAAGACAGACCAAAAGGATCAGTCCCAAGGGACTGATCCTTTTTCATGCCCGGAATCCTCTCCACCGCTCTGCAGAAATCTCCGGTTTCGTCACAAGACATTCCGGATCCGGTGCCAGCACATGCCGTACCACCCGGAACACTTTCTGCGCATCACACAGCAGACACTTCGCATCTCCGAACATCACCTCTTCCACTGCTCCACAATCCAGAAACGCCTGGTTCAATTTCACAAAATCTTCCGAGATATGGGGCTGGTCGGGATTATAGTGTTTTCTCATATATACTTCCTTTTCTCTTCCGTCCGGCAGGACCGTTGTCAATAACATGGGCTCCGCCGCCAGACGATTCGGAACATTCAGCACCTCTTCCACACTGTGGATGTAAGTATTGCGTTCATGTCCAACGCCAACCAGCAGAATCTTACCACCGCAGTCTTTCAGCCGGTCGTAGGCTCCTCCCGGGGTACATGGAGTGTTACGTTCTTCCTCTCCTGCCAGATATTCGGCAGCATTTTTTCCGTACCCCGCTAAAGAATGGGTGGGATGCAGGGAGCGCACCACACCCTCTCTCTGCCGGAACAGATTGGTCAGCAGTCCCACGCAGGATGGGGTATTACGATAGTCATACACCGGGTGCTGTGCGTTCACATTGGCCCAGGTATGAGTCGGCAATAGCAGAAGGCCTTCCGCAAAATATTCCATCCAGGCATCCAGCACGATATCCGCACCGCCCTCCACTTCTCCGATGGCCTTCATGGAAGAATGGATCAGGATCGTCTCTTTTCCCGTAAGTCCCACATTCCGTAACTGCTGTTTCAATTCTTCTTTGGTATACATATTTTTTCCTCGCATATCGCATATAGTAAAAGGCCGGTTTCCTGGGGAGCATGGAACCGACCTTTTTATGCTGTTTTCTCTACTTTCCCGCTTCCGGTACAAAACTGTCGAAGATGAAAATATCGAAATGTTTTCTCGCTTCGTCCAGTTCCTTCTGGCTCTTGATGGTCCATGCGGCTGCAGTATTATGGTACAAACCTCTGCAAAGCTTCCGGGACAGGATTTCAGGATAATGATGATTGTATGCCACAAAATCCGGCTTGGTCACGAAGTTCAGCAGCAGATTCTGCAATACAAAATATAATATCCCGACATACTCTCCTTCTTTCAGAAAAGCATCGGACAACTGGCCTCGCACCAGATCCGGATGTTTCTTCCGATACCACCACACACCCAGAGGGTTGAAGGACTCCATGCAGTACATTCCCTTGTAGGCCCGCAGCATTTTATCTGCAAGGGGACACAAAGACAGGTCGGTGCGCTCAATCTTGAACTCCACGATCAAAGGCACTTTTCCATCTACCATCTTCAATACATCCTCAAACTTCGGAATCTTCTCCACAGAATCGCACAGGTGAAACTGCTGCAATTCCTCGTAGGTATAATCACTGATCTTGCCTTCGCCGCCGCAGACTCTTTTTAATGTAAAATCATGGAACACCACGGGGATCTTGTCCTTCGTCAGCTGAATGTCCAGTTCAATACCGAAGCCCGCATCCGCAGCCTTACGGAATGCCGCCATGGAGTTCTCCGGTGCTTCTGTGGCATTGTCATGCAGACCTCTATGGGCATAAAGCCATTCTTTAAAAGGGGCTGTGTCCGGTTTGTGCAGCATCCTCGGCATGATCATGAGAAAATACAGAACTGCGAGAACTACCAAAACAATCAATAAGATTCCTAATACTTTCATTCCTATAACCTTCTATCTTCCTGTAACTTTTTACAGCGAATCCATACCGTTTCTATCACAGTATAGATTCGCTGCCTTTTACTTTAATCCACTACTCTTTTATTTTCAAGTAGGTATTTCTTAAGATTCTCCAAAGAGCTTACAACACATTTGTCAAATTGTATCGTCCTGCCAAGTATATACCGAAGTTATCCGCATCAGTCATCTACGTCAAAGTTTTCCAGAATACTCTCTTTTTTCTGGGGCTTCACATCGCCGTGACGTACCTGGGTCATAGTAAGGAATGCCATCAGGGAGAAGAAAAGGGCATAGGGAAACAGGGTGTTATAGGACACATTTTCCAATAGGAATCCAGATAGTACCGGAGTCAGGATCTGCGCTGCCATGGAGAACGTATAATAGGTTCCGGTGAATTTCCCCACATCGCTGCCACTGCTCATGGCCACGATCATCGGATAGGAATTCACATTGATGGCTGCCCATGCCACACCGATCAGGGCAAATGCCACATTGACGATGGGGTGATATTCTCTGGCAAAAATTGCGCCACCATAGCAGGCTGCCATCAGCAGAACACCGCCCATGATAGTCTTCTTACGACCGATCTTCGCAGAGATGTTTCCAATGGGAATATAGCTCAGAATAGCAGCTACCGTCGCTACCATCAGACAGTTGGCGAAGCTTCCGCCCTCCATCTTCCATACTACCTTCGTATAGCGGGAAAAAGCTGTGGTCACGGCATTATACGCGGTGAACCATAAGAAGATAGATGCAAGCATGAAGTACATACTGCGCTTCACTTCCTTGGGCATACCCTTGGTGCCTTCCGTCTTTCCTGTCTGTTTTTTCCCGTCGAAAGATTTTACCTCTCCGGTATCTCCCACTGCCTCGATCTCACCAGCAGCTTCCACTCCCTCGGCCATTGCTTTTTCTTCTATTGTTCCTGCATTTGCCGCCTCTGCCTTCTCGACTTCTTCCCGCAGCTTATTTTCCCGGATGGTGATCACAAGAATTCCCACAGCAATCGCCATGACTGCTGCAATACTTGCAAATAAAGGCAGATAATCCGGTGTTTCACCTTTGCCCACCAGAACTTTGATCATGATCAGAGCATAGACGCCGCCCACAGCTCCCATGAGGTTGATCACCGCATTGGCACGGCTGCGCAGATGGTTCGGTGTCACATCCGGCATCAATGCCACCGCCGGGGAACGATACAGTCCCATGGACACCAGGGTGAAAAACAGCACCGCCAGGAAGATC
>PVMO01019883.1_pt1 | contig 16797 bp, 10 predicted proteins | sample 1853421 | NCBI WGS metagenome assembly PVMO01 (sample SAMN08533511, study PRJNA380276) | Human gut metagenome, whole genome shotgun sequencing project.
ATAGAAATCTATCCGGCAACTGAGAACTGGAAGCAGATGGAAACGGAAAGCTTTTTGGCATATTTTCCGGTAAAGGAGACAATCTTGTTTTTGGATGAACCGGTACGTCTTCAAGAATCTGCAGAAATCGTAGAAAAAGAGTACTTTCACAGCTTGGAGAGCAGAGAAGAAGCAGGTATCGAGGCAGATGAGATTCCGATTCAGGTAGAACAGACAGATCATACGATTGGAAAGATGAACAAGTATTATGGAATTGCATTTACCATGTTGGAATCAAAATGTGGAATGTTTAAAGTAAGGTCTGTCTACAGTCTGCAGGTTAAAACTGTCAATCCGTATAATAGCAGTTTTGAGCTCCTGACACGAGATCTGAAGAAACTGAAAAGAACAGGGTATCGCGTGATTCTTGTTTCGGGCTCAAGAACAAGAGCAAAACGTCTTGCAGAAGATCTGAGAGATTATGACCTGAGCAGTTTTTACAGTGAAGAGATGGAACGGCAGGTGAATCCGGGAGAGATTATGGTAACCTGTGGTTATATTGCAGAGGGATACGAGTATCCAATGTTAAAGTTTACGGTCATCTCGGAATCTGATATTTTTGGTAAGAAAAAGAAAAAAAAGAAAAGAAAAACTTATGAAGGGAAAAAAATCCAGGAATTTGCCGAACTTAAACCGGGAGACTATGTGGTACATGAGAATCACGGACTTGGAATTTATCAGGGGATTGAGAAAGTCGAAGTAGATGCTGTTACTCGGGATTATATGAAAATTTCCTATGCGGACGGAGGAATTCTATATATACCGGTAACACAGATGGATCTGATCCAGAAATACGCAGGAGCAGATGCAAAGCCACCGAAATTGAATAAGCTTGGTACACCTCAGTGGAAAAAAACAAAAGGACAGGTAAAAAAAGCGGTTCAGTTAATCGCAAAAGATCTTGTAAAACTCTACGCAACGCGCCAGCAGACAGAAGGTTATGTTTATGGACCGGATACGGTCTGGCAGAGAGAGTTTGAGGAGATGTTTCCATTTGAAGAGACAGAGGATCAGCTTCGTGCAATTGAAGATACAAAGAAAGATATGGAAAGTACGAAGATTATGGATCGTCTGATCTGCGGAGATGTAGGGTATGGTAAGACTGAAATTGCGATAAGAGCAGCTTTTAAAGCAGTGCAGGAAGGGAAACAGGTTGTTTATCTTGTACCTACAACGATTCTTGCGCAGCAACACTATAAGACATTTATTCAAAGGTTTAAAGATTTCCCGGTGCGTGTTGACCTGATGAGCCGTTTTCGGACGCAGGCGCAACAGAAAAAGACAATAGAGGATTTGAAAAAAGGTCTGGTTGATATCGTGATCGGAACACACAGAGTGCTTTCAAAGGATATTGGATATAAAGATTTAGGACTTCTGATCATAGATGAAGAACAACGTTTTGGTGTGACGCATAAGGAAAAAATTAAAAAATTAAGAGAAAATATAGATGTACTGACGCTGACAGCAACGCCAATCCCAAGAACACTTCATATGAGTTTGATCGGAATTCGCGATATGAGTGTGCTTGAGGAAGCACCGATGGATCGTATGCCAATACAGACGTATGTAATGGAATACAATGATGAGATGGTCCGTGAAGCAATGGAACGTGAACTCGCCAGAGGTGGACAGGTCTATTATGTTTATAACAGAGTGGAAAATATTGCAGATGTGGCACTTCGTGTGCAGAAACTGGTGCCGGATGCAAGGGTATCTTATGCACATGGACAGATGAATGAACATCAGTTGGAAGATATTATGTATGATTTTATCAATGGTGATATTGATGTGCTTGTATCGACAACAATTATTGAAACAGGATTGGATATTGCGAATGCTAATACGATGATCATACAGGATGCAGATCGATTTGGACTGTCACAGTTATATCAGCTGCGAGGAAGAGTTGGGAGATCCAATCGAATGGCATATGCATTTCTCCTGTATCAGAGGGATAAGATGCTTAAAGAAGTTGCAGAGAAGAGGCTGGCTGCAATTCGTGAATTTACAGATCTTGGATCGGGATTCAAGATCGCAATGCGTGATCTTGAGATCCGAGGTGCGGGAAATCTTCTGGGAGAGTCGCAAAGTGGTCATATGGCAGCAGTTGGATATGACTTGTACTGCAAGATGCTTAATGAGGCTGTCAGTCAGTTGAAAGGTGAAAAAGAAGAAGCAGACTACGCTACAACGATTGATCTTGATATAGATGCATTTATTCCGGAATCTTACATTAAAAACGAGTATCAAAAATTGGATATTTATAAGAGAATTGCCACAATTGAAACAGAAGAAGAGATGGATGATATGACAGAAGAACTGATTGATCGTTTTGGAGATCTTCCGAAAAAAGTACAGCAGCTTCTTCATATTGCAGCACTTAAGAGTCTTGCGCATTCTGCATATATTACAGCGATAGAACAAAAGGGAAAAGACTACAAATTTATCTTATATGAAAAAGCAAATCTGGATCCGGCAAAAATTCCGGTACTTTTAAAGAAATATGGAAATAATATGATTTTCAAAGCAGAAGCAGTCCCGTATTTCCTTTATCAAAAGAAAGGGAGAAGTGGAAAAGAGAAAGGGGAAAATGTTCTGCAGATGCTAAGAGAAATTATAGAGAGTATTCGCGAACTTCGATTAGATCAGGGGAGTTGAGGAGATTCTGTGTTTGGGGTTGTGATAGAACAAAAAACACGATATAATGAGCGGTAGTATGGCTGCGTAAGTAAATACGTAAAAAGAGGAGGATTTACCAGATGGTACGTTTGGCAAAAAGGCTGGCAGTGCTTGCAGTGGCAGGCACATTGACAGCAACATCTTTGACAGGATGCGGAACAATAAATACAGATGAGACAGTTGCAACAGTCGGTGATGAGAAGATTACACTTGGAGTCGCGAATTTTTACGCAAGATTGCAGCAGGCTCAGTATGAAACCTACTATGCGAGTATGATGGGAACAACAGCAGAAGAGATGTGGGCGAAGGAAGTGTCGGACGATCAGACATATGAGGAGCAGACGAAGAAGAGTATTCTTGAGAATTTGGAGAATATGTATCTTGTTTCACAGCATGCATCTGATTATGATGTTGCACTGACAGAGGAAGAGCAGCAGGCAATTAAAGATGCGGCAGCAAAATTCGGTGAAGATAATTCGGATGATGTGAAGAAAGTGGTATCAGGAGATGAGGAGGAAGTGGCTAAAGTTCTCGAACTGATGACGATTTCGAATAAAATGGAAACAGCGATGGAAGCTGGTGTGGATGAGAATGTATCGGATGAAGATGCAGCACAGAAGAGTATGCAATATCTTTTGTTTTCTTATACAGCAAAAGATGATTCGGGAGAATCCAAGACATTATCAGATGATGAGAAAGAAGCTTTGAAGACAACTGCACAGGCATTTGATGATCGGTTAAAGGGTGGAGAAGATATGGAGACTGTTGCATCAGCAGCAGGACTTACAGCCCAGACAGCTACATTTGATTCTGAAAGTACAAGCCCGGATAAGGATCTGATCGCAGCAGCAGATGCATTGACAAATGAAGGCGATGTTACAGATATTATAGAGACAGAGAATGGAATTTATATTGCAAAGCTTACAAGTCTTTTGGACAGAGAGGCAACAGACAGTAAAAAAGAAAGTATTGTAAGTGAGAGAAAACAGGAACAGTATGATTCATTTCTGGAGCAGTGGAAAAAGGATACAAAAATCAAAGAAGAGAAAAAAGTATGGAAGAAGATCAGTTTTGAAAAACAGGGTGTAACAATTAAAACGTCAGATACATCAGATACTTCAGACAGCCAGAATTAAAAAAACAGGGACAAAAACTTTGTGAAGACCAACAAGTTTTTGTCCCTGTTATATTTACGCGAGCAACGAGCCAAAGTCCGTGCTTTCACGAAAAATTAAATGTATTCCAGTTTTTCGAAATAATGCATTAAGATATCAGCACAGTTTTCAACACCAAGCTCGGAAGTGTCAAGAATCATGTGATAATCATTCACATCTCCCCAGGTCTTGCCGGTGTGTTCATAATAATAAGCAGCACGCTCTTCATCCGTATGCTCCACCTTTTCTTTTGCGGCATCATGATCAAGATTTTCTTTTTTCATGATTCTCTGAATGCGGTCCTCTTTGGCAGCACTCACATAGATGTTTAATACATTCATCCGGTCTTTCAGAATATCTGAGGCGCATCGTCCGAGAATAATGCAAGGGTTTTCAGCCAGTTTCCGGATTGCTTCAGCTTCACTTTCATATTTGTGATCAGAGAGCTTTTCTTCTATATAGGCCTTGTCATAGACCGGAATATCAAGTCGTTTCGAAAGCTCTTCAGCAATAATGCTGGCTCCGGTACCGAAACGACGACTCATAGTAATTACTAATTTCATAATGAAGTCCTCCTTTGTAGAAATAACATTCAGATGAATTTTATTATAGCACGTTCTGTTTGATTTGTCTCGGTTTTACTTACTTGTATCCAATGATGGGGAGTTGCTGGTGAAAATGTATCCATTTTTCAGGAGAAATAAAGGAGGAATTTTAATGAAAAAATGGATGTAAAACTTTATACAATCCCCCATTGCAAGATCATGTATACTAATGATATAATTTATAGTAGCGTTTTTGGCAGTTGCCAGAAGCAAACTTATGGATGATTAAAAATTTGAGTAGGTGACGGATTTGAAGAATAAGATCAAACGTTTTGCAAAGGGGGATTTTCACATCCCGCAGCCGGAAATTATTTTTCCTGAGACTCACATTACGATGCGTGTCGGAGAAGGAGAAAAATATGAGGGAAGCTTTTCTCTGCAGAATGAAGGGGAAGGGACAATACGTGGACTTGTATATCCTTCTTCCTATCGTGTACAGTGCGCAGAGCAGGGTTTTGATGGAAATCCGGTAAATATTTATTATACATACGATGGAAGAGGACTTGTGCCGGGACATGTTGAACATGGGAAATTTACGATTGTATGTAATGGTGGAGAGTATGATATTGCATTTACTGCAATTATTGAGAAACCATTTGTTATGACTCGATACGGAAAGGTTCAGAGCCTGGAAGATTTTAAGAAGCTTACATATCGTGATGCAGCTGAGGCAGTGAAGTTATTCCGGTCCAGAGATTTCTTTGAGATTCTCAAATATGAAGATACGAGGATTAAGGCGCTTTATAATAATATGCGTAAATGGGAACTGGATCAGCACGCCCTTGAAGAATTCCTGGTAGGGTGCAAGCAGAAAGAGAAGATTTTTCTTACATTGGAAGAAGAAAGCCGTGCTTTTATTTCTCTTGTAGAAGACAGAAAAGAGACTTTTACTGTGAAGAAAAATACCTGGGGATATCTGGAGATTGATGTAAGAACAGAAGGCGATTTCCTTTCTGTTGAGCACAGACATCTGACGACAGACGAATTTATAGGTAATGCCTATCGTCTGGAATATGGTATTTCTATGGACAAGCTTCACAGAGGAAGTAACTTTGGAAGGATTATTCTGGAAACTCCATATGAAACATTGAGTTATGAGGTCGTAGTGGAAAAGGATATTTGCAGAGATGAGGAACATCGTGCAAATGAAAAAGAATTTAATGGAATTCTGAAAGATTATCTGAAATATGAAGGTGACAAGATGTCACTGGAAGATTGGACAGAGGCTTCTATAAAGAAAATTTCACATCTTCGCGAGGTAGATGAACGTAATGAATTTTACCTTCTTGCCCAGGCACATATCTGCATTTTGGGTAATCGGATGGATGAGGCAAAATGGCTTTTAGAATCTTATAACTACAATCGTTTTGCAATCGGTAAGGATGTTGAATTGAGTTCCTATTACCTTTATCTGACGACAAAGCTGAGTAATGATTCGATTGGGCAGAGAAGGGTCGCAGAAGAACTTTCACGTTCTTTTATGAAGCATCCGGACAGCTGGCGGATTCTTTGTATGCTGATTGAGGTTGATTCGGAATATAAAATCTACAGTGAAAGATTGAATGTGCTTGAGAAGCAGTTTATGGAGTATAAGTCTCACAGCTTATGGTTCTATCTTCAGGCATTCCGTTGTTTTAAAGAGAAGAGCTCATCTCTTAAAAAACTCGGACAGTTTGAAGTACAGGTTCTGCTTTTTGGCGTGAAATATAAACTGATGACGAAGGAACTTGCATTATATACAGCAAACCTGGCAAGTCAGATGAAGAATTTTGATAAACATCTGTATAATGTACTTGTGAAGTGTTATGAGATGTACGATGAAGCGATGATATTGACTTCTATCTGTACATTGCTTATAAAAGGCAGCAGAACAGAACACATCTATTTCCATTGGTATGAGAAAGCGGTAGACGCAGAGTTGAAGATCGCGCAGCTTTACGAATATTATATGGCGGCTGCGAGACCGGAAGAATTTCATAAGCAGCTTCCTCGTTCGGTATATTTGTATTTTATGCATGGAAATTCTCTGGATTATAAGAAATGCGCATTTTTGTATGCAAACCTGATTACTTATGAAGATGAGACAAGTGAGATTTATGCGCACTACAGGGATGAGATGGAAGAATTCACATGGAATCAGCTGGAGAAGAGAAATATAGATGAAGATCTGCGGATTATTTATAAGCGATTCCTTGTAGAGACAGACATGAGTCAGGACAGAATCCGCGCTCTTTATGATGTGTGTCACGCATATTGGATTACAACAAAGGTTCCGAATATGAAATTTATTCATGTAATCGCAGCTGATGGAACAATTACACAGAAGGCAGCATATACAGAGAATGGAACCAGAGTATTTCTGTATGCAAAGACGGATCGCATTGTATGGGAAGCAAAAGATGGAAGACATTATACAGATTCTATCCCATATGAGAGTAAACGTTTGTTTTATGAACTTAGATATATGGATATCTGCAGAAAATATGCAAATAGCCTGAACCGAAGCAAAGCGTTTGAAGAAGAGGAAGAGCTGACACTGGAAATCGTAAAGGAAAAGGGTCTGGAAAATTTCCCGGAGGATGAGATCCAGGTACTGTGCAGCAAGATGATTCGTGAGACAAATTATGAGAATGATGATTTCCTGACCTATGTTTGTTATGATTTATTTAAGAAAAAACAGTATGATAAAGTGATTCTTACGTATTTGGCAAACTTCTACTGTGGAGCAACACAGGAGATGAAGGAATTGTGGAAAGTTGCCAGAGAGTATGAAGTCCATACACACAAACTGGCAGAACGGATCATTACACAGATGCTTTTTTCAGAGGAATTATTCCAGGAGACAAAAGTATTTGAAGCTTATTATGATGAAGGTGCATACTTCCGGCTCCAGCAGGCTTATCTGGCATATGTCTCCAGAGAATATGTTGTAGAAGCACGTAAGATAGAGAAATCTATAATTGATATTATCTGCAGGGAAGCAGAGAAGGGTGAGGCAACAATCGATATTTGTATGATTGCTGTTTTGAAATATTATTCGGATCAAGAGTATGAAACAAGCCTTAAGAAGACGCTGAAAAAGTTTATGCAGGAACTTTGTGGCAAACAGATTTATTTCCCATTTTTCCTTAAGTATGATAAGGAGTGGCTGATTGAATTCCAGTTGTGGGATAAGACACTGGTAGAATACAAGGGCCAGAAGGATAGCCGTGTCATGTTGTATTATCAGTTGCAGAAAGGTGGAAACGGAGATTCTGATTATGCAACAGAACTTCTGACACCAATGTATGAAAATTTGTATGTGAAGAAGTTTGTGTTGTTCTCGCATGAACGACTGATCTATTATTTTAAAGAAACAATTGACGGAAATTCTTACAGAAGTGAGAAAAAGATCTGCCAGCATACGGTTGAAAAAGGTGAACCGGGCAGATATGGAAGGCTCAATGACATTATTCTGGAAGAAGATCCGGAAGAACGAGAGAAGAAGATGAAGCAGTATGCACTGGAAGATGCGGTTGCATCACATATGTTCATACAGTATTAAGGAGGAAATCTTTTCATGGGACAGGGAAGTATAATTGGATATGAGATAAATGAAAAGACATGCCAGATCAGTTTTTATAATGATAAAGAGATGGAACCTCAGACACTGGAAGTTGACTCAGATAATTTTCAGATTCCTTTGATTATTGGAAAACTAAGAGACACATGGGCATATGGAAAAGAGGCAAAACGTCTTGCAACACTGAAAGAAGGATTTACCGTTGCCCGTCTGCTTTCGAGAAGTCTTGCAAATGAGAAAATTGAATTTGGTGATGAGACATATGATGCAGTATGGCTGCTTTCACAGTTTATCCAGATGTCTTTACAGTCATTTCCTAAAATTGATGGAATTGTGTTCAGTGTACCGGTTCTTACAGAAGAACTGGCACAGATGCTTCGAAGGATCGCAGTTCGCATGAATATTGATAAAAGACATATCTTTATTCAGGATTATAAAGAGAGTTTTTGTAATTATCTCTTCTATCAGCCGAAAGAACTGTGGCAGTATGATGCAGCATTGTTCTGCTGTGATCGCAATGAGATCAAAGCATATATGCTGCGCAGACTGAAGCCGGGACTTGGTGGTGGAAAGACTACATTTGTTACGGTTGATGAAGTTGCAAATGCACATATGAAAGAACTGGCACTTGTTTATCCGGTTTTGAACGAGGACAAAGCAAAAGAAGCCGATGCGATGTTCTGTAAATTTATACAGAGCGTGTTTGATAAGAGGATTGTTTCTTCTGTATTCCTGACAGGAGAAGGGTTCGAAAATAACTGGTATCCGAAGTCATTGCGGGTGCTTTGCAATGGAAGAAGAGCATTTATCGGAAATAATCTGTACAGCAAAGGAGCTTGCTATACTGCATACAGAAAATTGTATATGCATATAGAGAATCCGGTTTATCTATCGGAGACTAAGCTGACAGATCAGATCACAGTCAATATGCGTGTGGATGGTCAGGAAATGTGGTATCCGCTTGTTTCCTGGGGTGCACACTGGTATGAGTCGAATAATCAGTGGGAAGTGATCCTTGAAGAGGGTGATGATATAGAATTCCATATCGAGTCACTGGTTCAGGGAACGGTTAAGACCGAAAAAATCTCTTTGGAGAGACTTCCGAAGAGAGCAGAGTATTCGATAAGACTTCAGATAGAAACGATGTTTCTGGATGAAAAAACCTGCAAGATTACAGTACGTGATGTCGGATTTGGAGATTTCTTCCTACCGACGGATTTCCGTGAGGAAAAGGTGATACATTTAGGAGGTAATGATGGGAAATTTAATTCTTTGTCATGACAGACACGCGGCACATCCTTATGAGATTTCCAGGATCCATTGCAGGATCTTTACGATAGAAGAATTGTGTTACTATCTGTGTAATAATTTATATTTGATCGATTATACGATCATGAATGAACCGCTTTGCACCTGGCTGGAAGAAGAGATCGGGATGAAAGAACTGGCAGAGCAGCTTCGAGATTTGATGCGTATGCGTGGATCTGTCGAGAATTTTGTTCTTACAATCCTGAAAGCTTCAAAGATCTATAAAGAATCGGAAATGATCCGTATCCAGAATGTTTTGGAACATCTGAAAAATCAGAAGGATGTAGAGCGTAAGAAGTATAAAGGCGATAATCTTCTTGAAAGCGGTGAGATTGAAGAAGCGATCATCGTTTATCAGGAAATCCTGAATCAGGAAAAAGATGAGAGTGTAGATGAAAAATTCTATGGAAAGATCTATGCATGTCTTGGAGCAGCATATGGACGATTGTTCCTTTATCAGGAAGCGGCCAAAATGTATGACAGAGCCTATCAGATCTGCGAAGATAAGGAATTACTAAAACCATATCTGTATGCGTCTTATAAGTATATGTCGCTGGAAGAATTTCACATTTTGCTTACAAAGCACAGTGAATATCAGGAAGTGAATGCACAGATGAGAAGCGAGATGGACGAAGTGAAGCAGAATCTTCAGATTGAGCCAAATGAAGTACTTTTGGAGAAGTGGAAGAGGAAACATAGAAGAAATCATACATAATACAGACTTTTTATGCAGCTGTTCACAGAATCTATGAGCAGCTGCATTGTTTACTGTTTTGGGGTTTGACATATATTGTATGCTATGGTAGAATACAACAGTAACTTTACCGTGGTACAGTGGCTCATTGGTAGAGAATAAAAGCCAAACTCAATGATGGAGGGTGTTATTATGAAAAGAAAAGTATTAAGTGTGTTATTATGTGCAGGACTTGCAGTTTCTATGTTAGCAGGATGTGGTTCAGACTCTTCTAATGCGAATAAGAAAGCGGAATCAACAGGGAGTGATCTTGAATATGTGAAAGACAAAGGGACACTCGTGGTCGGTGTTACTGACTTTGAACCAATGGATTATAAAGATGATAATGGTGAGTGGGTCGGATTTGACGCAGACATGGCGAAAGCATTTGCAGAAAGTATCGGAGTTGAGGCAGAATTTGTAGAGATTGACTGGGATAATAAAGAGCTTGAGCTTGATGGAAAGTCAATCGACTGTGTATGGAATGGTATGACACTGATTGATGAAGTGAAGAGTTCTATGGAATGCACAGATGCTTATATGAATAATGCACAGGTTGTAGTTGTACCGGCTGACAAAGCTGATAAGTATCAGGATGAGGATAGTGTGAAAGATTTAACTTTTGCAGTAGAAGCAGGAAGTGCAGGGGAAGATCAGGTTGAAAGAATTGGTGCACAGTATACAGCCGTTTCATCACAGGCAGATGCACTGATGGAGGTTGCTTCCGGAAACTCAGATGCAGCTGCAATTGATGCTTTGATGGCAGCAGCTATGATCGGAGAAGGAACAGGTTATGCAGATCTTACTTACACAATAAGTCTGAACAATGAGGAGTATGGTGTTGGATTCCGTAAAGGATCTGATCTTGCAGCAGCTCTGAATGATTACTTTAAAAAGAGTATGGAAGATGGATCAATGAAGAAATGTGCTGAGACTTATAAAGTACAGGCTGCATTGATCGAAAAATAAATTTAGGATGGAGCTTTAATAAAATGGAACTTATTATGGAACAATTTCCAATCGTTATTCACTCACTGAATGTGGGATTTTTACAGACGCTGAAGCTGTTTTTTGCAACGCTTCTTGGAGCTATTCCGTTGGGACTGGTTATTGCATTTGGATCAATGTCACATTTTAAACCGTTGAGTTATATCACGAATATCATTGTCTGGATCGTGCGAGGCACACCGCTTATGATCCAGATGCTGATCATTTATTATTTCCCGGGACTGGTCTTAGGAAACCCAATCTGGGGTGGCGGTGAAAGCGGAAGATTTCTTGCAGCTTCGGTTGCATTTATCTTTAACTATGCATGCTATTTCTCGGTAATTTACCGCGGAGGAATCCAGGGTATCCCACAGGGACAGACGGAGGCCGGACTTGTTCTTGGAATGACAAAGCATCAGATCTTCTTTAAGGTTAAGCTGCTTCAGATGGTGAAGAGAATTGTTCCACCGATGTCAAATGAGATCATTACGCTTGTAAAAGATACTTCTCTTGCACGAATCATTGCACTGCAGGAGATTATCTGGGCAGGACAGGCGTTCCTGAAAGGTTCTCAGGGAATCTCAGGTGCGATCTGGCCGATGTTCTTTACAGCTTTTTATTATCTGATCTTCAATGGTATTCTGACAGTCCTTCTTGGAAAGCTTGAGAAGAAGCTGGAATATTTTAATTAAATGGGGAGGAAGAGATAAATGGCAATACTTGAAGTAGAACATATTAATAAAACATTTGGACGGACAGAAGTATTGAAAGATATCAGCTTTTCGTTGGAACGTGGACAGGTACTTTCCTTGATCGGTTCCTCGGGAAGTGGAAAGACGACACTTCTGCGCTGCCTGAATTTTCTAGAGACACCGGATAAAGGTGTGATCCGTGTAAATGATGAATTATTGTTTGATGCTGCAAATCCTGTAACAAAACAGGAAAGTGAGATCCGTAAGAAAAGATTGCATTTTGGACTTGTATTCCAGTCTTTTAATCTGTTCCCGCAGTATACAGCACTTGGGAATGTAATGCTGGCGAAGGAACTACTTGCAAAAAGTCAGCCTGATTATAAGGCGCGCAAGAAAGAGATACACGCAGAGATTGAAGCAGAAGCAAAGCGCCTCTTAGATCAGATGGGACTTTCAGAGCGTATGAATAACTATCCGCATCAACTTTCCGGAGGACAGTGTCAGCGTGTGGCGATTGCCCGTGCACTTGCACTCAGTCCGGATATTCTGTGCTTTGACGAGCCGACTTCAGCGCTGGATCCGGAGCTTACAGGTGAAGTGCTGAAGGTAATCAAAGGACTTGCGGATCAGAATACTACGATGATCATCGTAACGCATGAGATGGCATTTGCAAGAGATGTATCGGACAAAGTTCTGTTTATGGATGACGGTAAGATACTTGAGCAGGGAACACCTGAGGAAGTGTTTGAGAATCCAAAAGAAGAGCGTACCCGTCAATTTTTGTCTCGTTATACAAATGGATAGTGATTTTATAAATACTGGACAAAAAATGAAGGCGGCAATAAGATACGAAGAATAAAAACGACGAATATATTAGAAATGCTAATATATCAAGCGCGAATAAAATAATGAGCAGGAAGAAATACAAGGCGGGGGGAATGTTGATTTTCACTCTGCCTTATATTATAATCGGTTTTGTATGATACAGAAATCATGATAAAAACTAGCAGGAACTAGGTAAGGAGCATAAACTGACATGAGTGAATTTGAAAAAGCAGTGACGGGACTTGGGGAAGAATGCGGTGTTTTTGGTGCTTATGATGTGGATGGACAGGATGTGGCTGCATCAGTCTATTATGGCTTGTTTGCTCTGCAGCATAGAGGTCAGGAGAGCTGCGGTATTGCAGTGACCGACACTTATGGGAAGAGAAACGTTCTTTCAAAGAAAGGACTTGGCCATGTAGATGACGTGTTTAACGAAGAGGGACTTTCAGAATTGAAAGGAAATCTTGGAGTAGGACATGTGAGATATTCAACAGCAGGCGGAACACGTGTAGAGAATGCAATGCCACTTGTTATAAACTATGTAAAGGGAACACTTGCGATTGCACATAACGGAAATTTAGTAAATGCGATCGAGCTGAGAGAAAAACTCAGCCAGACGGGTGCTATTTTCCAGACAACAATAGACTCTGAGGTGATCGCATATCTTATTGCGAGAGAACGTCTTCATACACCGACAGCAGAAGAGGCTGTGAAGTGTGCGATGCAGAAGATCAAGGGAGCGTACGCACTTGTCGTTAGCAGCCCGAGGAAAATGATTGGCGCAAGGGATCCGTTTGGACTCAAGCCACTGTGCATCGGAAAACGTGACAATACATATTTCCTTGCTTCTGAGAGCTGTGCAATTGCAGCTGTAGACGGTGAGTTTGTAAGAGATGTTCTTCCGGGAGAAATCGTAACAATTACAAGAAAACATGGAATCCAGTCAGATACGAGTATGGTGATTGATTCGGAAAAACAGGCAAGATGTATTTTTGAGTATATTTATTTTGCAAGAACAGACAGTACAATCGATGGTGTAGGTGTATACCATTCCAGAATTCTGGCAGGAAAAGCACTTGCGGAATCTTATCCGGTAGACGCTGATCTTGTTGTAGGAGTTCCGGACTCCGGTCTGGTAGCAGCGAAAGGATATTCTGAGCAGTCAGGAATTCCGTATGGAATGGCATTTCACAAGAATAGCTATGTGGGAAGAACATTTATCAAACCGAAACAAAGCGAACGTGTTTCCAGTGTAAAAATCAAACTGAATGTGATTCCGGAAGTTGTAAAGGGAAAACGAATCGTAATGGTAGATGATTCCATCGTGCGTGGAACAACTTGTGCAAATATCATTAAGATGCTGAAAAAAGCCGGAGCAAAAGAGGTACATGTACGTATCAGTTCTCCACCGTTCTTACATCCATGCTTCTTTGGAACGGATGTTCCGTCAAATGAGCAGCTGATCGCACATACTCACACACAGGAGGAGATCCGTCAGCTGATTGGAGCAGACTCTCTTGGATACATGGAGATTGAGAAACTGAAAGACATGGTTGGAGATCTTAAGTATTGCGATGCCTGCTTTACAGGAAAGTATCCGATGGAAGTTCCGAAAGAGGATATCAGTCAGGCATTTGAACAAAATTGATTTTGAAGACTCAGTTTATGTGTTATAATAGATGAACAGTTACGATAAAGATATGAAACAAGGAGAAAAGAATTATGAGTAATGATCGTTATGTAAGCCCGCTTTCAGAGCGTTATGCAAGCCGCGAGATGCAGTATATCTTCTCACCGGACAAAAAGTTCAGAACATGGAGAAGACTTTGGATCGCACTGGCAGAGACTGAGAAGGAGCTTGGACTCAACATCACGGATGAGCAGATCGAAGAGATGAAGAGCCATGCGGATGATATTAACTTTGAGGTGGCAAAGGAACGTGAGAAGGTTGTACGTCATGATGTTATGTCTCATGTTTATGCATATGGTGTTCAGTGTCCGAAAGCAAAAGGAATCATCCATCTTGGAGCTACATCCTGTTATGTAGGAGATAATACAGATATTATTATTATGGCAGAAGCACTGAAACTGGTTCGCACAAAGCTTGTGAATGTAATTGCAGAGCTTGCGAAGTTTGCAGAGGAGCAGAAGAACCAGCCTACACTTGCTTTTACACATTTCCAGCCGGCACAGCCGACAACTGTTGGAAAGAGAGCAACTCTCTGGATGCAGGAGTTTGAAATGGATCTTGAGGATCTGGAATATGTACTTGGAAGCCTGAAACTGCTTGGATCTAAAGGAACAACAGGAACACAGGCAAGTTTCCTTGAACTGTTTGACGGAGATCAGGAGACAATTGACAAGATCGATCCAATGATCGCTGAGAAGATGGGATTTAAGGCATGTTATCCGGTATCCGGACAGACTTATTCAAGAAAAGTAGACACAAGAGTACTGAATGTACTGGCAGGAATTGCTGCAAGTGCTCACAAATTCTCTAATGATATCCGTCTGCTCCAGCATTTGAAAGAAATTGAAGAACCATTTGAGAAGACACAGATCGGATCTTCAGCAATGGCTTATAAGAGAAACCCGATGAGAAGTGAGAGAATTGCTTCCCTTTCAAGATATGTGATGATCGATGCACTTAATCCGGTAATCACATCTGCAACACAGTGGTTTGAGAGAACACTTGATGATTCCGCTAACAAGCGTCTGAGTGTTCCGGAAGGATTCCTTGCAATCGACGGAATACTTGATCTTTGTCTGAACGTTGTAGACGGACTGGTTGTATACCCGAAAGTAATCGAGAAGCGTCTGATGTCCGAACTTCCATTCATGGCAACAGAGAATATTATGATGGATGCTGTTAAAGCCGGTGGAGACCGTCAGGAGCTGCACGAAAGAATCCGTGAGCTTTCTATGGAAGCAGGAAGAAATGTAAAAGAGAAGGGACTTGACAATAACCTTCTTGAACTGATTGCAGCAGATCCGGCATTCAACCTGACTTTAGAGGATCTTCAGAAGACAATGAAACCGGAGAAATATGTTGGACGTGCAAGTGAGCAGGTAGATGCTTATCTTAAAAATGTGATCCGTCCACTGCTTGAAAAGAATAAAGAGATCCTTGGCGTGAAGGCTGAAATTAACGTATAGAATCCTTGGAATCTATCAGGACAAAGCGGAAAAATCAAAGGGATGTTGCATTTTGTTGCAGCATCCTTTTTTCTTTGATAAACTAAAATTATTTCGTATATTAAAATGTGGGGGAAAGAGAAAGGAATAAGAGAACATGGATATAGGACTGAATTGGAATGAATGGCATCAGGAAGCGGCGAGAAAACCATATGTCAGAGTGGGAGTGACTTTATTAAGTGGTGCGCTGATTCTGATGCCTGCACAGGAAATTGTTTCATTATATTTGGAAAAGAATCTGATTTCCGAAATAGAGGTCTGTGCGACACCAGAGGATATAAATGTGTCAGGAAATGATCTGCCGGAAAAAGTAACAATAGAAGCTATCCAGACAGATGTTAACCAAGCAGATGTTATCCAGGTAGCAGCTGTTCCGGCAGAAATCTTAGTGGAAGAACCTATGGTAGAAGAAATTGCGGTGGAAGAACCAGTAGTAGAAGAGATTGTGGCAGAAAAACCAGGCGTGAAAAGAGATACAACTATAAATGTTGCAAGTGAACCGGTAATTACAAATCCTGATTCAATAGAAAATGTAAAAAATGAAAATGAGGATGAAGAAGGGTCGATAGCAGTGGGAAATACAGATACCGGATATCTTATTAATGCGGAAGGTATGATCTGTGGACTTTCAGGAGACAAAGAAGTGATAAAGGATGGAGTATTGTACTTTCCTGAAGAAGGATGTTCCCAAATTGCGGGAGGAGCGCTGTCGGATCTTGGTTCTGCTGTAGAAGAGATTGAAATTCCTGCTAATATAACAAATATTCAGCCAGGAGCGTTTGTGGGGCTGAGTGATCTAGGATGGATAGAAGCAGATGCAGCAAATCCAGCCTATGTTACGGTAGATGGTGTACTTTACACGGCAGATGGCACAGTTCTTCTTGCATTTCCGGCAGCGTGGACAGGAACCTTTCAGGTGCCGGAAAGTGTGAAAAGTTTTGCGGAAAGTGCATTTGATGGAACAAATCTGGAATGTATTGATGCAAGATCCTGTACACTTGAACAGGCGGGAAGTATT
>PVMO01019920.1_pt1 | contig 16791 bp, 15 predicted proteins | sample 1853421 | NCBI WGS metagenome assembly PVMO01 (sample SAMN08533511, study PRJNA380276) | Human gut metagenome, whole genome shotgun sequencing project.
CAAAAAATGCTCATCAACTCATCGATTTAGTGGAATACATGGCGGCCCAATCATTAACTCGTAAAGACCTGCTCATTGCCCTTGGAGGTGGTGTAGTAGGTGATATGGCAGGTTTTGCAGCAGCTACATACTTACGTGGTATCGACTATGTACAGGTTCCTACCTCTCTTTTAGCCGCTGTAGATTCCTCTGTAGGTGGTAAAACAGCAGTTAATCTAGATGCAGGTAAGAACTTATGGGGCGCTTTCAAACAACCTATCCTCGTCCTCTGCGATCCAACTACGCTAAATACATTGCCAGACATGGAGTGGAAAAATGGTTGTGGGGAAATTATTAAGTATGGTTTCCTCGATGTACCAGGGTTATTAACCCAACTCGAACATAAGCCATTAATAAAGCATCGTGATAGCGTTAGTGCCGTTATCGCTCGTTGCGTTCAAGCAAAGGCGGATATCGTAGAGCAAGACGAACGTGAATCTGGTGTTCGTGCCCTCTTAAACCTCGGTCATACCTTTGGTCATGGTATTGAAAAAGCGAGCCACTTTGAAGTCCACCATGGCTACGCCGTTGCCATTGGCATGGTCCTTATGGCACAAGGTGCTATCAAACATGGAGAATTAGATGCAGAGGCGTTAGAAAAATTAAAGGCTCTCATCGAAGCACACGATTTGCCAACTACAACGACTATAACAAAAGAAGAAATTTTAGCAGCTGCTAAACACGATAAAAAAAGCGAAGGGGCTACCATTAAAATTGTAGTTCCTACTAGCTATGGCCACAGCGAACTCAAGGTAGTAACACACGAAGAGCTTGCAACCTATTTAGATTAAGGAGATTTATATGCATTCTGTAACGAACGCCATCCCTACGGGGACTATCGCGTCCATCCCCGCAAAGGCTCACGCACATCGCGCATTGATTTGTGCCGCTCTCGGTAGCTCGCCATCTACGATATTGCTGAGCCGCACCTCTAAAGACATCGATGCTACTATGGACTCCTTACGAGGCTTAGGCGCACATGTTGTGTATGAAAATAAAGTTGTCACTGTTACACCAGGCCCTGCACCAGCAAAAGGCAAAGTAGTTCCTCACGAATCAGGCACTACGTTGCGCCTTTTATTACCTGTAGCAGCATCTATCAGTAATCATGTGGACGTAGATGCGAAAGGTCGTTTACCAGATCGTCCTCTAGAACCTATGCTAAGTGAAATGAAAGCACATGGCGTAACATTCTCTCAAGATAAACCACCCTTTACGATGACGGGTCGCCTCCAAGGGGGCAATTTCTCCATGGTAGGAGATGTAAGTAGTCAATTCTTCTCTGGTTTATTGTTGGCAGCCCCTCAAATCGGCTTATCTACTATTACCTCTACTACGCCACTACAATCTAGCGACTACGTAACACTGACGACTACGACGATGGCAGACTTTGGCGTTACCGTTGACCATACGCCTGCTTCTGACACAGTCCGAGAATCCTTTACGGTAGCGGCTAATGCTACTTTCAAAGGTCAAAATCATTACCAAATCGAAGGCGACTGGTCTAATGCAGCAATCTGGATGGTAGCCGCTGGTATGACGGGCAAACCAATTACGATTACAGGCATGAACAAAAATTCTGTACAAGCTGACCGCCGCATCATGCAAGTTATGATTGATGCAGGTTGTGATGTTGTATGGGATGGTATGAATATAACGGTCACAGGTCGTGCTTCCAAGCCAATTCATGCAGACCTCGAGCAAATGCCTGACATGTTGCCGGTTATGGCAGCCCTCGCCTGCTCTATCCAAGGTGAAAGCTCCTTTGTTAAGGGTGCTCGCCTACGTTTAAAAGAATCTGATCGCCTTGTAGCTGTTGCCAATCTCGTAAGAGATCTAGGCGGTACCGTTCGCGAAGAAGGCGATGACCTATATATCATCGGTAGTGGTATACTTAAAGGTGGACAAGGTGATTGCGTCAATGACCATCGCCTCGTTATGGCAGGTACATTGATGGCTCTCATCAGTGAAAATCCTGTAACACTAAAAGATAGCGAAGCTATCACAAAATCCTATCCAGACTTCTTTGAGGACTGGAATTTACTAGGCGGTAATGCACAACCAGTTTAGATTTCTAATTGTATCTGGTTTAATCTAATAGATAATAGAAATAGTACGTACTATATAGTAGGAGTTAATATAATGGCATCTAATTTCGGTAAAACCATACAGGTATCTACCTTTGGCGCCTCTCATGGATACGCTATCGGCGGTATTGTTGAAGGTCTACCTTGTGGACATACCATCGATATCGATGAGTTAAAAGCCTTTTTAAAGCGCCGTGCGCCAGGGCAAAATCAATTAACAACACAACGTAAGGAAGCCGATACACCTGAATTTTTAGCAGGTATGGTAGACGGCATGCTCAGTGGTTCTCCATTGGCATTTATGATCCGCAACACATCTCAACACTCTAGCGATTATAATAACTTACGTGATATCCCTCGCCCCTCTCATGCGGACTTTACAGCTCGTATACGCTATGGTGATAAGGTAGATATGCGCGGTGGCGGCCATTTTTCAGCACGCCTTACAGCTCCGCTTTGCGTAGCTGGTGGCATCGCTCTACAACTATTACGTGAAAAAGGCATCGAAATCCACGGCCATTTAAAACAAGTGGGAACGATTCAAGATACTCCTATCAACATGGTTCACCCAGATATGAAAGCATTAGCTAGCATCGCTACAGAGCCAATTGCTATGGTTGATCCACAAAAACGTAACGAAGTAGAAACCCTTGTTATGAACCTCAAAAAAGATGGGGACTCTACAGGTGGTATCGTTGAAGTCGTTGCTACAGGACTACCAATTGGCCTTGGCAACCCAAACTTTGATGGTATCGAAAACCGCTTAGCTCGCGTAATCTTTGGGGTACCCGCCATTAAAGGCGTATCCTTTGGCGGTGGCTTTGATATGTGTGCACAACTTGGTTCCGAAGTGAATGATGCTTTCACCATGGACGGCGACAAGATTACAACGACAACGAATAATAGCGGTGGCATCCAAGGTGGTATTACCAATGGTTTACCACTCGTTATGCAAGTGGGCATCAAGCCAACACCATCCATTTATAAAGAACAACATTCTGTGTCACTTTCACAAAAAGAGGACACATTGCTCACAATCCAAGGTCGTCACGACCCATGTGTAGCGCTTCGTGCAGTACCTGTAATCGAAGCTGTTACGGCCCTTGTTATTCTTGATTTCTTAGGAGATATTGACCATGAACTTAGATGAAGTACGCGTTAAAATTAACGACATAAACGACCAAATGCTCGCCCTCTTCAAAGAGCGCATGGAACTCTCCAAGGACGTTGCGGCAGCGAAAAAAGAAATGAACAAGGCTATTTACGATGCCAAACGGGAACGGGATATCCTCGACAAAGTAACTCGAGATGCAGGCCCAGACCTCGACCTATACGCACGCCGTTTCTTCGAAGCATTATTTAGCTTGAGCCGTACCTATCAGTCTGAACAATTATTCCAAGATAATGAGTTCACAATAAAAATGAAAAAAGCCATTGAGCAGTCCCCTACCTTGCCACCGCAACGCGGCAGTGTAGCTTGTGCCGGCGTATTTGGCAGCAATGCTCAAATGGCGTGCGACAAATTATTGCCTCTCAGTCAAATTCACTACGTAACGGGCTTCCGCGCCGTATTTGATGCGGTGGAATCCGGCGAATGTCAATTTGGTGTATTACCTATCGAAAACAGCTCCAATGGTTCTGTAAAAGAAGTGTATGACCTTCTAGAAGATCGTAAATGCTATATCGTACGCGGTACTCGCCTATGGATTTCTCACGATTTACTCGTGAAAAAAGGCACAAAACTAGAAGATATTCACACTATCATCTCCCATCCTCAAGCGTTGGGCCAATGCAGCCACTTCCTAGAGAAATTAGAAGGCGTAGAATTGCGCTCCTTCGATAACACGGCTCGTGCAGCACAGCTCGTAGCGGCTAGTGACGATCCAGGTGTGGCAGCTATTGCAGCTCCTCAATGTGCAGACTTATACAATTTATCTCCATTGATGCGCAATATCCAAAATAGCGATAACAACTATACGCGCTTTATCTGCATCAGCAAGGACTTCCATGTATACCCAGGGGCTAATAAAATCTCCGTGGTAACTACAGCAAGCCATGCTCCAGGTGGTCTTGGTACATTACTTACCAAGTTTGCAAACATCGGCGTAAATCTTACCAAACTTGAGTCTCGCCCGATCGTAGGACATAACTTTGAGTTCTTATTCTACCTCGACTTAGAAGCATCCCTAGCAGATCCAAAGGTATTATCTGTTCTAGCAGAGCTGCATACATCACAAGATAAATTCCGCTTACTAGGCAATTACCCTGAAAACTAATATATTCATCCGTACTAGTCCCTATATGGACATATATAGTACAATGAATATAGTTATAAAACTCCAATGGCTAATAGGTACCAGCCTATTAGCCATTCTATGTATATTGACCTAGGAGGTCCTATGAAATTTGGTTTACTTGGCCGTACGTTAGGCCATAGCTTTTCTCCTCACATTCATAGTGTGTTAGGAAATACTAATTACGAGTTATTTGAAAGAGAACCAAGCCAATTACAAGAGTTCTTTGATGATCCTGAACTACAAGGCATCAATATTACCTTCCCTTACAAGGTAAATGCCCTTGAGGCTTGTGATGTGGTGGATCCTCGTGCAGAACGCATTGGCTGCGTAAATACGATGGTTCGCAAAGATGGTAAATGGCACGGCTATAATACAGACTATGATGGTTTTGTATTTACCCTACAACATGCTGGCATTGATGTATCTGGCAAGGAATGTATCATTCTAGGCGATGGCGCTTCCTCTGCTACTGTTCACGTAGCACTTGAGGACTTAGGTGCTAAGAATATCACACATTTATCTCGTAAAACGGCTCCGTTCTACAACGATGCCCCTAATTACTACGAAACAGCGCAGATTATTATTAACTGTACACCTATCGGTATGTATCCTCACAATCCGGCTAGCCTCATCGATCTTATGCAGTTTTCCAAGCTAGAAGGTGTTATCGACCTCATCTACAATCCACGCCGCACGATTCTACTACTCCAAGCGGAAATGATGGATGTTCCTCACTGTGATGGCCTGCCATTCCTCGTGGCACAAGGCGTTGAGGCGGCTAACCATTTCCAAGGTGAAAGCTTTGGTACAAAGGAAGTCGAACAAATCTTACGAGATATGCGCCGTGAAAAGGAAAATATCATTCTCATCGGTATGCCTGGTGTAGGTAAAACAACTGTTGGCAAAGCCCTTGGGGAAAAAATGGGCCGCACTTGCGTAGATGTAGATCAAGAACTAGAAAAAGAAATTGGAGATATTTCTACATATATTACGGAACAAGGGGAACCGGCATTCCGTGAAAAAGAAGCGGAAATGATTGCAAAATTCGGTACAGAAACAGGCCTCGTTATCTCCACTGGCGGCGGTTGTGTAACAGTGCCTAAAAACTACGCGCACCTACGCCAAAATGGTCGCATTTACCAATTAACACAACCAGTAGAAAACCTATCTACCTCCGGTCGTGTCCTTTCTAGTGGCGGCATCGAGCGCTTACGCGAACTTGAAGAAACTCGTACACCAATGTATGAAAGCTTTGCGCAATGCATCGTAGAACATAATCGCAATGCGCCAGAAACAGTAGCGGCAATCCTAGAAGACTTCGAAGCAAACTTATTGTAAGAGCTTGTATAGCAAAAGTGTAAAATTGTTTACATCTGTATTTCTAGATAAAACTAAAACGCATATCATAACATTAATGATATAAACTAAACAGCAGTAGCTATCCTTAGGATAACTACTGCTGTTTTTATGTTCCCTATGTCTTATAGATATTTGTGGAAAACCATATTTGCAATTACAATGTAATTACAAATAAAATTCAAAAACTAACATGCGCTTACTATAAAATTAATACAATACTCGACGCACTACAGTCACAATAATAAAGAATCATAGGAGGATATTATGAAAACCGTAAACCTACAAGTCCGCATCAATGAAGATCTAAAACAGGAAGTATCTAGCATATTAAAGGCACAGGGACTATCCTACACCTCTATGCTAGACGCCCTATTTCGTCAAATTATAAAAGAACGTCGCATTCCTTTCGCCATTGCTTTACCAACAACATCTACAGATAAAACACCAACGCCAAGTACACTCAACAATAACGGCACCTACGAACAACCCCAAACAACATTAAAGGCCTCAGATACTATAAATACATACGGAGCACCAACAACAAACGAAATAGAAATATCCTTTGATAAAATTGATAAAACAGGCATACTCAATATCCGTATAAACCCTAACCGTGAAAAAGAAGCGGAAATGATTGCAAAATTCGGTACAGAAACGGGCCTCGTTATCTCCACTGGCGGCGGTTGTGTAACAGTGCCTAAAAACTACGCGCACCTACGCCAAAATGGTCGCATTTACCAATTAACACAACCAGTAGAAAACCTATCTACCTCCGGTCGTGTCCTTTCTAGTGGCGGCATCGAGCGCTTACGCGAACTTGAAGAAACTCGTACACCAATGTATGAAAGCTTTGCACAATGCATCGTAGAACATAATCGCAATGCTCCAGAAACAGTAGCGGCAATCCTAGAAGACTTCGAAGCAAACTTATTGTAAGAGCTTGTATAGCAAAAGTGTAAAATTGTTTACATCTGTATTTCTAGATAAAACTAAAACGCATATCATAACATTAATGATATAAACTAAACAGCAGTAGCTATCCTTAGGATAACTACTGCTGTTTTTATGTTCCCTATGTCTTATAGATATTTGTGGAAAACCATATTTGCAATTACAATGTAATTACAAATAGAATTAATTAACTTAACAAACTTTTAATATAAAATCAATAATATAACCAACGAATTACAGTCACAAGCCAAAAGAATACTAGGAGAGATACTATGAAAACTGTAAACCTACAAGTCCGCATCAACGAAGATCTAAAACAAGAAGTAGCTAGCATATTAAAGGCACAGGGCCTATCCTATACATCCATGCTAGACGCCCTATTCCGTCAAATTATCAAAGAACGTCGCATTCCTTTTGCTATTGCTTTACCAACAACATCTACAGATGAAACACCAACGCCAAGTACACTCAACAATGACGGCACCTACGAACAACCCCGAAGAACATTAAAGGCCTCAGATACTATAAATACATACGGAACATCAACAGAAAACGAAATAGAAATATCCTTTGACAAAATTGATAAAACAGGCATACTCAATATCCGTATAAACCCTAAAGTTAAAACACTAACAACAGGAATATTAAAAGAAATGGGATTAACTATATCACAAACTGTTACACTAGTTTCTAAACAAATACAATTCGCTAAAGATATTCCTCCGACTATTCATCGCCCTGAATGGATTGATGCTATAAATGATGATTTATGGACAAAAGAAGAGTTCAACAAAAGAATAGAAATAGGTCTTAATCAGGCTGAAAATGGAATTGGTGAACCTGTAGAAAAAGTCTTTAATGAACTCCTTAAAGATTTATAAGTGTGGAGATTAAAATGAGATATGTAATAATTTTGACCCCTACAGCTAAATCTGATATAGTAAATCTCAAAATTTCATTAGCACAACAACTTATAGATCAAAGCATTATCAGAAAAGAATTAAGGTTAATCTATGAAAAAATATCTTCATTAACTATTTTTCCTGAACGATATCCCATTATTAATAGTGATACAAAATACAGAAAATTATCACATAGAAAATATCTCATCCTATATAAGGTTATAAATAATTATATATATGTGTTCTATATTCGACCTTCAAAAATGAATACATTACAGGAAATACAAAACATATAAAAAAGTCGGCTTTCGCCGACTTTTTTAATGTACTTTTACGCGTTTATGTTGTTGTTCATCGAAGACGCCATCTACATCAATGGTATCGAGGATACGTTTTAATTCATGCACATCAATTTGACCTGGTGCTGATGCTTTGCCAGCGGAGGCAAATGTCATAGCATTACCAAATAGAGCGCCTGCAGTACGTGTAACAGCACCGAGTGGTCCCATAGCCATCGTAATGATTGGGTCAGATGGATACAAGGCTTTAACTTCAGCCGTTGCTTCAAGGAGGGTTAATACATCCCCTGTTGTATTAGGCATAACAGCCATCTTTGGCACGTCGGCTAAGAATTCTTTCATTTGAAGAAGACGATTTACAATAACTTCATGACTTGGTGTTCCATTAAAATCATGATTACTCATGATAATTGTAATGCCATGTACCTTAGCAAACTCAATAGTCTTGAGCATTCTATCTTGATCAAAGAAGAGTTCAATATCAATAGCATCTACCAATCCAGTAGGAATGATGCGCTCTAACATGGTGAAGTAGTCTTGTGAAGAAATGGATTTTTCCCCACCTTCACCTTTCGTGCGCCATGTAAATAACAAGGCACGACCTTTTAATTGAGGCTTGATGAGCATTAATAATTCAATAATAGCGTCAATGGAGTAGGCCCGCTCGTAATAGTCAATGCGTAGCTCCACTACATGACACGGTGTATTACATGCAACCGCAGTAGCATCTAAAATTTCTTTCATTGTTGTGCCCACAATAGGAACACATATCTTTGTACCCTTTTCGCCGAGTACAGCATGACCGATACGGACCATAATAACTCCTTTCCGTCCCACAGGGTGAGACAAATGACTTACCTTAAACTAACTATATACCAATATTTTGGTAAAAGCAATCAATCCGGCTATATTGGATTGCTATTCACAAAAAGCGTATGAAAGCCCGTTATTATGCACTAAAAATGTATTCTTAGATTATCGATTAACATAATTTTTTGTTATATCCTATTTTCTCGGTCTTATTAAAATTGGTCATATTATTCAATCCCGTTAAGTATATCTACTCTCTCTAAATAAAAACTCCACACATAATCGTGTGGAGTAATCATTTAGAGCATTATTCGTGCTTAGCAGATAATTTTCTAGATTGGAATGCCATATATAACAATAATAAGCCTGTAATGCTAAATACATAGGATATACCTATATAAGTGGATACAATGCTGGCAAATACTGGTCCTACCATAGAACCAAATTGTTGAGCCGTCGTAGTCATACCAAACATGCGACCTCTAAAGCTCGGATCTGTATTAAGTGTTACTGCAGCACTCAGAGATGGGTTAATACCTACAATACAAGAGCCAATGAGTACTTGTAGTACGCCAAACCACCAAATACCTACTGGCAAGCTTTGAAGTAAAAGGACAATACCACTTCCCATCATACAGTAGGAGATAGTCTTAAAATAACCACGGCGTTCACCAAGGCGGACCCATAGGTTCGTCGTTAAGGATCCTGCTAAGCCGCCGATACTGAGGATGGTACCAGAAATAATAGCGGCCCCTTCCATAGTGCCTTGCATATCTCCTACATAGAGGGCCAAAATAGGTTGCAACATCATAATAGCGCATTGCATGAAGAAGAATATCCAAAGCAATCGTACTAATACAGGCTGTTGTTGAACTGCTTTAAAGTCCTCACGCAAGGATGTGGATTTGGTATGGTGAGCAGCTTCTTCTTTTCCATCAGCACCTACAGCATGTAATTTGGGTTCTTTCACAAAAAATAATACGGCCAAAGTCGCAATAAATACAGCAATACCAGATACATAAAATACAGGTCGCATCCCTACAACACTCTCAACGGCGCCACCTAAAAACGGGCCAATGACATTGCCTAAGATAAGACCGGTTTGAAATATACCTAATGCTCTACCAACCTGTTTTTCATCAACACTTTGTAGATATTTTCATAAGTTAACCTCTAAGTCATTTCATAATATATTTATAGTATATCACAAATTCATACAAAAAATGGTGGGAAATATGATACACTATACATATATCGAAATATTTTACTTGGGTATTTTTTTAATTTCATATGGGAGGATGTTATCTAATGTTAGATAAACTATTTCAACTCAGTGAACGCGGTACAACTGTTAAAACCGAAATTTTAGCTGGTATTACTACGTTTATCACGATGGCGTACATCCTATTCTTGGCGCCAAACATTCTTAGTCTTGCAGGCATGGATAAAGATGCAGTCCTCATCGCAACAGCTTTAGGCGCTGGGCTCGTAACGATTTCCATGGGGTTATTCGTTAACTATCCGATTGCTCTCGCTCCTGGGGTTGGTCTCTTAGCCTTTTATTCCTTTACCGTAGTTCTCGGCATGGGCGTAACTTGGCAAACGGCATTGGGTGCGGTATTCATTTCAGGTCTCGTATTCCTCGTATTAACACTTACATCGATACGACAAATGATTGTTGAAGGCATCCCCGCCTCTATGAAGGTTGCCATTTCCGTTGGTATCGGCCTCTTCATCGCTATCATCGGCTTAAAGTTATCCGGCTTGATGGCTATCTCCATTAGTTTGTCTCCAAACTCCTTAGGTCAAGTTGTGCAAACGCACGGTAATTTAGTGCCCCCTGCGTCCGAATCACTCTTAACGCTTGGTAATTTGCACAGTGGCGAAACATTGTTAGCACTATTCAGCCTCATCTTTACGGCTCTATTGATGGCTCGTAAAATTCAAGGTTCTCTCTTGATTGGTGTGGCAGTAACAACAATTCTTTCCTACGCTACTGGCCTTTCCACAATGCCTGAGAACTTCACTGTATTAGCAGTTCCTGATTTCTCTAAAGCAGCATTCCTTCAATTAGATATTCCTAGTGCGCTCCACATGGGCTTAATCACGATTATCTTCTCCTTCACCTTCGTAGAATTGTTCGACTCCATGGGTACTTTGATTGGTACTGCTACAGAGGCGAAAATTGCAGATCCTAAATCTGGTAAATTCCCAGGTCTTGGTAAAGCTATGACTGTCGATGCTATTGGCGTTAGTGCTGGTGCATTGCTCGGTACCTCTACAATTACTGCCTTTGTTGAAAGTGCAGCAATGGGACCAATGCTTTTGTCGATACGATAATTCACTAGTTAAGTATGACTCTACCACAGCTAGCTTAAATTCTGAAGTATATCTTGTATTATTTCGCTTTCGACACAAACCATCTTTACCAAATTCTTTAAATGCACTAATCCAACGACGAACTTGCGATGTAGTCTTTACACCATATTTCTTAGTTAAATACTCATATCCACCTTCGCCGTTTAGATATGCGGTAACGACTTTTAATTTAAATATAAGGCTATATTTTGCCATAGAAAAACCGACCTCCTTAACGTTAAGATTTTTGGTCTAACATTAAGGGGTCGGTTCATAGTAATATATCTAGGAGATAGGTTCTTTTTATTATGTACTATCTTTTTATTATGTACTATCTTTTTATTATGTACTATCTTTTTATTATGTACAGTTTTTATTAACTGCTAATACTCTTTGATATCAAAACTGTACTATACAGTCTTATTACTGTTTAGTTTAACGAATTGTTTTTACACCAATTAAGTCTGTACGACTTGGATCGATATCTTTTAACGGCACTACATGATCTCTATAAAAATCTGCTTCAGATGCTTTTACAGGCACTTGGAAGAACAAGAAATACGCCATATTATCCTTGTACCACGTAACACTGCGTACTAAGCCCTTATCTACATCCCCTGTATAGTGAACCTCCCCTATTGGAGTAGAGTCGCTCCAATGTACGTCATGATACTCCATTGGGATATATTCTTCAGGCCGTACAGTATCCATAGAGTAGCTCATGCGGAAGACCATAGTATGAGTTACCCAACGGCCACTGCGTTCTTGGTACTCTTCACCTTGCTTCCAATATACAGTTTCTAATACATCATTGTCATAAAAATGTGTAGCATAGTATGTATAGCCAAGCGGTAAATAACTTGGTACAGATACGTCATAGGACACCTTATGAGATGCATTAATTACACCGCTAGGTAAACCGATGGTTTTGCTCGTAAGTATAGGCCACACAGAATTCGTATGTGTACGCAATGGCAACCCAATCGTTTCATAAGGAGGCCAATCTATTTCAACCTTTTGTTTAACAGGTTCTTCAATATGTTGCTCATCATTGCGGTCACCACGTAGTCGAGTATCATCAACGGCTACGTTACTCACAGGACCTACAGAGTCTACAATTTTGCTTACAAAGCTTTGGTTTCTTAAAGAAGCAAAGTAGAGCATATGAACTTTGTTATCTTTTTCCCAATAAGCGATTTGAATAGCGTCTTTACTATAACCTAACGTATGTACAGCGATTCCATTAGGGGTAGTAAAGCTAACTGCATCCTTAGCGTTGTAATTTGTCTTTTCTAATATAGGCGTTACCACTGTATCGATAGCCCAACCCATACGATATACAATATCTGTATTAGAGAAGGTTAGCTTCGGACCAAATTCTCCATCACGGCCCGTTTCTGTATAAACGATTTCTAATACGTCATGGTCCTTGGCCTTTACATCACGTACTGCATAGTCTTTAGGCATATAAGACGGAACTTGTATAGGATAGCCAAATTCCTGCACAGTACTCTCAATATTAGTTTCAACTAAATCATAATCATCAACTTGATCATACCAACGATAACGATCAGCGAGTTTTTGATTATCATCGATGAGCTTTATATTATCTACATCTCGTTCAACAGGAACCGTATTGCCATTTTTATCTATTAACGGGTATGTGGCACTAACTGGCTGCACACCAAAGGTGCTTACTGCAGTAGCCATCGCGGCACATAAAACAGCAGATGTTATTAGTTTCTTCATATTCTCTCCTCTTTGAGCGGTTACACACATTTTCGCTTTATTCCAAATAAATTGCTACGTAAGCTATCTATATCTTTACAGGCGCCACATGCTCCTTATAGAATTCAGCATCAACTGATTTCACAGATTCTAAGAACAATAAGGAATATACCATACCGTCTTTTGTCCATGTAATGCTGCCTGTATAAAGCTGATATCCAAAAGGTATATAACTAGGTGCCTCAGCCTCATACGGTAATTTCTGAGTAACCTCTGCTATCCCCTTAAAGTTACGAGCACTGTCTTGAGTCATTATAGGCCAGCCTACTAATTGCATTCTTGGTATTTGTATAATTAGAGAAGCATTATTCATGTTTGGCGTAACATTTTTAGACTTAGCTGCGGCCTCAGAATTATTAATCGATACAGACTGATCAACAGTATCTGCGGATACATAGCTTATAGATACTAAACCAACAGCTATAGCAGCTAAAATGGATTTACATATTAATTTTTTCATATTCTCTCCTCATTAAGCGATTATACGCTTTATATAATGATATATTTCTTTATATATATCAGAAATCCCATTATTATTCTGTTGCTCGTGCTACTTCATAAAACCTTTATAAAATCTATCCTGTAAGTAAGTTCTCCTAATAAGAGAGCTATATTATATTTTTTGCAAAAAAATCCTACTGAACGCTATATCATAATAGAGTTCAATAGGATTGTTGTATCATTATTTAGTTAATGGCGGCATAATAGCATCTTGTTCAAGTTGTCTTCGTCTTTTAGCCGAATAATCAACAACTTTAATTCGAACTACGCCTACAGAGTTTACCATGGCTTCTGTAAAAGTAAACTCACGACCTGTCTGATGTTTCATCAATACTTGTAACCCATGAGACTTTTCATCAATAGCCTCTAAATAGGTAGCCTCTCCACGACCCATCACACTAGAGTATACCGAGCTATATTTACATGGTATATCTCCACCTGAAACGAGGGCTTCATCGCTACCATCAATTTCAATAAATACATGTGGATTCGCTTGAATCAAACTAAACTTCTTCCCCTCATAATGGCCATGTACATAGATATAAAGTACCTCATCTATAAATTCATATCCAAAATGTAAGGGCACCACGTAAGGGTAATCACCATCCATCAGACCTAGATGAATGATACGAGTGCTACTTAAAATACCTTTAATTTCATCTATATTGGTAACCATGCGATCTTGTCGTCTCATAATAGCCTCCACCGTTTTACGTAAAATATAATCTATGTATTATTATAGCAAATTTTAGAAACCTTTTAAGGCTAAGTATTCTCTTAAAAATATGAATAATTTCTCTTTTATTCGTATATTAATAATACTATTTTTCCTATATGTCCACTGTATAAATACATTTGACTTTTTGCAATAGATACTGTATTATAAGAAAATAGTTTTATATATTCTATAGATTATAAAGGCTATGGGTATCCATGGCTTTTTTATATTTGTAGATAGTTTGTAGAAAAGAGGTCTTTACTATGTCTGATACGCATCAGTTAAAACGGGGTCTTAAGAACCGGCACGTACAATTGCTCGCCATTGGCGGTGCCATTGGTACAGGCTTATTCTTAGGCTCCGGTCGTGCCATTCACTTGGCCGGTCCATCCATTATTTTCGCCTACCTTATTACAGGTATTATCTGCTTCTTCATCATGAGAGCATTAGGCGAACTGTTATTATCCAACTTGAATCACCACTCCTTTATCGACTTCGTGGAGGATTATTTAGGTGATCGAGCTGCCTTTATCACAGGATGGACATACTGGTTCTGTTGGCTTTCACTAGCCATGGCAGACTTGACGGCCGTAGGCCTCTATATGCAGTACTGGATACCGTGGCTGCCACAGTGGATACCAGCCTTGATTGTCCTTGTCGCCTTGCTATTAATGAATTTAACAGCTGTAAGATATTTCGGCGAAATGGAGTTTTGGTTTGCCTTGATTAAGGTAATTGCCATTATCTCCCTCATTATTATCGGCATCATCATGATTTTCACGGGCTTTACTACTGATGCGGGTGTCGCCGCCTTTAGTAATATGTGGAACTATGGAGGATGGTTCCCAAATGGAACGATGGGCTTTATCTTATCATTCCAAATGGTTGTATTTGCTTTTACAGGTATCGAACTCGTAGGTCTGACAGCAGGCGAAACGGAAGATCCTGAAAAGGTTATTCCTATGGCCATCAACAACATTCCATTGCGTATTATTTTATTCTATGTAGGCTCCTTGGCTATCATCATGAGTATTTATCCTTGGACGGCCGTTAACCCATCTGCTAGCCCATTTGTAGCCGTATTTACCGCTGTTGGTATCGCAGCTGCTGCAGGCATTGTAAACTTCGTGGTACTCACCTCTGCTGCGTCTGCTACAAACTCTGGTATCTTTAGTACAGGCCGTATGATTTATGCCCTTGCTAAACGCGGTCACGCACCTAGCTCAATGCGTCGCTTAACGCATAGCAGCGTACCGTACCAAGCAACGATTTTCTCTGCAGCCGTATTATTGATTACAGTTGTACTTAACTACGTAATGCCTGAAGCAGTATTCGTTATGATTACATCTATCTCTACCTTCTGCTTCATCTTTATTTGGGCCATGATGGTTATTTGTCACCTTAAATATCGCAAGAAAAATCCTGAGTTAGCGGCACAATCTAAATTCAAAATGCCACTATACCCAGTAATGAATTATGTAATTCTCGGCTTCTTCGTTTTCGTTCTAGCTATTCTAGCGCTAAACGAAGATACGCGAATTGCCCTCTTGTTCACACCAATTTGGTTCGTTATCCTTTGGGCCTTCTACTCCATGCTTAACACGGACGATGAAGATGCTCTTGGGGAAGAACTTATCGAGATGGCTGGCGTAAAAGAAATTTACAAAAAAACTAAAAAAGACGATTCCGACGACTACGTAATCTAATAAAAGTCGATTACATAAACTAATAAAAGATGTCTACGTAACTTAACAAAGAGCCCGTGCATAGCACGGGCTCTTATTTTACTTCATAGTAGGGAAGTTTTGTTGTTCATATTGTTGTTGATACGCAGCTAAATTACTTGTATCTTCATCATAGTTAAAGATTGTCTTACTGCGATATCCACCTTGTGTAATGATAATATCAATAGAGGACGGCACCTCTTGACCTGTACGTTGTAAATGGTGAACTAGCTCTTGTAAAGCTTCAGTTTGACGCAAAGAACCTGTCATGTATTTACCTTTAGATAAACCTGTATTTCTAATCACTTGACCATTATGTACTTGGCCTCTAGTATCTACATAATAGAAACGTACAGCTGCCTTATCTCCCGTAGGCACTGCTTTAACATAAATAGTTTTCCAGTTCTTTTTAACCATAGCTTTAGTAGCGTCTGCTAATTTATTAGACAAACGTTGTGTTTCTTTATTAGTGGCTTTGGATACACCGTTTACCTGTTGAATTTCATCATTCATAGGCATTTCGATAGGTGATACCACTGGGTCTTGTTGTACCTTTTTTGCATCTGCAGGCTGAACTGCCAATACACCAACAGCTGCCATTACAGCTAACGTTGTAAGAGCAATTTTTTTCATTATATCTCTCCTTAGTCAGGTTACACTAAAACAAATTATATTTTATACAACAAATTACATTATATGTATTATATCACTTTATATCAAGTCATTCTTCTTTTCAAAACTAGTACTCTTGATTATTTGATTCCATCGCAATATAGAGTCACCTCGCTTATGTATAGTATAACTAAATCTCTAATCTAATAAAAGAAAAGGCTTCAACCAATGCTCGACAAAACGTATTCTGTCGATGATGGATTGAAGCCTTTATTTTATACTATTAGTTACTAAAGTCTGTATCCACAATAGCAAATTGTGTATATTCAGGGCAGCGTTTTTTGCA
>PVMO01019581.1_pt1 | contig 16609 bp, 10 predicted proteins | sample 1853421 | NCBI WGS metagenome assembly PVMO01 (sample SAMN08533511, study PRJNA380276) | Human gut metagenome, whole genome shotgun sequencing project.
GTGAGATGCCGAGCGGCTTCTCTCAGGAGGCACTGCCGCACTTCCAGGCTGCATATCCGGGCAAGCCGATCACTGAAGATGATCTCTTCTACTATATCTACGGCATCCTTCATTCCGAGGACTACCGGATGCGTTACGCCAACAATCTGATGAAGGAGTTGCCGCGCATTCCGCGTGTCGCCACCTACGAGCAGTTCATGGCCTTTGTCGAGGCCGGTCAGGAGCTCGCTCGGTTGCACGTGCACTTTGAAGATGTTGCGCCATACGCCGGCGTCAAATTTGAGTACACGAAGGTCGGGCAGCCGTCCTACCGCGTGACGCAGATGAAGTGGGGCAAGATCAAGGGGAAGACCGGCAACGCAGCCAAAGACAAGACCACGCTGATCTACAACGATTGGATCACCGTGAAGAACATCCCGCTTGAAGCGCAGGAGTATGTCGTTAACAAGAAATCGGCGCTCGATTGGGTGGTGGAACGCGCTTGCGTCAGCATCGACAAAGCTTCCGGCATCGTGAATGACTTCAACGACTACGCGGCCGAGATGGGCAGCGAACGTTACCCGTTGGACCTCTTCCTGAAGATCATTACGGTCAGCCTGGAAACGATGAAAATCGTAAAGACACTGCCCAAGCTAGAGATCCATCCGTTGGATAAATAAAGGAAGGTCTGAGCAAGTGCCAATTTTTATGACTGCAACCGGAAAATCCGGACCAAACACATAAATTCGGTTGTTTACAGTCTAAAAATTGGCAGTTTATGCTGTTTTTAGTGGAAATTTCCACAATATAGGCACAATTAGGCCGTCAATCTCTTCAGGTAACAATCGAAAGTGAAGAGATTGCAGAGCGCCAGCATCGTATTGATGCGATGCGCATTCTTCGCAATGCCGCGATACCGGGTCTTGCGGTACGACATCTGAAGCTTCACACGCGCAAAGACATGCTCAACCTTGCAGCGGACGCTGGACTTGAAGTGCTCGATTTTGCGGATAAGATCTTCAGCCGAGCGTCCTTTCAAAACTCCAGGCCGCAGGTTGATCCGGTACGAGCGCTTTTCTGCTTCCTTATCGGTCTGGAATTCTTCGCGTTTTCCCATCCCGACATAGCCGGCATCGCCGTACACCTGCTCTGTCTCTGACGGTATCAGTTCCCGGGCACGGCTGATGTCATGCTCGTTGGCAGGTCCGTAGACGGCATTCGTGACGATGCCGATGATGTCGTCGGTGGCGACGTGCATCTTCATGCCGAAATGCCACGTATTTCCCTTTTTGCCGCTCGACATCTCCGGATCCCGCTTGTGATCGCGATTCTTTGTTGAGCTCGGAGCCTCAATGAAGCTGGCATCAACAATGCGTCCTTTGGAGAGCACCAGTCCGGCAGCGGTGATGCCGGCGTTGACTCGTTCAAGGACCTGCTTGCCGAGGTTGTGCTTCTCGAGCAGATGACGGAACTGGGAATCGTGGATTCGTCCGGCGTACGGTCCGCCAGCGCCAATCCCACGAATTTTCGAGCAGTAGAGTTCTCGTGAAGAAAGTCCTCCATCTGGGGATCGCTCATGTTGTAGGCGATCTGAAGCAGATGGATCCGGAGCATCAGCTCAAGAGGGAAAGGCTGCCGGCCGCGGCGGCCTGACTCGTAGTAGAAGGGCTGAATCAGTGCAAGAAGGTCTGACCAGGGGACAAGCTTTTCCAACCGTTCGGTGAGGCGTTCCGTACGGGTTTTGCGGGTTTTCCGGCGAAGACTGGTTTCAAGGTCTGAAAACGAAAGCTGTTCCATCAGAAGCCTCTCGCAAATCTATTCATGATAGATATATTCTATTATATATTTGATATTTATACAATTAATGCATTATCTTTCGATTTGCTCAGAGCATCCCTAAAAAATTTTGCCCAGCTCATAGCCGGCTGCGCTCTTGATGAGCGTCAGCGGCGTTGGTTTTATGGGTTTCTAGCCAGCGAGATTGGGTACGGGGGATCTGCTGCAGTTGCGCGCTCACTAGGTGTTTCTCCGATTACCGTCAAGGCGGGCCTGCAAGAGGTCGCGGGATCTGGGGAGCGCCCAGACATAAAAAAATTGCCCAAGGGGCGCATTCGTCGAGCAGGCGGAGGCCGCAAGCGCGCAGATCAAAGCCAGCCAGGCATGAGGGAGAGTTTGAATATTCTTCTGGAAAGCTCTACCGCAGGGGATCCTATGCGCGTGATTCTCTGGACAACGCTCAGCTTGAGAAAAATTGCCGAACACCTTGAAAAACAAGGTGTTCAAGGCAAGCCACACGCTAGTAGCGTCCTTGTTGTCAGAAATGGGCTACAGCAGGCAAGTGAATCAAAAAATGATTCAGCTCGGAAAGCCTCATCCTGATCGAGACGCGCAATTTCAGTTCATCAATAGGAAGTCAGAAGAATTTCTGTCTCTTGGCTTGCCTGTGATCTCAGTAGATTGCAAGAAGAAAGAAAATCTTGGGAATTTCAAAAACAATGGTCAAGAATATCGTCCCAAGGGAGAACCCAGACATACGTATGATCACGACTGGCTGATCAAGGAGCTTGGAAAAGTAGCGCCTTACGGGGTCTATGTTTTGAATGACAACACGGGATTCGTCAACGTGGGGCAGTCTGCGGATACTGCAGAATTCGCTGGGGAAAGCATTAGCCGATGGTGGCATTACATCGGCGAGGAAAACTTCCCCGGCGCAAAGAAACTGTATGTCGTTTGTGATGGTGGAGGCAGCAATGGCTGTCGAGTTCGTCTATGGAAATATGTTCTCGCTGTTTTCGCGGAATTTTATGGGTTGGAGGTACATGTATCGCACCTTCCGCCCGGGACTTCCAAATGGAACAAAGTAGAACATAGGTTGTTCTCTTACATTTCGAAGAACTGGGCAGGCAAGCCTCTGATTGATATCCAAACCGTCGTCTCGCTCATCGCCAGTACCTCGACGAAAACAGGATTAAAGGTCGTGTGTCAACCAGATAACAATGTGTACTTACGGGGTGTGGCCATAACGGACGAGGAATTTGACCGGATACTCTTGGAACCCGTTGGTGACTTCGGGAACTGGAACTACATCATCCGCGGGTTCAAGAAGGGCAACTAAATAAGTTTATTTATTTACTATTCCTTAGCGAAACGCATTGCGCGTTTCATACATTGCTTCATCCGGTGGCATAGCACGAGAGACAACGGGAGAGATAATCTGCGAAGGTGCGCCGGTATCTGTTGTTTTATCACAACATCGTTATTTATTTGATTTCTTTGGGATGGCACCCCCCCCCCACCTTGACACTTGCATCAACTTGTGCTTGTTGCAAAACTGAGCGGCGAGTTCATTTTCCCCGAACTCAAAAGTTTCTTCCAAAGGTTTCAATCATGAAAAAAACTCTAATTGCGCTCGCCGCTATGAGCGCCTTTGCTGCCGCTGGCACGGCTGCTGCTGCCGATGTTACGCTTTACGGTAAGGCCGACCTTGGCCTCCACTACACATACAACAAGGTTGATGGTCAGGATGCCGTCAATTCGTTTGATATGAAGTCCGGTCAGAACGCCGGTTCGCGCTTCGGCCTGAAGGGCACGGAAGACCTCGGCAACGGCACGAAGGTCGGCTTCATTCTCGAAAACGGCTTCAACGCTGACGACGGCACGATGGGTCAGGACAGCCGCCTCTTCGGTCGTGAAGCGAACCTCTTCGTTACCGGCGACTTCGGCACGCTCTCCATGGGCCGTGTTGGCGCCCTCTCCTCTGGTATGGGTTCCTACAACGTCGTCTACGGCTACGCCGCCTTTGGTACGGGCTGGGGCGACTATGCCGGCGCCAAGAGCCAGTTCAATCTCGCCGATCGCGACCGTATGGACAACACGGTGACCTACGTTACGCCGAACTTCGCCGGCGTCAAGGTTTACGCGCAGTACTCTTTCTCCACTAAGGGTCAGGAAACCGCAGGCAACGAGCGTCAGAACCAGCGTTATGCCGGCCTCGGCGTCAAGTATGATCTCGGCTCCTTTAGCACCGGCCTCGTTGTTGATACGGTTCTCAACAATTATGCGAACACCAACAGCGAAGATTCCCTCGGCGTGACATGGGGCGCCTCCTATGACTTCGGCGTTGCCAAGGTCTACGGCATGGCTCAGTACGGCAAGAACGAAAATAAGCTCGGTGGCTATTCTACGAGCCTCCTTAACGACGACGACGGCGCGGGGAACACCACAAAGGTCCTTAGCGATGAAGGCCTTGAAGGCTATGCTCTGACGCTTGGCGTGACCGCTCCTGTTGCTGGCGGTACCGTGTTCGCTCAGGCAAACTATACCGATGGTCAGACTAGCTCGGATGTCGTAGTGAAGCTCACGAGTGGCTCCTCGACGTCAAGTGTTAATGTCGATGCTGACATCACCCGTTGGGGTGTTGCCGCTGGCTACAGCTACCCCTTCAGCAAGCGCACGTACGTTTATACGTATGCCGCATATAACGAAGGGAAGGCCGATCTGACGGCCAAGCTTGCTGGAAAGCCTGATACTTCCGGCTCTCTGAAGGTGAAGGACAAGGTTGGTGAATTCGGCCTCGGCCTCGTTCACAGCTTCTAATAACTCCGGCAATAAAAGCCGGTTCGTCTAGCAAGAGCTTCCCGGCTTAGCCGCTGTTATGATCTCCCGCAGAATGCACGTTCTGCGGGAGATTTTTTTGGTGCGCTCGGCAGCGCACGTGTGTCTATGTGGTGAAAGTCCACTGACCTCCCGAGAAGGGGAAGGTCTAGCGACTCGGCAGAGTCAGGGAGGCAACAAACTGATGAAGGAAGCCGATAGCAAACAGCCAGTCCGACGAACAGGAAGCGGATGCGAGGCGTCTCAATTGGGAGAGCGAGCCAAAAGTCGTTAACCCGATACTTCTACGGACACAGTTGAGGCGTAAATCCGACGGATAGGGCTAGAAGCGCATGTGTGATACCCGGGGAGATCCCTGCCAGTGCCTATGGCTACCGACGTCGCAAGGCGGAGGGATGCTGGTTGGGAAGTCAGCCGAGGCCGTAGTAGGCGAAACCGCCGAAGGGCCGAATTCAAACATTGCAAGTAGAGGGTGCGGTGAATGTCAAGTGAGCTTTCGCCGATTTTGTTCTTAAAAAGTAGGTTGTAGTCTGAGCTCAGTGAGGGCTTTGCCCTCTCCGCCTTCGGCGGATTCACCCAGAGTTTTTTGGCCCGTAGAAAAACCTTTGATGCAGCTGTGCAGCACCGTTCGCGCGGAGAGGTCGGCAGGCCGGTAGAATGAGCCTCCTCAGGCAGGAGGAGGCCGAGCCTGAGGCCCGCGGAAAACCGCCGAACGCCTTGTTGCAGCAGCAGCGGGGCGTTTGTTCAAGCTGCCTTGGCATGCTTTTCCTCCAACTGTCCATTTTCGGGGTTAAGCCACACCTCTTTGATCGGCGTACAGTTCAGCACTCTCCCGGTGATCCAGCGCTCCGGATGGCGTCTGCGAGCCTCCAGCATCGTCTCCCTGCGTCGGCGCAGCACCTCCGCGTCCTCGCCGCGATAGCGCTGCCCCGGCGTTACCATCCTGCAAGTCGTCAAAAGATCACTCAAAGCCCAGAAACGAAGTAGACACTTCTCTTAAAAGCCCTGTTTAATCGGGGCTTTTTTTTTCTTGCACCGTGATGGGTGTATATGATATAATCATATACACCCATCAAAGGAGATCAAATGGCAGCTCGGAAGGAGTTCCCGGTCAAAGTTCGCCGTGTGGCAGTAACGAACAAAAAGACCGGCGTCAAATACATCGAGGAACGTCGCTATCAATACGATCCGGCAAAGGGCTACAACGTCCTTCTGTCGAGCCGTCGGACGGGTGAAAAAATCCTGGAAGGCGAAACGGTGACAACCCGTTGCCGCCCCAAGAAGAAGCCAGCCGAAGCGGCTCAGACTGCCGAGCTCTCTGCCAAACGAACCCGTGTAGGGGCTCTGGACTTGATTCGTCATGCCGGGGCAGTGGCCGGACTCGAAAGTTCGGTCCGCAGGGCGTATCCCAACGGTGGAACCTCCGAGAAGCTGCTCTCTGTCTCTCAGTACTTGGTCTCTACGGGTGAAACTGTTCACAACGTGGAGGCCTGGCAATGCGAACATGATCTCCCCTACGAAGCCGGCCTGTCCGAGGACATTTGCTACGACCTCTTCCACGAGCTCGGTCTGGATGAATCCGGTTCGCAGTCTCTCTTCCGGGAACTGGCCCGTACGGCAGGCAACGACGAACAGCCGGCCATCGCATTCGATTCAACCTCGCATTCCGTCTACGGCAACGGCCTGAAACCGTACGCGCGGCAAGGCTTCAACAAAGACGGCGACGGCTTGGACATCTACAAGATCATCACCTTCTACTCGCTTGATTCCGGTCTGCCCGTTTCTTTCGAGCTTCAGCCCGGCAACATCCCCGACGTGATTTCTCTCGTCAATGCCGTGCCTCGGGCCAAGGCATACGGCTTGAAGAATCCGGAGTTCTGCCTCGACAACGGGTTCTTCAGCAAGGAAAACGTGCTGCGCTTCCTGCGCAAGAATTTCAAGTTCACGATCCTCGCCACGCTCAAGCACGCCTGGATCTACAAGCACTTGGACAGCGCCACCGATGATGGGACCAAGCTGAGAGACCACTTCTCGCGGTACGCTTCTCAGTGCCCGTTCGACGAGAAGATCAGTGCCGTATCGGTGTCTGAAATGACGCCGTTTGAATGGAAGCGGCAGCGCACGCGCAATGGCGTAGCCGCCGGGGATACGGAGTCGAAATCCTTCCGACTGTACTTTCACTATTTCCGCAACAATGCCCGAGCTGTCATGGAAGCTTCAGCCTTCCACACGAAGCTCAAAAGCTACGAAATGAGTCTTGCAGCCGGCAAGGAAAATGAAATGGACGATGCCGAGCTTGAGTTCGCGCACCGGTACTTCTCGTGGAAGCGTGTTCGAGGCGGAGACATCAAGGTCATCCCCAACGAAGAGGCCATTCTGGCCGCACAAAAGGACTTTGGGATTTTCATCATCCTTTCAAATCTTCATGCGAGCCCGTGGGACGCGCTTCGTCGCTACCGTCGCCGCAACGACATTGAAACCTCGTATCGCGTCGTCAAGTCCGACCTTGACGGGCGAAAGCCCCGAGTCTGGACGATGACCAGCGTACGCGGGAAAGAAATCTGCCGACACGTCGCACTCGGCTACCGTTTCGTGCTGCAGAGCATGATGGAGCGCACGGCTCAGGAAGCCGAGCGGCGAGCCAACGATGAGTCGCTCGGGAAGACTGTGCGGAAGCAGTACGAAAAACTGACCGCCTGGATTCGATCGATGACGCTCAAGCAGTTGCTCGATTGGTTCGACTGCGTGGAAAGAGTCGAGGTGAGGAACAGGGTGGCTCAGTACCGTTGGTCTACGGAGACGACGGCCAGAGACCAGATGTTCCTCGAGCTCTTCTTCGGCGAATCTGACTGAGTGTAGATTCCACGGTTTTCAGGATCGGAGACCTCACCTTCGGCAGGCGTCTTGCCGTCAGCATTGGCCCAACCGATCATGTCGCTACCGTCGGCATTCTTGTGGTTGGCAGTCGTCAGCAGAACTTCACGAACCTGAACGGCGCTCATGTCCTGATAACGGGAGGCCAGAACACCAAAGGCGCCGGAGATGAACGGAGCAGCCATGGACGTGCCGCTGTAGCTGCCATAGACGTTGTTGCCGGCCTTGTTGGCCGTATAGCCGTTCTGGCCCGGGCCGGAGAGCGTCCAGTACTTGGCGTAACCGGCCTCATTGAAGTTGGCTTCGAGCTTGTAGTTGTCAGGATCCGTGTTCTTGTCCATCTGACGCAGGCCGGCAATGGCGATCCACTGGGCTTCAGCTTCAGGGTTGAAATACGGATAGAGCGCACGATGGTACGGGTTGGCACGGTCGTTGTTACCGTTCGTGAAGACCTGAATGACGTCCTTGTCCTTCACGGCATCCCAAGCCGCATCAACGAAGCTCTTGCCCTTGAGTTCAGGATCGGCGTCGTTATTGTTGTACTGCTTCTTGAAGAGGAAGTATTCGTATTCGATGTCGTTGACGGTCGTGAGTTCGGGGCCGCTGTGGTAGTAGTCGAGGATGTTGCCGTTTTCGTCAACCTGCTTCAGATTGGTGCCGAAGCTGTTGTTAATGATCTTGACGCCAGAGGCGACCAGAGCGTCGTAGCCGGCCTTGAAGAAGTTGTAATCAGGGAAGGGACCGTAGTTGGTGTCGTCCGTGCCGCCGGTGTTAGCCGAATAAAACTCGGAACCCCAAGCTACGCCGTGCATGCCGACACCATCGCGGTTACCAGCATAGACACCGGCGCAACCCGTGCCGTGGTTGTCGTTGAAGTCTGGGTTGTAAGCGCCATCAACCGAGAATTTATCGCCCTTGTTATATTTGACAGGATCCTTGGGTTTGGAGCCGTATGCGTACTGGGGATAACGTTCGCCACTCTGAGAGTAGTTGCCTTCAGCCTTGACGGTGTGCCAACGATCACCGGAAAGTTCCTGATGCGTCGTCAGGAAGCCGGAGTCCATCATGCCGACCTTGACGCCCTGGCCATGATAGCCAAGCGCATAAGCCGAAGAAGCCTTCATGGCAGAGAGGCCCCAGTTCTTCTGGTATTCAGCCGTTTCAAACGACTTCTTGGCCTGCTGGAACACGAAGGGATTGTCTGCGACAAAGCTTGTGTCAACAAAGGAAGCCGAAGCGGTACCGGCGGCGAACATCATGGCTGCCACAGCCAACGCCACGGCGCTCTTCGTCGACTTGGTCTTGGTCGTATGCTTTTCGTCTGTGACGACGTACTCCTGATGAGCCACGCTCCACTTGGTCTTGAAAACGCGATTCATGATTTACTCCAAATAATGGTTGGTTGGGTCCTGCCTCTCCCGAATCGACGAGAAAGTGCACTTGACAGACTATCCGCCCCCCGCGCGCTTTGATTTAAATCAAACTCCCTAAGCCGTTTCGGGTTTCCACCACGTCACGGCTTACAACAGTTTTTTGTAACTTTTGTAAAAGCGCTTGCGTATTTCTCGGAATCGGGCGACGAAATCCGAGAAAATCTTTTTTGTACAACAATCCGTTACAAACGCCTGTCTGTTAGGCAGACTCTTTTATCTCGCCATCTGGGTTTTCCCTGAAGGATTACGAGGTTCCCTTCGGAAATCCATTAATCTATTGGACAGTAGATATTGCCTAACTCGTTTTCCTTCGACCAATCGGGTAGAGAGTGCCCTCACAGGCACTCCCTCCCACACCACTATGCTCAATCAGTGCTGAGCATTCGGACGTGCCGTTCGGCATCCGACGGTTTCTGATTTAAAAGAACAAGCTGGCCTTGGCGTTCACGCTGCTCGACCAGTCACGGACGTCACCCTTCTCTACGGCGTAGTAGAGACCAAAGGCACCTGCTGCACCCTGATAGTTCATGCCGAACTTGGCCTGGCTCAGCCAGTCGTTCACGAACTCGGCGCTCATGCCGTCGGAATGACCGTTTGAAATGCCGGAAACCTTGAAGTCCGCATCCTTGTCGCCGAACTGCGGAATGAAGGAGATGTCCGCATCCCAGTTGACCGTGCCTGAGCGTCCGAAGAGTTCAAGCGGCATGAAGGTACCCGCCCTGACGCCAACGGGCGTGCGCACGATCGTGGCATCAACATCCGAGTAGCGGAAGGCGTCCATTCCCGACCACGAGGACGTGAAGCCGTCCTGCGTGAGCTTCATGACATCCACACCAAGGTACGGCGTCATCCAAACGCGGTTCTGTCCGAACGGCATGCTCATGCGGGCACCGAGCACCCACATGTCGGCATCGATGTCGGCCTTCACCTTTCCGAGGTTGTACGCATCGACTTCATGATTGGCCGTCATGTACGTGAGCGCTCCCGAGACATTGAGACAAGTGGAGAAGGTCTTGCCGCCATAGACCGAGAAGCCGTAGCCCTCGATGTCGGACGAAAGGCCGTAGCTGCCGTCAAGGTCTCCACGCTGCGCCGAGAAAGCCGCGCCCAGACGCCAAGTGTCGTCGCCCATGGGCAGATCGGCACCGAACGCAAAACCCGTCGTGTCGGCTTCGTAGCCGTAGGCGCCCGTCGAGCGCGTGAAGCGCGTGAAGTCACCGCTATCGGTCTTCGAGTAGATCCCGTCAACCCAGAAGGTTCCATAACCTTTTCGTGCCGAGGAAGCATGATCGAGCATCGTCGTCTGTACTTGAGCACCCATGCGCTGCGTTTCGGCCAAGGCACTCGAATCTGCAGCAAGAGCTTCCATGCGATTCGTCGCAAGGGCACCGTTCTTGTCAACCAATGCGTTGGTGAGGAAGGCCACATCCCCATGCACGGAAGAAAGATCCTGGTTCCCGTCCAGAAGCCAGTTCATCTGGTTGACGAGTCTGTAGGACTTGTCCTTGTCGAGGATGTTGTCGGAGCCGACGGTCACAAAGATGCCCTTGTCGTTCTTTCGGGTTTCAAGCTTCTTGCCGTCCTTGTCGAGCACGCCTACCTTGAGGATTTCGTCCGTCGAAGCGGCGTCGAACCCCTTCATGAGATAGTGGTTGCCCCAAAGAAGATCGTCCGTCATGGCGATGACGGCGCCGTCTTCTGCGTGCAGATGCTGAGCGCTTTCGCCGTTGAGCAGGGCTTCACCGTGGAGCTGCGTCGTGCCGAGAAGCAGAAGAGCATCCGAACCGAGGTTCACAGTGCCCTTGGCGTCATTAACAGATCCTACGGTGAGCGAGCCGCCCTGACCGAAGTGAAGATCGGTCGAAAGCGCAAGGATCGCCTTGTCGGCCTTCGAGCCCGTGTAGTTCTTCAACGCATTCTCAAGGCTCGACTTGTCGTGCGAGAACCCGAAGGTGCCGCCGGCAGACACGATGATGTCGGAACCCACGGCACCGTTCTTCAGAGACTTGCCCGCAAGGATCGAATCCTTTTCCACCATGACCTGACCGGAGACGAGATCGAGCTCGTCGGCGTAGGTCTTGCCCGTATTGTGCAGAACGGCTTCCTGACCGTCACGCGCCATGAGCATCGTCTTTGCAGTTCGACCAATCGACAGCGTGCCGACTTTAGTGTCACCCGCAAAGGTCGTCTCGCCTTCGTCGCCGATGGCATAGGTGCCCGTGACGTTCAAGGTGCCCAGATTGCGCACGATGCCGTCGGCATCGACGCTCGCGTAGGCAAGCGTTGCGCCTTCGTAGTTGTTGATCACACCGAACGTATCCACCGTCACGGCACCGGCGTTGATCGTCGCACCCGTCTTGTTCTTCACCGTAGCGAAATCGTTGACGACAAGGCCGCCCGTCAAGTTGGCCGTTGCACCGTTTTCGTTGACGAAGGTCTGAGACTTCGGCGCAGCGTAGGTGGAAGCGGCTTCAGGCGTTGCTCCGAGCGACGTCAATCCGGCAACCGTCAGCATGCCGGCATTCGTCACCTGAGTCGCTGACAGTTCGCCCGTCACATCCGTGCGCGCCCCGGAACTCAGATTCAAAGAGCCTTCGCCCTTGAGCGAGGCAAGGGTGTAGATGCCGTTCTCTACGTTCACGGAAGACTGTCGGTCATAGGTCACAGCCGCAAGCGTCCCTTCGGTTGCGGAGAGCGCCTTGTGGCCGAGCTTCAGCGTGCCGTTTTCCAGTGCCATCGGCGCATCGGTAATGACGTAGCTCGCATCACGCGTATCGGCACCCACGGCCATGGCCATAGATGCCTGAGAGCCCATGAGCGTCAGGGTTTTGCCGTCCTTCACGGTGATGCCCGTCGAACCCTTGATGCCCATGAAACCCGTGTCCTGGGTCATCTCGCCCATATTGCCGATGGTGAATTTTCCTTTATGGTGTAGTGCTTCTGACATAACAATTGAACCATTTTGAAGCTCGCCTTTGCTAATAAGTTCATTCACATGAACGATAGTGAACTGAGGTTTTGTGATACGGCTATCAGCATCTGTTGGGTAGGACTGTGTGCCAATGAAATTAAGTCGAGTACCAGTCCCTACACCAAATTGCTTCTCAAAGGCTTGTTTGTACAGCTCCGCTTCCTTTGTACCAGCTACTATGTCAGTGATGTTTAATACCCCACCACTCTGCCAATTCAAGCAATTTCTTGTTGGTTGACGCAGTAAGCTTCCACAAAACGACAAAGAATTGAGCCGTCCCCAACAAGGGAAAAAATGAGTCAGACAACATCAAGCGCAATGAGCGAAGGTCCACATCTTTGTCTCAAAAACATGCTTAGCAAAACATCCGTCGAATTTTCGAACTGACGGGATTTATTGTGCCGTCGTCCAACGCAATTTGCAGGAACAGGACGTCAGGAACGGATCGCGACAGCTTCAGCGTTTCAGTGAGCCGTAGCGACTGCAGTACAAGGCCGTCAAAATCCACGTGTTCGTTGCCGTATTAGTTTTCTCCAGACGGATTTTTGCCAAGGCTTACCCTGCGAAAAATCAAACCGCATGGCTTGATGGCATCAAATCGGCATTTTTTAAGGCGCATCCGAGAGCGTTTGTCTGCGGCAACACCAGATGTTTGGTTCACGCCCAAAACCGCCGCGGCTCAACCGAATGGACGCAAGCCTATTGCCATCCGTAGTCAAAAGGTAAGGTGGAAAGAGCAGTGCGCTATGTACAAAGCAATGCCTTGTAAGGCAAACCGTTCGAAAGTTCGCAGGCAATCAATCATTGGCTGGAGCACTGGTCCCTGACATACGCTGACGAGCGCCTGCTCAACGATTGTCTCAACTCACAGAGAGCGTTTTTTAGTAAAGAGACAGGCGATGAAGTGAAGAACGGCATCATTGAGGTCTGGCAGAACTGAGATTCGTCCCTTTTTCGATAAACCCTCTTAACCAATTCGTTGTTTGTGATAGTTAATTCTTTAAGGATTTTTTGGTGACCTTTTTGGTGACCCTGTGCAATTTTTACTAAAATGTGGGAAGCTAAGTCTTTGATTTTATTGGCGTAAGAGAAAAAGTCTGAATCCCTGGGTGCAGGTCCAAAATGCGGGCCTCGAGGGTTCGAATCCCTCCTTCTCCGCCACTAATTACAAAAACTGCAGTTTTGTAATTAGTGGTAAGCACTTGAAACTGCAGTGGATTAAAGGCTTGAAGCGATTGAGTTTCAAGCCTTTTTTTCTTATCTGTGGAAATTTTGCAACACGCTTACAAAATTACTAAACAGAACCTTTTGTAACCGTACAAAACCTTACAGGACCTGCATTTTTGGTGACCCTTTTGGTGCCCCTCTGAAGCTCGATAAGATCGGATTTAGCGCAGTTTTCGTCGTTTTTGAACCTTTTCGACCATGCCTAAATTCGTCACTCCGATGCCGCTCGTCATCTTCCGGCAACTCAAGTCACCGGGCTTTTATCCGCTCGGCGGTGTCCAAGGGCTCTACCTCCGCATTCGCGGAGCCTCAGAAAGCTACATCCTCCGGTATCAAGACACATTCGGCAAGCGGCGCAGCATGTCTCTCGGACTCCGTCGCTCCATGTCGCTTTCCGAAGCTCGCACTAAAGCTACGGAAATCAGGGCGCGCCTGTCTGAGGGCATCAATCCAACGCCCACACGCGCAACTCGTCGGAAGGCAAAGACTCAGCAATCGTCTTCAAAGACCGCTCCCACCTCCAAAACTTTCGCGGAGGTCATGGATTTGTGGCTGAAATACCGCGTGGAAAACAACTACTGGGTAAACGACCGGAAAGAGCCTTACGCCACGTCCAACCTTCTTGCCAGGCATGTGCTACCTCGCCTCGGTGACATCGGTATCAACGCAATTACCGTTGAAGACATCCGTGACGTCCTTGCCCCGATTTGGACTACAAAAACCATCACTGCGAAGAAAGCGTTGCGGAACATCAGAGCGATTCTGAACTGGGCCCGAGCGATGAACTACAGCTCATCAGCTGAAGATTTGTGTTCTCTACAAGGCCCTCTCGGCGTTCTCATGGAAGGCGCTCGTAAGAACGCCGTCCGCAAAGAAAATTTCGCAGCTCTCCCCTACGATAGGATTCCTTCGTTCATTCAAGCGCTTTACCACCTGGAAGGTACGAGTCGCTGGATGATGATGTTCGCCATCCTTACAGCAAGCCGCATGAAGGCTGTTCGCCTAGCCACCTGGGGCGAAATTGACGTTGAGAAGCGAATCTGGGAAATTCCGCCCGAGCACGACAAAATCAAGGACCCCAAGCGAGACCGTACTATCTATCTGTCGCAGCAAGCGATCGAGGTTTTGGAAAAGGTTCGCCCAAACCTACCTAGGGCGGACGACTTGATCTTCAAGGCCGACAATGGCGGTAGCTTTTCCGACGCAGCAACAACTGCCTTGATCCGCAGAATGCACGCCAGACAAAAAGCGCTAGCTGGAACCGGGTGGATTGACCCGGACAAGTCCAAGCGCGAAGGCAAGATTTGCATCGTCACGGCACACGGTACAGCACGCAGCGGCTTTCGCACGTGGGCCAAGGACGACCGTCTCGGCAACAACCGCCGGTACGATCAGGAAGCGGCTGAGCTTTGCCTGTTGCACTGTAAAGCTTCTGACGACTACCACGGAGCCTACGACCGAGCTCGCCTAAGCACGGAGCGACAGCGATTGATGAATGACTGGGGGAAGTTTTGCTTTTCGCTCGTCACAGACAAGTGCTAAGGATTTCTTTGATGTACGAGGCAAAGCCATTGCAAAGCGGCAACTTGTTCCAAAATGGAACTCGTTCGCCAAACGGCCGACATATCGTCAACCGAAGGGGCAAACCAATGTGGAGTGGTTTCAGTCTTATTGAATGAAACCACTCCACAAACTTTAGAGGGGAACGACTGGTCCAGTCTTTCCCCTCCCTCTATTCAATCCGGCGGCAAGTCATTAAGAAGTAACGCAGGTCGCCGTTCTTGCCTCATCAGAAATTCCAGCGCATCGGTGTCCGTCAACCATGAGTTCCTTGGAGACGTTGATGCGACCGTGACGCCGGCAGCCGGCGTTGCCCGCAAGTTGTCCGATTCGCTCGACAGTACCTGGGTTTCCTACGGCCTTGGAGCGCAGTTCGATACGTCGAAGAATCTGTCCTTCTACGGAGTTCTTGAGCGTTCTAGCGGCAGCGACTATGCTGAAGATTTCAAATACAGCGTCGGCATGCCATTAGATGTCATACTAACTTTCGCCACCCCTTCAACCTTTCATGGAGTGGCAAAACATGCGATATTCGCAGGAGTTCAAAGACAACGTCGTAGCGCGCCTGCTGAGCAAGGAGCTCAGCATCTCTGAAGCCGTGGAGCAGTACTCGATCGGCAAATCAACGATCTCGTACTGGCTCAAGATTGCCAGAGAGCAAGCAGGTTGCGGCACGCTGCCCAACAAAGGAAATCCCAAGCTCATGGCCAGCCTCAAGCTCCCTAAAGGAGTGACCTACCTTCAAGCCCATACTGCTGTGAATGCCAAAGCTTTCATGAGCGAGACTGACTTCGGCCAGTTCTGCCGCAAGCATGGCTATCTCGCCTCCACAGTCGATGCCTGGACCGAATGGTTTAACAATCATCCGGATGTGGTTGACAAGAAGCGCCATGATGCTCAGATGTCGGCCATGTCTGAACTCAAGAAGGAAAATGCCAGGAAGGACCGAGAAATCGCCAGAAAAGACAAAGCATTAGCGGACGCTGCGACGATGCTGATGTTGTCAAAAAAAGCCGAGGCGATCTGGGGGGCAAAGGAAAGCTGATCAGTGCCCATGATCGCCGGGAAATCGTTTCGCTGGTCGAATTCGGTCAATCGAAAGGCTTGTCGCAGAGGCAATCCTGCGAGGCAGTCGGCATTACCCCACGGACGCTGCAGAACTGGCGGCATGCACCGGATGGTGATGGCCGGCTCGACCGCAGCAACTTTACGAGCCCGCGGCAAATCCCTGAGGACCTGCGTGAGCAGATCGTAGATCGCTTCTGCAAAGCCGATGTGCGGGATCTTAGTCTGACGCAGGCCTTCTACAAGCTGCTCGATGAAAACAAGGAGTACTGGTGCTCTCTCTCAACGCTTTACCGTCTCTTCAGGGCACGGGGATTGAACGCACGCCGTGCGCCTACCCGGGAAGCCCGCCGGCGCAGCAAGCCGACTGCATACAGCGCAGAGAAGCCAAACGAGGTGTGGACCTGGGACATCACCTATCTGCGCTCGAGCAAGTACACGGGCAGGTTCTACTACGCGTATGTCATTGTCGACGTCTACAGCCGCATGGTTGTGAGCGCCAGGGTCTTCGAGGCTGATAATGCCGACTTCGCCGTGCGCTTTCTCGGGGATGCCTTCAGGCGATACGGAATCAAGCCCGGACAGCTTGTCGTGCACTCAGACAATGGTGCGAGCATGAAGGCCGCTCCCACTTTGGCTTTGCTTGAGAAGAACGGAATTACCTTCTCGCACAGTCGTCCGCGAGTCAGCAACGACAATCCGTATTCGGAGTCCTTCTTCCGTACGCTTAAGTATAGCGGCGATTACCTGTACCCCCGTGACGGCTTCGACAATGCTGAGGAAGCTGAGCAATGGGTGCAGGGCTTTGTAGACCACTACAACGAGCACCACAGACACCGCGGCATCCGCATGGTAACCTGAAAACCGTGGAATCTACACTCAGTCA
>PVMO01021355.1_pt1 | contig 16316 bp, 14 predicted proteins | sample 1853421 | NCBI WGS metagenome assembly PVMO01 (sample SAMN08533511, study PRJNA380276) | Human gut metagenome, whole genome shotgun sequencing project.
AATGTATGAGGCTGTGATACAGAACTCCCAGCGAGAATTCGATTTATACGATATAGCAACAAATACGCTGGAAAAGCTATTTGCCGAGCCGCGCTATCCGGAGGACGGCGGCAGCTGGAAAATTTACCGGGGCTGCCGCGGAGATATGCTGTATTTTGCGCAGCGAAAATCGGATGGCGACGGCTACAAAGAGGCTTTGCTGGGGTACGACCTCACGACGGGCACCATGCAGGAGCTGTACGCGGAGGCGTCCAGCGATTGGGTGGGCGGCACCGGCAGCCCGAAGAGCTTTAGCCGCGGCGGACAGCTGGAATTGGTGTTCCTGCAAAGCATACCGGACGCGCTGCATATTTACAACGCCGCCGACGGTCAGGTGTACAACGTGCCCTACCACGACCCGGTGCTGAACGCTGCCTACGGCACCGGGGAAAACTACGGTTGCCCCATCGCCGTGACCGGGGATGGCCGCGTACTTGTGACGGACGGTTATTGCCAGCGCAACGGCCACACGGTGGACGCCTACAGCCTAATCGACCAGGATGATTATCTGGCAGGCAGCACCGACTACCAACCCGTGCAGATGTGGGCACAGTAGGGGCGGCATATATGCCGCCCGTGGACTTCCCATAAACGACCGTTTTCCGTACACGCGCGGGCGGCACATGTGCCTCCCCTACAATGCGGCAATGTTTTACCGCAGAATCGTAAATAAAAAAGCAAGAGCCGCTCCACTCGGGGGCGGCTCTTGCTGTATCGTGCAAAATTACTTATTCTTCTTGCTGGCGGCCTTCATGCGCAGGTCGTGGTCCAGAATGCGCTTGCGGATGCGCAGGTTCTCGGGGGTAACCTCCAGCAGCTCGTCGGGGGCCAGGAATTCCAGGCAGCCCTCCAGGCTGAACTTGGAGACCGGTACCAGGCGCAGGGCGTCGTCGCTGCCGGAGGCGCGGGTGTTGGTCAGGTGCTTCGTCTTGCAGACGTTGACCGTGATATCCTCGCCGGTCGGGGTGTAGCCGACGACCTCGCCCGCGTAGACCTTCTCGCCGGCGTTGACGATCAGGGTGCCGCGCTGCTGGGCGTTGAACAGGCCGTAGGTGACGGCGTCGCCGGTCTCAAAGCTGATGAGGGAGCCGGTGGAGCGGGTCTGGATATCGCCGCACCATTCCTCGTAGCCGTCGAAGATCGTGTTCATGATGCCCTCACCGTGGGTGTCGGTCAGGAACTGGCTGCGATAGCCGAACAGGCCGCGGCTGGGCATACGGAACTCAATGCGGGAACGGCTGTTCATCATCTGCATATTCATCAGGATGGCCTTGCGGGCACCCAGAGCGGTCATGACGTTGCCCTGATAGACCTCGGGCACGTCGATGACAACGCGCTCCATAGGCTCCATGACCTTGCCGTTCTCCTCGTGAGTCAGAACGTGCGGGGGGCTGACCTGCAGCTCATAGCCTTCGCGGCGCATGGTCTCGATCAGGATGGACAGGTGCATCTCGCCGCGGCCCATGACGCGGAAGGAATCGTTGGTGGCGGAATCCTCGACCTTCAGGGCGACATCCTTCAGCAGCTCGCGCATCAGGCGGTCACGGATCTGGCGGGAGGTGACGTACTTGCCCTCCTTGCCGGCGAACGGGGAATCGTTGACCGAGAAGGTTATCTCGACCGTGGGGTCGTTGATCTTGACGAAGGGCAGGGGCTGCACCTTGCTGGGGTCGCAGATGGTGTTGCCGATGGAGATATCGGGCAGACCTGCGAAGGCGACGATATCGCCCGCCTGGGCGCTCTCGATCGGCTCACGGCCATTGGCCTTGAAGTCGAACAGCTTGGTGATGCGGCCGCTCATATGCACATCGGGGTTGTGCCAGTCGCAGACCTGGATGGGGCTGCCGACCTTGATAACGCCGTTCTGCACGCGGCCAACGCCCATGCGGCCGACGAAATCGTTGTAGTCAACGCTGGAAACCAGCATCTGCAGCGGCTCGTCAGGCTCACCCTCCGGCGGCTGCACATATTTCAGGATGGTGTCAAACAGGGGCTTGAGGTCCGTGCCGGAGGAAGGATCGGTCCAGTCATAGCTGGCCGTGCCGTTACGGCCGGAGCAGAAGACCATCGGGCTGTCCAGCTGCTCGTCGGTAGCACCCAGGTCCATCAGCAGCTCCAGAATCTCGTCGATGACTTCCGCAATGCGGGCGTCGGGGCGGTCGATCTTGTTGACCGCGATGACGAGAGACAGGTTTTGCTGCAAAGCCTTCTGCAGAACAAAGCGGGTCTGGGGCATGCAGCCCTCGGCTGCATCGACCAGCAGCAGAACGCCGTTGACCATCTTCAAAACGCGCTCGACCTCGCCGCCGAAGTCCGCGTGGCCCGGGGTGTCGACGATGTTGATCTTAACGCCGTTGTACTCGCAGGAGCAGTTCTTGGCAAGGATCGTGATGCCGCGCTCGCGTTCGATATCGCCGGAGTCCATGACGCGCTCGGCGACCTGCTGGTTCGCACGGAAAGCACCGGACTGCTTCAGCATCTGGTCGACCAGCGTCGTTTTGCCGTGGTCAACGTGCGCAATGATCGCAACGTTGCGGAGATTTTCCTGAATCATATACGTTCCCTCTCAAATTAAAAATGCCGATATACTGATATTTGCAGGGGAATAACCCCAATATCCACATACTATTTTATAATACGCTATTATGTTCAATTTGTCAAGAATCGCAAAACGCAAAAAAGTGTGCTATAATACAGAATATTATAGTTATATTTTACACTAATCATGCAATGAGGGGAACCACTATGGCAAATACGATGCGCCACATCAATATCATTGGTCACCAGAACCCGGACACGGACTCCATCTGCTCCGCGCTGGCCTATGCGTGGCTGAAAAACCGCGGCAGCCTGACCGGCCTGTATGAGGCCCGCCGCGCCGGGCACGTCAATCGCGAGACGAAATTTGTTTTGCAGCATTTCGGCGTCGAGCCGCCGCGCCTGTGTACCGATGTCAGCCCGCAAATTAAAGATATCGACATCCGCAAGCAGGCCGGCATTGACGGCGAAATGAGCCTGCGCGCCGCCTGGAACCTGATGCGCGATGTGGAAATCGACACGCTCTGCATCGTCGATGACGAGAACGAGCTGCAAGGCCTTATCACCATCAAGGACATTGCCGACGCAAACATGGATCTGTTTGACACGGCCGTGCTGGCCGCCGCCAACACCCGCTGCACAAATGTGTTGGAGACGTTGGAAGCGGAGCTCATCGTCGGCAACGCCGACGCCCACATTGACAGCGGCGTCATCTGCATCGGCACCAGCCCGGAAATCATGGAAGAACTGGTCAAGCCCGGCGACATCGTGCTTGTCTCCAACCGGTACGAGACGCAGATGTGCGCCATCGACTGCGGCGCACAGGCCATCATCGTCTGCTGCGGCTCGGCGGTGCCCCGCACCATCGTGGCCCGCGCCCAGGAGAAGGGCTGCGCCGTGCTGGCGACCCCCTACGACACCTACGCCGCCGCGCGGCTCATCTCCACCGCCGCGCCGGTGCGCCACTTTATGCGCACGAAAGAGCTGCTGAAATTCAGCGTCAATACGCCGATCGAGGACGCGAAAAAGGTCATGGCCAGCGTGCGCCACCGCTACTTCCCGATTCTGGACGAGAACGGCAAGTACTGCGGCGTTGTCAGCCGCCGTAACCTCTTGAACCTGCACCGCAAGCAGCTGATTTTGGTTGACCACAACGAGCGCACCCAGGCCGTGGACGGTCTGGAACAGGCGGATATTTTGGAGATCATTGACCATCACCGCATCGGCAGCCTGGAAACGACCGGGCCGGTCTATTTCCGCAATGTGCCGGTGGGCTGCACGGCAACGATTTTGTACCAGATGTACGGCGAGCAGGGCCTGACGCCCAGCCGCGAGATCGCGGGCCTGCTGCTGTCGGCCATTCTGTCCGACACACTGGTGTTCCGCTCGCCTACGTCCACCCCGCAGGACGAGGCCACCGCCAAGGCGCTGGCCGAGATTGCAGGCGAGGATATCCAGATCTACGCCGAGCAGATGTTTGAAGCGGGCGCGGACCTGACCGGCCGCACAGCCGAGGATGTATTCAGCTCGGACTTCAAGGCGTTCAGCCGCGGCGACGTCAAGTTCGGCGTCGGCCAGTCCACCTACATGACCGACAAATCCCGCGCCGCCGCTGAGGCGCTGGTGGAGCCGTATCTGCCCGAGGCCAGCCGCCGCGAGGGTCTGCCGCTGATTTTCTATATGTTCACTGACATGAAGACCCAGAGTACGGATTTGATGTTCTACGGCCACAACGCCGAGGAGATCATCCGGGATGCGTTCCATGTTGAGCCGGAAGGCGATATTGCCAAGCTGCCCGGCGTCGTCAGCCGCAAAAAGCAGCTGATTCCCCCGCTGCTGGCCGCGCTGCAGGCGCGGCAGTGACCGATTAACGGCAGCCTCCCGGGAGGTCTTACTTTCTTTTGTGACCAAAAGAAAGTAACAAAGAAAAGTCTCGCTGTTGCGACGAGGTGCGGGGTTGCGAACACGGGGCCACAGTTGAGCGGAGCGAAACTGGGGTAGTGAGCAATGCTTGCCCCTGCGGGGCAAGCAACCGCAAGAGCGGGTTTGCGTAGCAAACTGGCGGCGCTCGTTGTGCGCCGCCAAGCGGGACCCGCGACCTAGGGGCTACACGCCCCCGAGACCCCCAAAGCGGAAGTCGGAAGGGGCGGTGGCTACGCGAACGCAGTATTACTGTTCGCGCTTAACGCCCCCGCCCCTTCCTTCACTTTTGAGTCGGGTGTTCCCCCGAACCCCCGCGGCGATAAACTTCTTATCGCTCTGTAGGGGCCGGGCATGCCCGGCCCGCAACTTATCGAAAAATCCCTTTCACGGCCAATCCGTAGGGGAGGGATTCATCACTCCTGCACACCTCCCCATCGCCACCCACCACACAAAAAAGGACGCACAACCGTTAAGGTCATGCGTCCTTTATTTTTATGCCAGCTTTTTTATGGCCTTGCTGATTGGCCCGCTCACCGCCATCAGCACTGCCGCCAGCGCAAAGCTGACGACCAGATACACCGGGAACATCCCGGTCAGCGGCAGATCGAACCGCGCCGCGACCCGCAAGAACACCAGCGTCAGCAGCACGTGATGCACAAGGTACACGCCATAGCACCAGCCCGCCAGCCGCCGCAGGGCAGGGCAAAACCGCCGGGGCAGCCGCTGCCCGGCAGCATAGACCGCCCAGAACAGCACCGCCGCCAGCACCAGCAGCACGGCCAGGCGCGGGACCGCATCTACCCACAAAAGCGGGCAGACCGCCAGTCCGACACAAATGCGATAGGACGGCTGCACGTCGTTTTTTAATGAACTGCCGAACCACACGCCCAGTGCAAACGCAGGTAAACGGCCCAACACTGTGTGCCCGGCCTCCCACGGCGCAGGGCAGACCAGCGGCCAGACAACCGCCAGCACCGCCATCAAGACGCCCAGCGCCCTGCGGCGCAGCGGTGTTTCCATGCACCACAAAAGCAGCGGGAACACGAGATACAAAATCAGGATAACGCCCAAAAACCACTCGCCAATTTTGTAGAAAGTGACGGTCACAGGGGCTAAATATCCGTCCAGTCCCAGCACCGAAAATACAACGCGCCAGCGCGGGATATCGGCGTTGTTGCCGTGCAGGACCTCACCGTAGACAAACAGCGCCGCAAACCCCAGCCAGAATGCCGGGTAGGTGGCCGCCGCACGTCCCACAAAGTAGCGCCGGGCGTCAAACCGTCCCTGCCATTGCAGGCAGAGTGCCGCACCCGACAGCAGAAAAAACCACGCCAGCCCGATTTCTACCCAGTCAGCCATACCGCGCCCAATGAGCGCCGTCGGCACGGCAAAGCCCAGCCGCGCGGCCTCGATGCAATAGTGGTAGCACAGCACCGGCAGCAGCGCCGCCAGCCGCACCACATCCAGCCCGGGGCGATAGTTGCGGGGCATTTACGCCACGACCGCGCCGAAGGCGGAGACACCCAGCACGCTCAGCGCACCCATGATGCAGCCCGCCAGCAGCACGCCGCCCATGCAGGCGCGGACACTGGACTTGAAATCCATATCCAGCAGGCTGGCGGCCAGCGTGCCGGTCCAGGCACCGGTGCCCGGCAGCGGGATGCCAACGAACAGCAGCAGCGCCCAGGGCAGGCCGCGGCCAGCCTTGGCCTTCAGCTTCTCGCCGCCCTTGTGGCCTTTTTCCAGGCAGAAGGTGAAGAATTTGCCAATGACCGGCTTACCCGCACCCCATTCCAGCACCTTGCGGGCAAAGAAGAAAATGATGGGCACCGGGATCATATTGCCGATGATGGCAATGATGTACACCTGCCACAGCGGCAGGCCCATGGCCACGCCCACCGGGATCGCGCCGCGCAGTTCGATCAGGGGGACCATCGAAATAAAGAACACACTCAGGTATTTTGTCAGCATTTGAAAACCTCGCTTAAACGTTCAAAACCATAGTACAGACAAATTTAATTATACAAAATATTTATGTGCTTGGCAAGAGGGCACACCCATAAAATTTGCCCAAAAATCCGGCGGGCACAAAAAATCCCACCCCCGCGCCGCGCGGAGGTGGGCGCATACAGTCTCATTTCGTTTTCTTCCGCTTTTCTTTCGGCAGCTCCTCCGCCACAGCCACGGCGGCTACCGTCACATCCGTGGCCCCGGCTTGCAGCAGGGCCAGCGCACAGGCCGACGCCGTCGCCCCGGTGGTGATGATATCATCCACCAGCAGCACGCGCTTGCCGGTCAAATCCGCGCCCGGGTGGCAGACAAACGCGCCCCGGGCATTTTGCAGGCGCTCGTCCCGGGTCAGCTCCTTCTGCGGGCGGGTGCCGGGGCGGACCGAAAGCGGCGTTTCCACCGGGATCCCCAACACCTGCCCCAAGCGCCGCGCCAGCAGCAGCGGCAGGCCAGGCACACCGGGCAGCGGCTGGCGGGGCGGCACCGGCACAATGCAGTTGTACAGCGGCAGCATGGCGACGCCCAGATATTGCGGCAGCCCGCCCACCCGCCTGGCGGGCAGCGCACCGAACACCAACACCGCCATGCGGTCGGCCAGCTCCCGGGCACGCCAGGGGCTGCCGCCGCGCTTGCAGCGCAAAATCGCACTGCGCACCGTGTCGGCATAATAGTAGGCTGCGGCAGCCTGGCTCAGGGCATAAAAGCTGTGCTCCCCTTCCGGCAGGCGCGGTGGGATGTGCTGCAGCCGCATTTCTTCGGGCACGCAGGCCGGGCAGACGGTCCCCTGCAAGGCATCCGCGCCCAGCAGCGCCCCACAAAAGGGACACCGCCGTGGGAACAGCGCATCCGCCAGCCGGGGCAACCACTTTTTAATAGAATCCACAGCCGTGCCTGCCATTCTGTTTGACCTGGTACAGCGCCTGATCGGCGTCCTTGAAGATGCTCTGGCCGGGGTTTTTGCGATCGGTAAAGATGGTCGCCGCGCGACCCTGGTTGCTGCGGATCAGTTCTGTCAGGCTCTCAATGCCCTCCGTCACTTTGTTGGTGACGTCGTTGCGCATATTCTGATACTGGCTGTTGCAGACCAGCTGCTGGGCTTTGCGCATCTGCTCGGCGTCCGACATGGCAAGGTCGCTGTCATGCAGCGTGACCGCGATAGCAAAGACACTCACACGTTGTATTCTAATTTTTTTCAACGGCAGTCCGGCTTTCCACCTGAAATTTCGACGGAACTTCAGGATATTTTGTATATTGTGTATACCAGTATACCGAAAATCCCGCCGCATTGCAACCAAATTGCTTTGGGCATATCTTCCAAAATTGTACAGTGATTTTCAGCAGATTGCTCGCCGCCGCGCAGCAAAAAAGCGCAGGGGCCTTTGGGGAAAGGTTCCTGCGCAAGGTAGTTTATGTAGGGGCGCCGGCTGTGCTTTTAGACAGTCTGCGCGGTGCGGCCTGCCATCAGCGCACGCATCTTGTCGCGATACTGGAAGAGGAACACGGCAAAGCAGATGCAGACCACCGCATTGCACAGGCTGCTCAGCACCGAGGGAACGCTGCCGAAGCCCAGCATGCCGATCACGGCGCCGATGCCGTTGAGGAAGCTGATGACCGCCACGTAGGTTGAGATTTTGTCCGAGGGCTGCGCGGTCTGAGCGGTTTTCGCCATCACGCCAAGAGTGCTCAGGGTCTTGCTGTTCATCAGGATGCCCAGGCCCATGACGACCAGCAGAAGCAGCATAATGATGATGCCGCCGCCAATCGCGGAGTCATCGTATTTTGCCGCGGTTGCGGTGATCATGATAGCCAAAATTTCCGCCACGACCAGGCCCAGAATGCTCACGGCCAGACTGATGATGGTGCTGATCTTGACGAGGGTAAAGCCGGTGTTTTTCGTCGCTGTGCTGATCTTGCCAGCCTCCGCAAGGTAGATGAGCCAGAGGCCCACGGCGATCAGGATAGCCGGGCACTGCCCCACCAAGGTCGCGCCTAGGGACGCCCCGGTGAACAGCGAGCCGATGCCGTCCAGCAGGCCGGATGCCTCCCGCGAGCTGTACCCGCCCAGGCTCAGGATCATCGAAAGATAGGTGCCCACCGTCCCCAGCAGGCCGCTTGTGCCCGCCATGGACGCGATGATGTTGAACAGCACCATGCCGCTCTGGGCAGCCGTCGCCGCCAAAAACAGCGGCGAGGTTGCCATCTGCTTTACGGTGTTCAGCACCGGGTTGGCAGGTGCGTAGTAGTGCTGCTGGGCGAGCCGGGGCGCGGATTGGGCAGGCTGCGATGCAGGCCAGGCCGGCTGCTGGGGCGGCTGGGGTGCAGGTTGGGCAGCCGCATTCGCCAAGGGCGTGCCGCACTGTGTGCAGAACGCCATAGAATCATTGAGCATCTTACCGCATTTAGGACATTGTTTCATCGTTATTTCCTCCGCTTCTGTGTTTTTTACTGTGGCTTTATTCTAGCACGCTGTCTGACGTCAGCGGGGCAATCATGGATAAAACGTCATTGAAGCGGGATGAATGACCGATTTCTAGGCTCGTAGGGGATGGGTTCATCCCTCCCGGCCCGCTCGCCCCTATTGCAGCTTCGCTCATTGCCCCCCTGTAGGGGCCGGGCATGCCCGGCCCTCCACTGTATCTCTATCGCCCCCTTCCCTTTCACACCGTAGGGGCGGATTCCATATCCGCCCGCGCACCTTCGCCTTTACGCCCTACTAACCCCCGCGTTGCTTTACTCTACTCCCTCTACGTTCGCGCTCGTGCGGGAATCTCCCGCGCCCTAAAAAGTACAATATATAGAAAAAAGCACTACCTCAAATGAAGTAGTGCTTCTTGGGCAAGCGATCACTTACCTTCTTGTTGACCCGTGCGTCCATCTCCCACGGACTAAAAAACAATCCGCAGGATTGTTTTTTGCCGCCTGCGGGCGGCCGTCCTGTTCGATTCCTCGCACGGAAACACCAAAAAAACTCCCCAGCCTAAGCTGGGGAGCATTTTTTGGTGACCCGTGCGGGAATCGAATTTAATCTTGACACATTGCATCATAGTTTTTCTGCGTTTCAACGTGCAATTAAGTCTTCTACATTGTCGATAACCCGCTTAAATGGTTTTTACTGCGGTGTGAAACTGTGGTATTTCCCACATTTTCCCCCTTTCCTGCAATTAGCGTAGGAAAGGGGGATTTTCTTTTTATGAATCTGTAATCTTTTTGTAACCAAATTTGCTCAAAAATCATGTTTTTTACTTTGGTTCAGCCCGAAACCGTTGGTATAGTACCATCACAAGAAAAAAGAATACCTTTTTAGAGCAAAATTAGGAGACCTTAGCATGAGAAAGCCCCATATCAAGCCATATAAAGCACTTCACGCAAAAATCATTTTACGAGACGAAACAGACACAAGCATTGCTTCCAAAGTTGGTTTATCCCAGCAACAAATGTCTGCTCGTATGCAGGGCCTCTGTATGTTTGATGCATATGAAATGGCTCTCATTGGCGCAGAATTAAATTTTGCGCCCGAAGATTATTACCGCATGTTTATTGAACCGACAAAGGCGCTCAAAGGAGTAAAAGATGAACTTGTCTAACATTTATACGCAAAAAGATTTAATGAGCAAAGTCAAACCCCGCCACACTGGTGGATACCGTTTGGATTTACAAATTAATAATGTACGAAAAACTTTTTATAGTAGCAAAGCGGGTGATGCTGGTCGCCGCGAATGCGCACGAAAAGCTCTTGCTTGGATTAATGGCAGTACATCACCCAAAAGCTATACCATTGCAACTGACACAGTTTTTCAAAATTTTTTCCGTGACAAAGAAGCTGTTACAGTCGACATATATAATCTGCGAAACTACTATAAAAACCACATTTTCCCGGTGATTGGTGACATTCCAGTTTTGCAACTCACACGCCAAGACCTGCGGCGCGTCATCAATCTTGCATATTCCAAAAGTCTAAGTGAAAAGACCTTGAAGAATATTCGTGGGGTTCTATCCGGCTTTTGCCTTTACCTTGAAGACAGCGCTATCCGTGACGATTTAAGTGTTCGTTCAATCAAAATTCCAAAGGGCGCCAAAAAATCACATAAAAAAATTTTGAGCGCTGTCGGCATCTACCGTGTCTTTTCTTGCGACCACACTTTTCTTCGCGGTGAGGAAGTTTATGACGACCTATCCAACGCATATCGACTTGCCATCGTTCTAGGCTTACGCCCCGGTGAAATCATGGGGCTACAATGGGGCGATATTACAGATAGCTATATACATATTCAGCGCTCCATTGATGAGAAAGGACGGCAAAGTCGCGGAAAAAATGAATTTGCCAACCGTTTTCTTCCGCAAACCAAATACACCCGTGCCATTTTTGCTTCTCAAGCAGCTTTTTTCGGCGTTCACACTCCCACCGAGCGAGTTTTTGGCGACTACTCAGAGATTACATATCGTTTCCGCTTCAAACGCTACTGTGCACACAACGCTATTGACTATGTCACTCCCTATGAGTTGCGCCATACCTTTGCATCTGTGTATAAAAACACCCTCCCTCTGTGGCAATTAGATGAACTAATGGGTCATGTTCACCCCGGCATGACACTGGGCGTATATAGTCACCCAATGGACGGCGATGCTGACGGTCTTGTTGCTCTGTTGGAAAACGAATTGGATAAGCAGATTGAGCGTGGAAGAAAGGCGTATTGCGTAGGTCCTGCCTTGGCAGGATCTACACAATACGCCGACCCCGGCACAATGTTGGTATAATACACGCGATAAAAATTAAAGGGGTGATGCCTATGTGCTGATTAACCTATTTCGTCGATACTTACATTTTTTACACATTACTAAGGAGATAATTACAATGAAAATTATTGGTATTCGCAAGTCAGACTTTTCAACCAAAACTGGCGAAATGATTAAAGGCTACAATGTTTATGTCGTTGACAACATTGACCCTCGGCACGGACAAGGTCAATTTGCCGAACATTTTTATCTCAGCGAACGAAAGCTCGCCATGATGAACACTCCTGACCCCTTTGTTCTTTTGGGGCGCGAAGTAAGAATCTACTACAACCGCTACGGCAAGGTCGAGACCATCGATGTGCTTGACTAACACTTGATATCGGGCTGGCGGGCTGTGCGCCTGCAAGGTGCATAGCCTACCAGCTATATTTTTTTTCGCGGCTCGTCCGCCGTTGCGGAAGGACTTGACAGTGTAACATCTTAGGGACATTCACGTTCTTTGGGTAAATAAATTATGAATTCGATTATCGACAACTATCATTATATGCCCACATCTATTACGGACTCTACCGGACTACCTATTATGCGATGCGTTCCAAAGATGGAAACCAACGTCATCATGGTATATGGGATGGGTAACACCACTAAGGTCATCTATCGTCCGACCTGTATTGCCCCCGGCGTTGATACGCATTATGTACATGCCTATAATGTTGCGTCTGGCTGGACTCTTCCTGATGAGCGAACGAAAGAGGAACGTGAAGCTGAATCTCTCCGCACTTCTGTTAGTCGTTCAATTCGTGCGGTTCGCGAATTGGCGGCCTGCAATCCATGGCAATTTTTTGTAACAATCACTCTTTCCCCCACGCACTGGAAAAATCGTTATACGCCGGACGGCCTACAAGATGTTATCAAAGCTATGGCCAAGCGTTGGCGTCGAAAGCGTAAAAACGGCTCTGCACATTGCCCCGGTTTTGCCTATCTACTCGTACCAGAAATGCACAAAGATGGCGCAATCCACTTGCATGGTTTTGTTTCGTGCATGCCCCCTACCGATTGTGTCCCTTATACAATGTCAGATGTCAACAGCGCCCAAAAACTCCCCCGGAAAATCTGCGATAAAGTCCGCAATGGTAGTCCAATATATCATTGCAAAGAATGGGAACGACTTTTCGGCTTTAACACGCTGGAGCCTGTTGCAGACTTAGACAAGGCTTCTAGCTATGTGGTTAAGTATGTCTCCAAAGAAATCGGCTCAACGCCTTTCAAGACGCGCTATTGGTCTTCCCGTGGCCTGTCATGTGCGAAGCGACTGGCCACTTATTATTTCTCTACACAGGGTAATTGCTCCCAACATTTGGCGGAGTATAACAAATACATGCTTTCCGTTGCCGTTATAACCAAAGTACATCATTCAATGCACCAAGAATCATACTTACCTATTAAGAACCGCGCCAAAAAAGAAACCGAGAGTCAACACCTTGTGGCTATAACCACTTATATTAATGGCTGTGAACATTCTTCTGCTGAGATTTTAGAGCACTTGAACGCGGTCTATGATTCTGCACCGCACTATGTGACTTTTAGAGACGACGCTCTTGCGTCTCCCGAAGAGGTGGCAAGCTCTCAAGTACAGTTAAATCTAATGCACCGTTGTCTGACTGCCGCAAAGCTCCGTCAAGAGTGCATCGACCTTGCCGAAGCAGAAAAAGCAGGCACACTGGAATGGATTGATTTTCAACCTTTCATTCACCTTTCAAAAGATAGTCCTCTTTTGCACTGCTTCGATTTCTCTACACCAATGCCCTCGTGGACACAGCTATCATTATACGATTTACCTCACAAATTCACTTCATCTAAAAAGGAGTACAACTTATGCAAAATTTGACTTCAACGAAATTTGGCACTTTTATTTACTACATCATCAATACCTTTGCCGATGGTGTTCACCGTATTGCGTCATCGTTTCCTAGGGCTTTTCTCTATCTGCTTCTTGCCCTGCTTGCTCCTGTTTCACAAATTACGTCTTTTCCACGAAATTCGCTTCTCACCTTATTGCCGTATTATATTTTTCTCGACATTCTTCTTGCTCTCATGTTGGTTTTCCTGTTTTCTGACTTGCGGCGAATTTCTACTCTTTACAGCTTTTCAACTATTGGTTTTTATAACACATGTGGCGCATGTCCGTGGTTAGTTCATCGTTCCACATCTGACGGTGTGACTACTTATATTTTTCAATGCCGTGGACTTTCCCTTGACTATTGGCTAGAGCATCAAAAAGATTTGGATTCTGCCTTTGACTGTCACATTCTAAGTATTGGCTACACTGACGGTTCGGACAATCTTTTTGAGGTGAAATTTGTTCCAGCAAAAGGTGCTCTTCCAACCAAAATCTCCGCCCCGATGTTTTCCGATGAAGATTTTGTTGTTAAATTAGGGCTTTCTTATGCTGGCGAATACAATATCAATTTCAATGACTTGCCGCACATGCTGATTGCGGGCGCAACTGGTGGCGGTAAAACAATTTTATGCCGTTGGATTATCTACCAGCTTGTCAACAAAAATGCACTCGTCTACTTAGCTGACCAAAAAGGATTCGTTGATTATCGTGACCTACGCGAAGACTGTCGCTGTCTCGATAGCAATGACAAAATCATTGATAGCCTGCAATCAACCGTTGACGAAATTACTCGCCGAATGGAGTTGTGCAAACAAGCCAATGTTTCAAAAATTTCTGATTATAACAACCTGCCCGATGTTGAGCAACAGCCACCAATTTTTATCGTCATCGACGAGGCCAACTGCTTGCTAGACCCAACAGGTAAAAGCAAGGCAGAAAAAGATTTTATTCAAACCGTTATCCAGCATCTTCTAACAATCACTCGCCTTGGCCGCGCTGCACATGTGCATCTAATCTGCATCTGTCAACGAAGCGACGTCAACAGTATTCCCGGCGCTTTGAAAGCCAATCTTGAAGTTCGTGTTACCTCTCATTGCGCCGACAAAGAAAGCAGTATGACGATTCTTGGCAACGGCGATGCCGCCAACCTGCCCAAAATTCCGGGGCGCTTTCTCTCCTCGGACGGTACAGAATTCCAAGCCTACAACTTTTCTTGCCCACCGGGAAAAAATCTGTAAAATATCCATTTTCTAATTGGTTACACGTCGGGCGCGAGGATCGCGCCCGACACTTTTTTCTGCTTTTCCCTTAACTTTTCTTTCAAATGCCCCTATTTATATATTGAATCTCCCACTCCAACATGTTACAATCAATCAAAAAAGGAAAGGACGTATTATTATGAAATCTATTCCGCATAAGCTCCTAGCGCTTTCAGTTTCTTGTGCGTTGACTGTTAGTCTTGCGGGCTGTGGTGTCAACGTGACGGGTGTTGCACTTGATTTGCCTGACAGCTTGGAAAAAGGCTCTACTATCACCGCCACACCGGAATACACCTTTGACGGTGCGACCCCGGAAAGTGCCGCGCTCTCTAAAAAGCTGGACGCGCTAGACATGAGTTACAGTTCCAGTGACCCCGCTGTTGTAATGGTTGACGAAAACGGCAATATTGCCGCCATTAGTGCGGGTACTGCCGAGGTTGCCTTGTCCAGCAAGGACGGTAAAATTACCGCCAGTAAGACGATTGAGGTCGTTGTCACGCCGACTGGCATCACCACAACGGACGCACTGACGCTGACGGCAGGCGACGCTTCCACGCTGGAAACCGCCGTTGCGCCGGATGATGCAACACACGTTGCCATCAGCTACACTTCTTCCAATGACGCCGTTGCCACAGTCAGTGATGCTGGCGAGGTCACAGCAGTGGCGGCTGGTGATGCGACCATTACCGCCACTGTTGATGGCACGGCACTTTCCGCCGCCTGCAAAGTCACTGTTTTGCCCGCCATTGAAAGTGTAGAACTAAACTATACCACACTTTCCCTGCGGCCAGAGGGCACGGCACAACTTACCTATATCGTTGCCCCCGAAGAAGCCCTTGCCGATACCGTCACCTACGCCAGCAGCGACGAGTCCGTTGCCACAGTAAACGCAGACGGTAATGTTACCGCCGTTGCAGATGGTACAGCAACCATCACTGTTGAGGTCAACGGCGTAACGGCTGAATGCGAGGTCACTGTCAGCACCAAGGCGACCAGCACATCAAATGCCACCAGCAATAACAACGGTGCAGCTTCCAGTAACAGCGGTTCTACTTCTGACGGTGGACAAGCTCAATCTTCCGCGCCCGCCGCATCTTCTAGCTTTGAGTACGGCGCACTGCCAATGGACCCTGCATCAGATGGTGACAAATGGTGGAGTATTGACTCTTCCGATTCCGCATATTGGGCTGTAGCAAATAACATCAATGCAATGCGTGCAGAGGGTGGTCTTCCAGCTCTTACTGTGAGTTCTTCGCTATCAAGCATCGCAGATTCAAGATGCGAATACCTTATTGCAAACGATGTTTTTTCTCATGATGGTGCAACAACTGCGGAAATCTTGTGCTCTGGTGCAACTAGTGCCTCTGCCGCTTGTACCGGTTGGAAAAACAGTCCCGGTCACTATTCAAACATTATGACCCCCAGTTACACTCAAATGGGAATTGGTTGTATATTCAACACAGCTTACGGTGTTGAAGTCTGGTGCGTGACTTTCTCTTAATCTACGCATAACCCCGTAACACACAATCTCCCCTTGCCCATTACACGGGCAGGGGGAGTTTCTTTTTCAACTTAAAAAATCTATCCCATCGGGATATGCTTTCTGTTTGTTCCGCAATCAGCTACCAAAAGCGAATGAACCGGCGTCAAGGGGTCGTGGAATACCGAAGCCCCCAATATTGTAAAAAAGGCGAGGATATGCCGCGAAAGCCCCTTTACTGCCTGTTCAATTCGCTTTTATACTGCGCGCGGGAACAACAGCCTCGTCCTCTCCCCTGTGCCACCCCTTGACAAAATTACGCGAGTGTGGTAAAAGTGTGGTATGCGCAATGCAGGCAAAGAGAAAAGCACCAAAACCGAACGAATAATCGTCAGATTTTGGTGCTTTCAGCAAGTGACCCGTGCGGGAATCG
>PVMO01019281.1_pt1 | contig 16207 bp, 12 predicted proteins | sample 1853421 | NCBI WGS metagenome assembly PVMO01 (sample SAMN08533511, study PRJNA380276) | Human gut metagenome, whole genome shotgun sequencing project.
TCCTCCCCCAAAAGTAATTGATGAACAAAAGATGAGGTAATTACTGAGTTATTAACATTTCTCCTTCAGATAATCAAAAGTTATCCACAGAATAAATGACAAACTAGTGATTTTTTGGTACAATCATAACTGAAATTAGGAAAAAGTATATATTTTTATAAGTTTTTGTTGGATAATTTTTAAAGTTATCCACATTTTTTCTCTTTTGACCTGTGTAATCTATAAAGTCAGTTATTATCTGGTTAGAAGAGAATTTTATTTTCACTTATTCACAGGTTGTGCACAGGTTATTCACAGGAATAATATGGTTTTCCACAGCTTTTACAATAGTTATACACATTATTCCTAAAGTTATACACATTTATCGTAATAGTTATACACAAGAGGCACGTCATGCAATCATTTGATTTGAATAATATATGGGAACATATATTGCAAGAGGCGAAAAAGAACATGCAACATTTGCCTGACGCATTGTACTTGCGCGTCACGTCATCGTTGATTCCCATGTCTCTCGACAGTCATTCGATCCATATTGGGGTCATGCAAACATTTGTTAAAAACTTAATCGATCAGCAGCCGCAGATTAGCAAGGCTTTGCAGGATGCTATTACTACGGTTATCGGTTCTCATCGGGATATGGTGTTATTTGATTTCAATCAAGAGAGTGTAGATACTACCTTTGTTGATGAAAGTCTCATCGATGATGCACCAGTAGTGGCTCCACCGATGCCATTACCGCCTGTGGTAGAGGAAAAAGCTCAACAAGATGAGTTCTACACACCGGTGTATCAGGAGCCTGTCTACATCGATCGTACACCAGCTCCTGTGAATATTCCAGATGAGCCAATGGTAGCGCCTAGTAAAACAGTTGAAACTACCACACCTACATTACAGTCTGATAATGTACCTGTGGATTTATCCTTATCTAACCTAAATCCAGCGTACCGTTTTGATAACTATGTTACAGGCAACGCCAACCGCATTCCATTTGGAGCGGCTCAAAATGTAGCTGAGTACCCAGGCGGCGACTATAATCCGCTCTTTATCTATGGTCCATCAGGTCTAGGTAAAACGCATTTGATGCACGCCATCGGCAATGCCATCAAGGAAAATCATCCACACATGAAGGTTATGTCCATTACGAGCGAAAACTTTATGAACATTTTCGTCGAAACATTGCAACGTAACCAAGGTAAATTATTCCGCAACACGTTCCGTAACATTGACGTGCTCATGATTGACGATATTCAGTTCCTTGAAAGTCGTGAAAGTACGAAAACTGAGCTATTTAATACGTTCAATGAGTTATTAAATAACAACAAGCAAATCGTCCTCACCTCTGATACGATGCCAAACGATATGGAGCAATTCGAAGACCGTCTTCGTTCTCGTTTCCAAGCTGGCTACATTGCTACTATGGAAAATCCAGATTTAGAAACACGCATTGCCATCTTTAGATCTTTGCTGGAACGAGAATATAAAAAGAATCGCGTTATCCGCATCGATAACGATTCCATCAACTACGTGGCGTTACAATTTAGCGAAAATGTCCGCGTGTTGCAAGGTGCTTTCACCAAATTAATCGGCACCGCATCCATCGATCAACGTCTTGAATCTATCGACCTAGAATATACAAAACAAGCCTTGGCTGGCCTCGTTCACACAGAAGAGGTGAACATGGTTAATATTGAAAGTATCCAGAATTTTGTAAGTTCTTATTTCAATATTAAAAAGCAAGACTTACTCGGCAAGAAGAGAAAGGCTCAATTCGCATTCCCACGCCAAATTGCCATGTATTTATGCCGCGACATGATCAACGAAAGTTATCCGCAAATCGCAGCTGCTTTCTCTCGTGATCATACAACAATTCTCCATGCGTACGATAAAATTACGAAGGAAATTGAAAAAAACGAAGAAACAAAACGCATAGTAGCAGAAATTAAACAGAAATTAACAACCTGTGGATAACTCTGTGGATATATAGTGCATAACTTTGTGGATATCCAAAAACTCGCACTTAGCTGTGAGTATGTGGATAAGTAGGTACAAACTATCAACATAGTTATACACACCCCAAAATCACACAGTTAGTGGCCCCAATTCACTTTTACACATATGAACAGGCCCCTACTATTACTACTACTAAAACTAACAAACAATCAAAAAACCAGTAGAAACAGATCTATCGCAGAATATCTATAGAGCATCTACGGTAGAAAACATAGAATATTATAAACAAGACACATATACATTAAAAAGGAGTTACATATGCATATTACATTCCCAAAAGCAAATCTCCAAAAAGCAATCAACGTATTGCAAAAGGTATCTCAAAATAAAACAAGTTCCAATTTACCAGGTGCTATCTACATGACAACAAAAAATGGTCAAGTAGAGTTGCAAGGTAACGACTTTGAACTCGGTATTCGTTTAACCATCGATGGCGACATCAAAGAACCTGGTACATTAGTAGTTGGTTCCCGTTATTTCCAAGAGTTAATCCGCAAATTGCCTGGAGATACTATTGAACTTTACAAACCAGAGGACAGAAATTCTTTAACAATCACATCAGGTTCTTCTGAATTCAACCTCGTAACATTACATCCAGATGATTTCTCCTTGATTCCCACGCCAAATTGCCATGTATTTATGCCGCGACATGATCAACGAAAGTTATCCGCAAATCGCAGCTGCTTTCTCTCGTGATCATACAACAATTCTCCATGCGTACGATAAAATTACGAAGGAAATTGAAAAAAACGAAGAAACAAAACGCATAGTAGCAGAAATTAAACAGAAATTAACAACCTGTGGATAACTCTGTGGATATATAGTGCATAACTTTGTGGATATCCAAAAACTCGCACTTAGCTGTGAGTATGTGGATAAGTAGGTACAAACTATCAACATAGTTATACACACCCCAAAATCACACAGTTAGTGGCCCCAATTCACTTTTACACATATGAACAGGCCCCTACTATTACTACTACTAAAACTAACAAACAATCAAAAAACCAGTAGAAACAGATCTATCGCAGAATATCTATAGAGCATCTACGGTAGAAAACATAGAATATTATAAACAAGACACATATACATTAAAAAGGAGTTACATATGCATATTACATTCCCAAAAGCAAATCTCCAAAAAGCAATCAACGTATTGCAAAAGGTATCTCAAAATAAAACAAGTTCCAATTTACCAGGTGCTATCTACATGACAACAAAAAATGGTCAAGTAGAGTTGCAAGGTAACGACTTTGAACTCGGTATTCGTTTAACCATCGATGGCGACATCAAAGAACCTGGTACATTAGTAGTTGGTTCCCGTTATTTCCAAGAGTTAATCCGCAAATTGCCTGGAGATACTATTGAACTTTACAAACCAGAGGACAGAAATTCTTTAACAATCACATCAGGTTCTTCTGAATTCAACCTCGTAACATTACATCCAGATGATTTCTCCTTGATTCCCACGCCAAATTGCCATGTATTTATGCCGCGACATGATCAACGAAAGTTATCCGCAAATCGCAGCTGCTTTCTCTCGTGATCATACAACAATTCTCCATGCGTACGATAAAATTACGAAGGAAATTGAAAAAAACGAAGAAACAAAACGCATAGTAGCAGAAATTAAACAGAAATTAACAACCTGTGGATAACTCTGTGGATATATAGTGCATAACTTTGTGGATATCCAAAAACTCGCACTTAGCTGTGAGTATGTGGATAAGTAGGTACAAACTATCAACATAGTTATACACACCCCAAAATCACACAGTTAGTGGCCCCAATTCACTTTTACACATATGAACAGGCCCCTACTATTACTACTACTAAAACTAACAAACAATCAAAAAACCAGTAGAAACAGATCTATCGCAGAATATCTATAGAGCATCTACGGTAGAAAACATAGAATATTATAAACAAGACACATATACATTAAAAAGGAGTTACATATGCATATTACATTCCCAAAAGCAAATCTCCAAAAAGCAATCAACGTATTGCAAAAGGTATCTCAAAATAAAACAAGTTCCAATTTACCAGGTGCTATCTACATGACAACAAAAAATGGTCAAGTAGAGTTGCAAGGTAACGACTTTGAACTCGGTATTCGTTTAACCATCGATGGCGACATCAAAGAACCTGGTACATTAGTAGTTGGTTCCCGTTATTTCCAAGAGTTAATCCGCAAATTGCCTGGAGATACTATTGAACTTTACAAACCAGAGGACAGAAATTCTTTAACAATCACATCAGGTTCTTCTGAATTCAACCTCGTAACATTACATCCAGATGATTTCTCCTTGAAAAGAAGACGTAGCTGTTGAATTTAAAGGAACTCCTTTCACAATCTCATTCAATGGTCGCTACATCTCTGACATCTTGCGCCATAGCACAGGCGATAACATCCACTTGTTTTTAAAACAAAACGGTCCTGTTGTCATTCGCCAAGACAATAATCCGAACTATACATACGTAGTAACACCAGTGCGTACAAATGCATAACTTTTACTGAATTAATATACACATCTTCATTAGGTAATGATGAGTAAAAGTCATCGTTACCTAATTCCCATATAGTTATAATTTGTCCACTATAGGAGGACGTTATGAAAGAGCAACAGCAGGTACCCATTCATACGGAGTACATTCAAATTGATCAGTTGTTGAAGTTAGAAGGCATTATCGAAACGGGTGGTCAAATTAAATCCTTTATCGATGAAGGCATCCTTACTTTGAATGGTCAAGTTGTCACAGAAAAGCGCAAGAAATGCCGTGTTGGGGATGTGATTTCTTGCGAAGGTCTCGATGTAGATCTCGTAATTACTCAAGAGGAGGCTTAATCGGTGAGAATTGACTCACTGCAATTATTCCAGTTTCGTAATTACAAGGATGTACAGGATTGGTACATTAAATACAGTTATCTTCTGTCCTGAAGATTTACAGCTCATCAAAGGAACGCCGTCAGGGCGTAGACGTTTCCTCGATATGGAAATTTCTCAGACTAGCGCTACGTACTATCATCAGTTAATGCAGTATAATCGGCTATTACAGCAGCGCAATGCGATCCTTAAAGAATATAGAGGGAAGCAAAATATTCCTCTTGAAGAATGGGATTTGCAATTAGCCGATATGGCGAGCTTTATCGTAAAGAAACGGTTAGAAAGCTTGAAGAAAATCAATCTTCTCATCGATTTGATGAACCGTAAATTGACGGGTGGCCTTGAGAATTTGACCATCGGTTATGAACAGCCTTATATGGACAATGGTTCATTAGAGTATACAAAGGAAGGCTTTTACGAGCGCATTAAAGTAGCGTTGCCGCAGGATCGTCATCGGATGACCACTAGCGTAGGTCCTCATCGCGATGATTTACGATTCTTTTCCGATGAGATGGATTTAAAGAAATTTGGATCCCAAGGGCAGCAACGAACGGCTGTATTGTCCTTAAAGTTAAGCGAGCTTGAGTTTATCAAGTCCGAGGTTGGGGAATATCCAGTTCTGCTACTAGATGATGTATTGAGCGAACTTGATGAATCGAGACGAGCGAATTTATTGCAGTTTATTCATAAACGTATTCAAACATTTATTACTACTACAGATATTCACGATTTTAAAGATTTGAAAGATTGGTACATTAAATACAGTTATCTTCTGTCCTGAAGATTTACAGCTCATCAAAGGAACGCCGTCAGGGCGTAGACGTTTCCTCGATATGGAAATTTCTCAGACTAGCGCTACGTACTATCATCAGTTAATGCAGTATAATCGGCTATTACAGCAGCGCAATGCGATCCTTAAAGAATATAGAGGGAAGCAAAATATTCCTCTTGAAGAATGGGATTTGCAATTAGCCGATATGGCGAGCTTTATCGTAAAGAAACGGTTAGAAAGCTTGAAGAAAATCAATCTTCTCATCGATTTGATGAACCGTAAATTGACGGGTGGCCTTGAGAATTTGACCATCGGTTATGAACAGCCTTATATGGACAATGGTTCATTAGAGTATACAAAGGAAGGCTTTTACGAGCGCATTAAAGTAGCGTTGCCGCAGGATCGTCATCGGATGACCACTAGCGTAGGTCCTCATCGCGATGATTTACGATTCTTTTCCGATGAGATGGATTTAAAGAAATTTGGATCCCAAGGGCAGCAACGAACGGCTGTATTGTCCTTAAAGTTAAGCGAGCTTGAGTTTATCAAGTCCGAGGTTGGGGAATATCCAGTTCTGCTACTAGATGATGTATTGAGCGAACTTGATGAATCGAGACGAGCGAATTTATTGCAGTTTATTCATAAACGTATTCAAACATTTATTACTACTACAGATATTCACGATTTTAAAGATTTGAAACTCCAGATATGGTGATTAGCGCAGATAACTCCATGTGGATGCAGGAACTACAGATGCAAAAACGGCGTATCATTGAGGCGATAAACAAGTATTACCATCAAGAGGTTATTACAGATATTCGCTTTATTATGAAACGTCAGAGCTATGTGAAAGCAGACACTAATACGTCTATATCTCTTCCTGACAAAATAGGGGAATCTAAAAAGATTAATTTTGCAGACATCGTGCTTTCAAAAGAAGATGTAGACGCCATCGATAAATCGTTAGAGAATACAAATAACGAAGAATTAAAGGCTGCTTTCAGAAAAGTACAAATTACGGCTCGAAAGCGTGAAATCTATTTAGAGCAGCATGGGTATCATCGTTGTAAGCGATGTGGCATGCATATGGAATCTAAAAAAGAAATCTGTCCGACCTGTGAATATGAATTGCATCGCGCTCATATTAAGGACATTAAGGCAGTTATTAGAAAGTATCCGTACTTTAAATACAGTGACTGTCAGCAATTTATACAGTGTACCTTCCCAGATTTTGCAGAAGCTATGCGAGAATGTATATACTTTTACTTAGATAAAATTTATAAAGGGTCCATCAATCGCCGTCATATGTATATGGTGGCTATGCTCATCACTCATAAGAAGCCTGATGAGTTGACGGATCAGCACGTTATTAATTTGTGCAACAAATATCGATCAAAGTTCCTTGCTGAAGAGGAACAGCGCAAAATTGATTCATTAAAAGGGGTTCTTGAGAAATAGCTATATAGGTGTTAGTATGCGGGAAGATTATAAAGAAATAAAAGAAAGATTGAATAATTTATTATTTGGTTTTTATACATTAACATTTTTAATAATCTCAGTATCAATTCTTTTTACAAATAATAAAGGACGTTCAGGATTTATATTAATTGCTGTTATATATTGGGTAGGTTATTTTATATTTAGATATTTAGGAAGAAAAGAAATATCTAAAGTTTTTGAAGAAGTAGAATTAAAAGAACAATATAAAAGACTGTATCAACATAATGAAAATAATAATATTTGATATTTTAAATTAATATCAGAAAGGTATTTTTATGTACGTTCATATTGGGGATACCGTTTCCGTACCGATTGAATCCATCATTACTATGGTGCACGCCAAGGGCGGAAAATCCCATAAAAGTCCTATTCATCACTATGAAAGCTTAGAGTATATCGCCATGGTGCCAGAGGAGCAAATCAAGACCTATGTGGTCACTGATGATTGCATTTACGGATCTGGTATTAGTATTAAGACTTTAATGAGGCGAATTGATGAATTTTATAGTATAATAAAGAGATAAAGTTTAATCCTGTACATGTGTTGTCATACAAATTCTAGTATGTACAGTGAGATAGATTGTTAGGAGGAGTTTGTTTCATGCCTGAACAAAATTATGGCGCTCAGAATATTCAGGTTCTTGAGGGTCTCGACGCGGTGCGTAAACGCCCGGGGATGTACATTGGTAGTACGTCTGCCCGCGGTTTGCATCACCTCGTATACGAAGTTGTAGATAACTCTGTAGACGAAGCGCTTGCTGGTTACGCTACACACATCGAAGTGTCCATCAATCCAGATAACAGTATTACTGTTGTGGATGATGGCCGTGGTATCCCAACAGGGATGCATGAATCTGGTATGTCTGCGGTAGAGTTAGTATTAACTAAATTACATGCCGGTGGTAAATTCGGCGGTGGCGGCTACAAGGTGTCTGGTGGTCTTCACGGCGTAGGTATTTCCGTAGTAAATGCGTTGAGTGAATGGACTAAGGTTCAAGTAGCTCAAAATGGTATCGTTCAAGAAATTTCTTTTGCTCGTGGTCACAAGACTTCCGAGTTGCACGAAATTGGTAAAGCAGAAGGTACTGGTACTACTGTTATCTTCAAGCCAGATGCTGAGATTTTTGAAACTACAGTATTCAGCTTTGATACTTTGAAAATGCGTTTACAAGAATTGGCATTCCTTAACAAAGGACTTCGCATTACATTGAGCGATTTGCGCCAAGAGGAACCTCGTGTTGAAAGCTTCCACTATGAAGGTGGTTTGAGTTCTTTCATCACATTCTTGAACGAAAATAAAGAAGTTGTTAATCCAACTGTAATCAACATCGAAAATACAAAAGATGACGTAGTAGTAGATGTAGCTTTACAATATAACGATACTTACAGCGAAAACTTGTTGTCCTTCGTAAATAACATCAACACTATTGACGGTGGTACACATCTTTCTGGCTTCCGTGCTGCTTTGACTCGTACCCTCAATGATTATGGCCGTAAAGCTGGCTTGATCAAGGAAAATGAGTCCAATCTTTCCGGTGAAGACGTACGTGAAGGTTTGACAGCTGTTGTTTCTGTAAAAGTATTGGAACCTCAATTTGAAGGCCAAACAAAAACTAAACTTGGCAATAGCGAAGTAAAAGGTATTACAGATGTTATCGTATCTGAAGGACTTAAGACATTCTTCGAAGAACATCCTCAAGATGCGAAGAAAATCATTGAAAAAGCAACGATGGCAAGCCGTGCTCGTGAGGCCGCTCGTAAAGCCCGCGACTTAACTCGCCGTAAAAATGCGTTAGAAGTATCTAGCCTTCCTGGTAAATTGGCAGATTGCTCTGAAAAAGATACATCTATGACTGAAATTTATCTAGTCGAAGGTGACTCTGCGGGCGGTTCTGCAAAACAAGGTCGCGACCGTCGTTACCAAGCGATTTTGCCATTGCGTGGTAAGATCCTTAACGTAGAAAAAGCGCGCCTTGATAAGATCTTAGCGAATAACGAAATTCGTTCCATGATTACCGCTTTCGGTACTGGCATTGGTGAAGAATTCGATATTACAAAATCTCGTTATAACAAGATTATTATCATGACAGATGCGGACGTTGACGGTGCTCATATCCGTACCTTGTTATTAACATTCTTCTACCGCTATATGAAACCATTAGTAGAGGAAGGTCATATTTACATTGCACAACCACCTTTGTACCAAATCAAGAAGGGTAAATCCCACTGGTATGTATACTCTGATGCAGAGCTTACAGCTAAACTTGATGAAGTAGGCCGCGATGGTATTACAATCCAACGTTACAAAGGTTTAGGTGAAATGAACCCTGAACAATTATGGGAAACTACAATGAACCCTGAAAATCGTACGATTTTACAAGTTAGCTTGGAAGATTCCATCGAAGCTGATAAAATCTTTACAGTTCTCATGGGTGATAAGGTAGAACCTCGTCGTAAATTTATTGAAGATAACGCAAAATATGTGCGTAATCTAGATTTGTAAGAGGTGCACCATGGCTGATAATCAAAATAATAACGTAGAGTTTACGTCTAACAAAGATCAACATCTAAAACGTACCCTGAAAGCGCGTCATATGAATATGATCGCTCTTGGCGGTGCTATCGGTACTGGCTTATTCGTTGCCGGTGGTGAAGTAGTAAGTACTGCAGGCCCTGGTGGTGCTCTTGTAGCTTACGGCCTCATTGGCCTCATGGTTTACTTCCTCATGACTTCTCTTGGGGAAATGGCTACTTACTTACCGATTCCTGGTTCCTTTGGGACTTATGCAAAACGCTATGTAGACCCTGCCTTTGGTTTTGCCTTAGGTTGGAACTACTGGTTTAACTGGGCTATTACCTTGGCTGCTGAAGTATTAGCAGGGGCGCTCATCATGAAATATTGGTTCCCTGATGTGCCTGCCATCGTATGGTCTGCTCTGTTCTTGCTCATTTTATTCGGCTTGAACTATTTATCGACTCGTTCCTTTGGTGAAAGTGAATATGTGTTCTCTAGCATCAAGGTTATTACTGTATTCGTATTCCTATTCTGTGGATCCATGCTCATTTTTGGCATTGGTGACACATCTCCAGGCTTTACAAACTGGACAATAGGGGAAGCGCCATTCGTAGGTGGCTGGGAATCCATCCTCGCTATCTTCATGGTAGCTGGTTTCTCCTTCCAAGGTACTGAACTTATTGGCGTAGCAGCTGGTGAAGCAGAAGACCCTGAAAAGAACGTGCCAAAAGCGATTAATACAATCTTCTGGCGTATTCTATTGTTCTATATCGGTGCTTTCACAGTTATCGGTTTCTTGATTCCATACACTGATCCAAATCTTTTGAATGCTAGTGTGGAAAACGTTTCTATTTCTCCATTTACACTCGTATTTGACCGCTTTGGTTTTGCCTTTGCTGCTAACTTCATCAATGCTATCATTTTAACGGCAGTACTCAGTGCTGGTAACTCTGGTCTATATTCTTCTACGCGTATGCTGTACGCACTCGCTAAAGAAGGTCAAGCACCTCAAATCTTTGCTAAGCTTAATAGCCGTGGCGTACCAGTGCCAGCGTTAATTTTAACTACAGCAATTGGTTTATTTGCATTCCTTACAAGCTTCATCGGCGAAGGTACTGCGTATACTTGGATTGTTAATATCTCCGGTCTTTGCGGCTTCATCGCATGGGTTGGTATCGCAGTATCTCACTATCGTTTCCGTCGTGCCTTCATTGCACAAGGCAGAGATCTTAGCGAATTGCCTTACAAAGCATGGTTATTCCCAGTAGGTCCAATCTTGGCGTTCATTCTTTGCGTCATCATCATCGCTGGTCAAAACTACTCCGCTTTCACAGGCGAAACAATCGACTGGTACGGCGTATCCGTTGCGTACATTGGCTTGCCAATCTTCTTTGCAGTTTACCTAGGTTACAAATATATCAACAAAACTAAAGTTGTGCCGTTGAAAGAAGTTAACCTAGACCGTGACTTTGATAGATAATGAGGAGAGAATTATGATTATTACAACAACTTTTCATATTGAAAACAAACCTGTACAAGAGTACAAAGGTATTGTATTTGGTGAAGTAGTAGAAGGTCGTAACTTCGTTAAAGACTTCATGTCTGGTATTCGTGACATCGTTGGTGGCCGTAGTGGCAGCTATGAAGATTCTTTGATGAGTGCCCGCCAAGCAGCTCTCGATGAAATGTCTCAACGCGCTTCTAAATTGGGTGCTAATGCTATTATTGGTGTATCCTTCCAATATAGCACTGTAGGTGCACAAAACGGCATGCTCATGATTACATGCAATGGTACAGCTGTAGTAGTTTAATAGATGGTAGACTACGTTAGATATAACTGTTAATATAATCCTAAGGGAAATAAGTAAGTTGCAATGTATTCTTGTGACTAAAAAACAGCAGGCTTTAGTCCTGCTGTTTTTTATGTTACTTATTTATAATTAAATCCCCTAATCAATGTATAAGCTATATAGCTTTTACAAAGATTAGGGGATTTTTACTAAGGAAATAAAGTTCCTAGTACATATTAGATCTTACAAATGTAGGTATATTTGTAATTATTTAATCTTGTACCAGCTTGCGTACATGACTGGTAGTACGATAAGTGTTAGCACCGTTGCCACTAGTAGGCCGCCGCTAAAGGCGATGGCTAGTGGGCTCCAGAATACAGATCCCATGAGAGGAATCATGCCTAAAATCGCTGCAAGAGCGGTGAGCATGATATGGCGGAAACGAAGTGTAGCGGAGTTGATAATCGCTTCACGAGGTTGTTGGCCTTCTGCCTTGTGGATTTCGATTTCGTCTAACAAGATAATGGAGTTACGAATGATCATACCCGATAGGGCGATGATACCTAGAATCGCCATAAAGCCTAACGGCGTTCTCGTAATATTCAGTGCTAATACGACACCGATGAGGCCTAGTGGGGCTGTGAGTAAAGCCATTATCATGAGGGCGATACGCTTCAATTGGAACATGAGAATTGTCATGATTACAAAGAGCATAATTGGCATTGGTTTTAATAATCTTTGAACCGCTGTGACGCTATTTTCAGCAGCACCGTCTAGCTCAATGGTATAGCCTGTAGGCAAGGAATCGCGAATGTCTTGTAAGGATTTATAAACCTCTTTCGTTTTCGCATTGCCTAAGACGCCAGGTTTTACATTCGCATACACACCGATGGTAGGCATCATGTTACGGTGCCAAATAATACCATCCTCTTGGGTCATGGTAATGGTAGCAATTTGGTTAAGTGGTACGTAGGAACCGTTGCCTGTTTGAATCGGTAAGGACGAAAGGGCACTTAAATTGTGCTGTTCGTTGCCACCTAAACGGAAGGTAACAGGTATGGTTTGATTGCCTTCGTAATATTCACCAGATTTTGTACCAGATAATAGACTTTGTAAGTGCAAGGATACAGCGTAGCTATCGATACCTAGTAGGCGCGCCTTGTTTGGATCGATGTGAATATTGGCTACTGGTTCTGTATCTGGCCAGTCAAAGGCTATATTTAGTAAATCCTTGTCGCCTTGCATTTTAGCTTTTACTTGGTTTGCAATGTCTTTTACCACCTTTTGATCAGGACCTGCTACGCGGAGCATAACAGGATACTTAGATGGAGGCCCGATTTGGACAAACTGAGCATTTACAAGAGCTGATGGGAATTCTGTATTTAAATAAGACGTTAACTCATTATACAGTTTATCTCGGTCCTCTAAGGATTTTGTAACGATTACATATTGTAAGAAATTGTTTCGTTGCAATTCAGGTTCCAAGGTGAGGACGAAACGAGGAGAACCTTGTCCAATATTGGATGAGAACGTTGCAATGCGTTCGTCCCCTTGCAAATATTCATCAATGATCTTTGCTTGGTTTGCGGTGTACTCAATGGATGAACTTTGAGGGAACTGCATGGACACGATAATTTCATTACGCGTTGATGACGGGAAGAATTCCTGTTTGATCAATGGTAGTGAAAGTAGAGATAGTACAAATATGACTAGAGTAGCTAGTAATACTACTTTATGGTGACCTAGTGCCCAATGTAAAAGCTTTTCAAATTTTGTATTGAACGTAACGCCTAAGTCGTGCATGATATGGTCTCGTTTAGTCCATTCTGATTCAGGTTTTGGTTCTTTATTTTCGATGATTTTATAACCGAGAACAGGGCTGACGAGAACAGAAGCAAACCAAGATAGGATGAGCGCCATAAATACAACGATGGATAGAGATTTTGTAAATTCTGCTACCATCCCTTCTGCTAGTGCTAATGGCAAGAAGCCTGCACAGGTAATAAGCGTACCAGATAGCATAGGGAACGCCGTAGACTGGTAAGCAAAGGTGGCCGCTCTAAAGTGTCCCCAACCTTCTTCGAGTTTAACGCTCATCATTTCTACAACGATGATGGCGTCGTCTACGAGTAGGCCCAGTGCCAAAATGAGGGCACCTAGGCTAACCTTGTGCAAGTAAATACCGTTTTCATACATCAATATGAATGTCGTAGACACAACGACTGGAATGGTGAGGGCTACTACAACACCTGTTCGCAAGCCAAGGGATGCAAAGCTTACGAGCAATACGATGGCGATAGCTTCAAATAAGGATTGAGAGAAATCGCCAATGGATTCTTTAACAATGTGAGGCTGATTCGATACTTGACTGAGTTCGAGGCCTGCAGGAATGGTTTTCTTTAATTCCGCCAGTTTTTTATCGATCGCTTCACCAAATTCGATATTATTGCCCCCTGCATCCATAGAGATGGCAATGCCAATAGCTGGTTTACCTTCAAAGTAGAACTGAGGATTGCTAGGGTCTTGATAGGTCATAGTTACATCAGCCATGTCGCCGAGTCGCAACGTTTGATTATTGATGCGAATTGGCATATCTTGTACCGCTTGAGGGCTATCGAATAGGCCATTAACGCGGAGATATACATTGTTTGTATCTGTCGTAATCATACCAGCTGGAACCATCATACTTTGCTGTTTGATAGCCGTTAATAGCTGTTGCGTGCTGACTTGATAAGATGCTAGCTTATCCTTGTTGATCGTTACATTAAGGGTTTGTTGTTGTACCCCAATGAGGCTGATTTTTTTAACATTAGGAACTGATAAAAGCTGACGTTTCAAGTCTTCTGCTTGTTGCCGCTTTTCTTCGTACGAATATTCATCACCACTGATAGCGTAAATGATGCCGTATACATCGTCGAATCGATCGTTGATGGTAGGGCCTTGAACGCCTTGGGGCAGTGATTTCCATTCGTCGTTGATCATATTCCGCGCTTCTTCCCAAGCGGGACGAATTTTATCAGATGGTAGGTTTTCTTTCAGATTAATATAAATTACCGATTTGCTGCCGTCTGTGAAAGATTTCGTATAATCCACGCCAGGTAGATCGCGCAATTTTTCTTCTAGTTTGTCCGTTACCTGGTCCGACATTTCTTGCGGGGAAGCCCCTGGCCAAGCAACGCCGACCACCATGGTGCGCATCGTAAAGTCCGGGTCCTCCATACGGCCCATTTGGGAGTACGAGAAGATACCAAAGGTGAGGAGCACAGCCATGAAGTAGTAGATAATGGACTTGTGTTTGAGAGCCCATTCGGCTAAGTTAAATTGTTTCATTGACTAACCGCCGTCCCTTCTTGTAACTGTTGGGTACCTGCGGTGATGACAATGTCGCCTTTAGCTAAGCCAGATGTGACGATAACTGAGTTTTGACCAAAATCGCCAGTTTTGATAGATACGAGATGAGCCTTCTTATCGCGGATGATGTAGACTGCATTGTTGCCGTTCGAGTCTTTCACGAGAGCCGTCAATGGAATCGTAATATTGCTAGTATCTGTTGTAGTTAGATTTACGTTAACAGTCATACCTAGTTGTACTTCACTAGGTGCATTTTGTAAGGCAATTTTTACGGTATACGTTCTCGCTACAGGATCTGGGACTGGTGAAATCTCACGTACAACGCCTTGCACCTTTACATCTGGCAACGCCCAGAAGGTAATAGTAGCAGGGCTACCTACGTGAATTTTACTCAATTCTTGTTCCGGTAAAGCGATAACTGCTTCTGGATCGTGACCAGCCGCTAAGGTACCTACATTTTGACCGGCCACTACGACTTGGCCAGATTCAAGATTGAGAGCCGTTATAATGCCCGCATCTGGAGCCGTTAAGCTAGTATAGCTATTTTGATTGCTACTCAAATTGAGGCTTGCTTGGGCCTGCTGTAGTTGAGCAGCTGTCGCATTCAATTGGTTTTCCGCTTGGTCTAATTGCAATTTACTAATCGCTTGTTGTGCGTAGAGTTCGCGGTATCTGTTAGCATTGGTTTCTGCTAATTCGTAAGCCGATTGAGCTGCTTTTACGGCGCCTTCTGCATTTTGCATCTGTGCTGCCGTATCAGAACCGTTGATTTGAGCAATCATTTGGCCTGCTTCTACCACATCACCAACATTGACAAATTTGTTGATAACGCGGCCTCCAATTTGAAAGGCTAATTTAGTTTCCGTTCTATTATGGATAGTACCTGCATAGCCAGCACTGGTAGTGCCTGATTCTTCACCGATGGTGATGGTCCGTACCTTGAGAGTAGTATCCTCAGGCGGCTTATCTGATCCGCAACCACTTATGATGGAAGTCCCGATTAAGAGTGCTCCTATGGTTGCTATGACTCTTTGATTCATAGAATCTCTCCTTTTACTACCACACATAAGCCCTATGAAAGGTGCAACATATTCGTTACAATTAAGCATCATAGGACTTTTATTGTTAGCATATTTCTAAATACATACACAAGATAAGGAAATAGAAATACTATTCTACTTATATATTTTATACAATTTAATAATACTATATTTAAATATATAATTCTACCCTTTATGCGGAATATAAAAGAACTATATACTTATTTGACATATTTATTATTATATTTTGAACATATGCCTTTTTATTTTAAAATCATAGGTTGTTAGGTTGTTAGGTTGTTAGGTTGTTAGGTTGTTAGGTTATTAGTAATAAAAAA
>PVMO01015271.1_pt1 | contig 16043 bp, 17 predicted proteins | sample 1853421 | NCBI WGS metagenome assembly PVMO01 (sample SAMN08533511, study PRJNA380276) | Human gut metagenome, whole genome shotgun sequencing project.
CTTTGCCGCAGCTACCGCAAACTGGGAAAATGGCTCCATACGGCGAGCAGTCTTTGGATCCATGTACGCCTTAGCGTCAAAATCCTTTACCTCAGCCGCCAGCTTGCATTTAAAATCTGCCGTGTCAAAATAGGTAATGGGGCCAATGCCCAGTGTCTTATCCTTTAAGGCCTGCCAGAAGCTCTCCACATCATTTCCGATGGGCGTGATGGCTCCCATACCTGTTACTACTACTCTTGTCTTCATATGATCCGCTCCTTCTCTTTCCGGTTTGAATTACATAGCCATTCCGCCGTCTACGCTGATGACCTGGCCTGTGATATATCTGGCGTCCTCAGATGCCAGGAATGCGACTGTATTGGCAATATCTTCTACTTCCCCGAAGTTCTTCATGGGAATCTGCTCCATCAGAGCTTTTTTAATGTCATCCTTTAACACATCCGTCATCTCTGTGCGGATAAAGCCTGGAGCAATAGCATTTACGGTAATCCCGCGGCTTGCCATCTCTCTTGCCACGCTTTTTGTAATTCCGATCACACCTGCCTTTGCAGCACAGTAATTGGCCTGTCCTGCATTTCCAAGAACGCCGGATACGGATGAGATATTGATGATCCTTCCGGATCTCTGCTTTAACATCTGACGGGAGATATGATGAATGCAGTTAAATACACCTTTTAAGTTGGTCTGGATCACTGCGTCAAAGTCCTCCTCGGACATCTTCATCACCAGATTGTCCCTTGTGATGCCCGCGTTATTTACAAGGATATCAAGACGGCCGTACTTTGCCACGATCCCGTCCAGCATCTCCTTGCTGCTGTTAAAATCGGAAACATTGCACTGCACTGCTTCCGCGATGCCTCCGGCCTCCCGGATCTCCTGTACTGCTTCCTCTGCCTTTGCAGCAGAGCCGTTATAATTTACAATTACTGTAGCGCCTTTTGCAGCCAGTGTCTTTGCAATCTGGCGGCCAATTCCGCGGCTTGCGCCCGTTACCAGTGCGATCTTTCCTTCCAGCATATCTAGTTCTCCTTTAAAGCTTCGATTACTTTGTCAATATCTTCTAATTTTTCTACATTCAGGCTCTTTACACTGCGGTTGATCTTACGCATAAAGCCAGTCAGCGTACGTCCCGGTCCAATCTCGATAAAGGTATCCACGCCATCTGCCAGCATAGCCTCTACGCTCTGCTGCCATTTTACAGAAGAAGATACCTGACGGGTCAGAAGCTCCTTTACCGGAGCTGCCTCTGTCACATACTCTGCGGTTACGTTGGCAACATACGGGATCCTGGGAGCATTTACCTCTACTCCTGAAAGTACCTCTCCCAGCTTTTCTCCGGCTCCTGTGAGCATACCGGAGTGAAAGGGACCGCTTACATTCAGTAAAATGGCTCTCTTGGCTCCTGCTGCCTTTAAGCGCTCGCAGGCCTCCTCTACCGCAGCCTTCTTACCAGAAATAACGATCTGGCCCGGACAGTTGTAGTTGGCAATCCATACGCCTTCCATAGAAGAAGTGATTTCCTCGATCACAGAGGCATCCAATGCCAGAACAGCCGCCATAGCGCCTTCTCCTGCCGGAACCTCCTCCTGCATCAGGATTCCTCTCTGGCGCACTGTGCGGATGGCGTCATCCTCGCTCATCACGCCTGCTGCTGCCAGAGCGCAGTATTCTCCCAGGCTTAAGCCTGCCGCCACATCCGGATGGATCCCTCTTTCCTCCAGCACCTTCATCATGGCAATACTGGTTGTCACCATAGCTGCCTGGGTATATTCGGTAATATCCAGACGGTCATTAGGCTCAAAGCACAGCTCGGGAACAGAAAAGCCTAAAAGATCTGAGGCTCTGTCAAATACCTTTCTTCCAGTCTCTGTCTGCTCATAAAAATCTTTTCCCATACCGCAGGTCTGTGCGCCCTGACCTGGGAAAATAAATGCGATCCTGCTCATTTTTTACTCCCTGTTTAAAAGTTTCTTTGCCTGCTCCATCATCTCGTCGATCATTTCCTTACAGGTCTGCTCTTTGGAGATCATTCCGGCGATCTGGCCTGCCATTACAGTACCGTTCATTACATCGCCTTCCTGTACGGCCTTGCGCAAAGCTCCTAACGTCAGGTACTCCAGCTCCTCAAAGGACTTTCCTTCCTGCTCTAACTTTGTATACTCTCTTGTCATCTGATTTCTCAGACCTCTTACGGGATGGCCGTGGGTTCTTCCGGTTACTACGGAGTCAATATCCTTTGCCTTGATGATGCGCTGCTTGTAGTTTTCATGTACGGTCGATTCCTTTGCCACTACAAAGCGGGTTCCCATCTGAACCGCCTCTGCTCCCAGCATAAATGCCGCGGCAATGCCTCTTCCGTCTCCAATACCGCCTGCCGCAATGACAGGGATGGAAACTGCATCCACTACCTGGGGAACCAGGGTCATGGTAGTCTCCTCACCGATGTGGCCGCCGGACTCTGTTCCCTCTGCGATTACTGCATCAGCCCCATATTTTTCCATACGGCGGGCCAGTGCCACAGAAGCTACCACTGGGATTACCTTAACGCCTGCTTCCTTCCACATCTGCATATATTTCTCAGGATTTCCGGCTCCGGTGGTGACTACCTTAATGCCTTCCTCCACTACAACTCTTGCCACGTCATCTGCATGAGGACTTAAAAGCATTACATTAACGCCGATAGGGCGGTCTGTGAGCGCTCTTGCCTTGCGGATTTCCTCACGAACCACCTCTCCCGGTGCGTTTGCCCCGCCGATCAGCCCCAGGCCGCCTGCTGCGGACACGCCTGCTGCCAGGTTATGCTCTGCCACCCAGGCCATACCGCCCTGGATAATGGGGTATTCAATTCCTAACATTTCTGTAATTCTTGTTTTCATTGTCTTCCTTCCAATAGAGGAAACAGCGTGCTTCAATCCATCCACACGCCGTCCCTCTCATTTGCTTATGCAATTTTACACTCTGACCTTGAGGATCTTATGCCTCTACGCCGTGGTTCTTTAAGTACTCCATAACATCGCCAACTGTAGACATCTTCTCTAACTCCTCTGCCGGGATCTCTACAGAATACTCATCCTCTAAAGCCATTACCAGCTCAAAGAGATCCAGGGAATCAGCGCCCAGATCTTCCTTAAAAGAGGAAGCCTCTGTTACGGACTCAGCGTCTACACTTAACTGCTCTGCAATAATTTCTTTCATCTTCTCTAACATAATCTTTGTCTCCTTCTGACATATAAGTTTTATATTACAATTTAAATATTTACCATTATATTCACGAAATGTCCATGCCCTTTTTACAGGGCTTTACATTTTTTATCTTTTTTTAAGCATTTTGGTGATTTTTTACCGTCTTACCACTCCAAAAGCAGAGCTCCCCAGGTAAGACCTGCTCCAAATCCTGATAATACAATCCGCTCTCCGCGCTTTAACTTACCTGCCTGGTTCAGCTCGTCTAAAAGGATAGGAACAGAAGCTCCGGACGTATTTCCATAATGTTCCATATTCACAGGGAACTTTTCGATATCAACCTTCAGGCGTTTTGCAATGGATTCGATAATTCTGTAATTGGCCTGATGGATAATGAAATGGTCAATATCGCCGGTAATATATCCCGTGTCCTCCAGTACCTGGCTGATGCACTCCGGAACCTTCTTTACCGCGAACTTAAAGACCTCCTGTCCGTCCATAGCCATATATCCAAGCTCCGGTTTTCTTCCCAGAAGGAAGTTTCCATTGGAACGGGAGCCGCAGGTAAGCACTTCACCCTTTGCACCGTTTGAATGCATATTTAATCCCAGAACGCCTGTCTCGTCTGCGCTTACCACAGCTGCACCTGCTCCGTCTCCGAACAAGACGCAGGTTCCGCGGTCTGTCCAGTCAACCAGCTTACTGAGCACATCTGCTCCGATCACAAGGGCAGTCCGGTATATTCCGGAGGAAATAAAGGCGTGGGCTGTACTGAGGGCAAAAACAAAGCCGGTGCAGGCTGCGCTGATATCGTAGCAGGCCGCATGAATGGCTCCGATCTTTGCCTGTACCTCACAGGCCCCATTGGGAAAGCAGGAATCCGGTGATGAAGTAGCTAAGAGAATCAGGTCAATCTCCTCCGGAGCAATTCCGGCCTGCTCAATGGCTCTGGCTGCCGCTTTTGCCGCCATATCAGATGTACTGTCCTCTGTGGCGATCCGTCTTTCCCCTATGCCTGTACGGCTACGGATCCACTCATCATTTGTGTCAACGATCTTTGACAGATCATCGTTTGTCACGATCTGCTCCGGCACATACGAGCCGGTTCCTATTATTCTGGTTGTCATTTTTATTTACCCGGCCCTGAATGAGCGGTTCAAAACCTCCGCTGCCTGAGGGCTGTACCTTCCTTTGCCAAAATACTTTGAATCTCAAAGTAATACTACAGGATTGCGTGTTTTTTGTCAAGCAATTTTCTCCAATGACATACCTTAAATCGTCGCATTTTACCCCATTTCTTCAAAAAGAATATTCCGAAAATTTACTATATTATACCACAATTTACCAATTTACACTTTTCCATTTATTGACTTTATTTCTGTATTTTGTTACTTTAAAATCATAGAAGTCTATAAATTATACCTGTAAAGCGAGGAGGTCATATGATGAAAACCACAGGAGTAATCCGCAAGCTGGATGAGCTGGGCAGAATCACGCTCCCTATTGAATTAAGGAGAAGTCTTGACCTGGATGTCAAAGATGGACTTGAGATAACCGTTCAGGATGACTGTATTATCCTTAAAAAAGCGGAAAGCGCAGATATCTTTACCGGCAGCACCGAAGATCTGCTGGAATACGAGGGAAAGAAAGTTTCCCGAAGCTCCATTTTAGCTCTGGCGAAGCTGGCCGGGCTGAATGTATCAGAAGCCTGACAGAAAGCGGCAGTCTTTCAAAACTATATAAAAATATCCCCCTGTGCACGCTGAATGCGATATGCAGGGGGATATTTTGTTAATTACAGGGAAAGCTTCCCCCGGATCGCCCTATGGTCGTAGGAGTCTCCCACTCCATCTACCTGAGCGATCACAGGAACACCATACATTTCTGAAATGATCCTGCCCGCTCCACAGAAGGTATCACCGTGACGCTGCATATTTCCGGATACGATCACGCCCTTTAAATAAGAATGATTCTCTTTTAAGAACGCTGTCACAACAGGCGGCACAACGCCTCTGCCATCCGTATAGGTAAAAAGAATGAAGTCCTGATCCATGGTTTCCGTACCATCCTTTATCTTCATCGCCTCTAATCCAAGAACGTGAACCAGTTCCTCTACATTTCCACTGCGTGACGCATATACGTATTTCATAAATTCTAAATCCTCCTGTTCGATTCTCTTTTTTTATTTCCCCTGCTTCGCAAATGACTCTTCAGGCTTATAAAAAATCTTGCCATATGGGAAGCAAGTATGATCCCCAGAGCAATGGCTCCTGCCTCTGTGAGCACCAGCCCTGAGTAAGTTCCAAATTCTTCCTGATATCCCTGCACCAGATAATACATGGTATAGTAAAGGGCTTCTCCCGGAACCTCCGGAATCAGCATGGGCACAAGCAAAAGAATGACCGGCGTGCGCAGCATTCTGGCAAGAACCTCACTTAAGGCCGCCACAAAAAGGCTGGCTGCCAGAAGACCGGTAAATATACTGCATCCCATCGCCCTGCATACTAAGACCACGACGCTCTTCCGATCTAGCCGTGGTCTTAGTGCGGGCGATCACAGCCAGCTTTCTGCCCCGGACGCCAAAAAGGACTGCAAAACCAACGGAACCGATCATTCCCATAATGGTCTGAATTACCGAAAAGCTCATATTGCCCCTCCCAAAATGATAACACCGGCAAAGCCTATGGCTACTGCAACTGCTTTTAAAAGCGCCTCACTCATATTCAGCAGCCCACTGATCATATCTCCGTTTATCATATCTCTCAGAGAGTTGGTCAGCTGAAGTCCGGGGATTACCAGCATAATATCGCCAATCATAATTTTATCCGGCTGCACACCGATTCCCGCCCTTACCAAAAGAAGTACCGATATTGCTGTTACTGCACTGCAGAACATATTCTGAATAATGGTATTCAGCCTTAAAACTGCACTTCCGTGAAGGGTAGCATACAAAATGGCGCCTGAAAGAGCTGCCGCTATGCCGTCCATCAGAGTACCTCCGAAAAAGACTGACAGGGAGGAAGCAATCATCATATGCATTGCCAGCTCCAGGCTTACGGAAATCCTTTTTTCCGTTTTTTATCGCGTCCAGTCCTGCCTTCAGTTCATTCAGTCCTGCCGGATCGGCGCAGATTCTGCGGGACAACTCATTTACCTTTGCCACTTTTTCAAGATCTGTGGTTCTCGTCCGGATGCGCCTTGTCTGGGTCATGGTCCTTCCATCTGAAAGCATGGCTGTGACAATGATACTGGACGTAATGGTAAATACATCTGCCCGCACAAAGCCGTATGCCTTGCACAGTCTGGTAATCGTATCCTCTACCCGGCTTACCTCTGCACCGTGCATGGCAAGCAGTTCTCCTGCATCCATAATCGCTGTCATAAGATAATTCATCCGGTCATACTCATTTTCACTGAAAATCATTTCTCTGCTCATCTTTATATCATCCTCAGACAGCCGGGCTTCCGGTTACAGCAATCCCTGATACACGTCCCTTTTCGATATCCCCCGGTCCTTTGCAACCGCCTTCATGGCCTCTTTTTTATCCATCCCCTGAGCCAGATAATGCTCCATATGCTCTTCCAGCGTCAGGGCTTCCCAGGACTGCCTTACTTCTTCCTGAATTTCCTGAACAGAACGCCCCCGGATAACGATTACGCACTCACCCTTAGGTTCTTCCTCCTCATATACGGCCAAAGCCTCCGTAAATGACGTTCTCCAGGCACTTTCAAACCGCTTTGTCAGCTCTCGGCAGATGGTGATATCCCTGTCTCCCATTGCCTCGTACAAATCCTTAAGGGTACTCTTTAAATGGTGGGGCGCTTCATACAGGATAATGGTCCTGGTTTCATTTTTCAGTTCTTCCAAAATCCTCTGGCGCTCCTTTTTGTCGCTCTTTTCCGCAGGCAGAAAAGCCTCAAAGCAGAAACGGCGGGTGGGAAGCCCCGACATGGTAAGAGCCGTAATACAGGCAGCAGGTCCCGGAAGGGAGGTCACTGCAATCCCGGCCTCATAGCACTGGCGTACCAGCTCTTCTCCCGGATCGGAAATACCCGGTGTTCCCGCATCGGTAATCAGGGCAATATTTACCCCTTCCTTCAGCTTTTCCACCAGATATTTTGCCTTGTCTACCTTATTGTATTCGTGATAGCTGGTCATAGGTGTCTTTATCCCCAGATGGTTTAACAGCTTAATGCTGTGGCGGGTATCCTCTGCCGCGATCAGATCCGCCTCTTCCAGCGTCCGCACAACCCGGTAGGTGATATCCTCCAGATTTCCAATAGGCGTTGCACACAAATATAAAATTCCTGCCATGATCACAGCTCCTTTCAGTATCCGTAGGTAGTCCGTATTTCTTCGGAATATTCTCCGTTTTCGTCAAACACGATCACCGGCGCTTCTGCCTTTAAGAGAGCGCCGCCTCCGCGGACTGCCTCAATCAGCACCATATTGGCCTCTCTGTCCCTGTACGGGTGGACAAACTTCATCCGTTTGGGCTCCAGACCGTGTTTTTTCATGGTTTGAATGATCTCAATCAGCCGTCTTGGCCTGTGCACCATGTAAAAACGTCCCCCAGGACGCAGCAGGCAGGTTCCCTCCCGCACCACATCCTCCAGGGTACACAGCACCTCATGGCGGGCAATGGCCTTGGCATCTCCAGGGTTCTTGATGCCGTGAGCGTCATTCATATAGGGCGGATTGCTGGTCACCACATCAAAAGAAGCCCGGGCAAAGAGCGTCCCGGCCTCCTTTATATCACCTGTTACAATATCCACCCGTTCCTCCAGATGGTTGTATGACACGCTTCTGCGGGCCATATCAGCGGATTCCTCCTGGATTTCCAGTCCTGTGAAATGTTCTCCCTCTGTTTTGGCGCTTAAAAGAATAGGAATGATTCCTGTTCCCGTTCCCAGGTCCAAAGCCCGTTCCCCCTTCTTTACCGCCGCAAAGCCAGAAAGAAGCACCGCATCCATTCCAAAACAGAATGCGCCTTTTCTCTGGATAATTCCATAATGATTCCTCTGCAGATCATCAATCCGCTCGTCATCCCGCAGACGGATCCCGCCTGTTTCAGTCCAGGTATGCTCCTTATTTATCATTGAGCTTTGACTTTCCTTCCTTTTTCTCCAGTGCTTCCAGTTTTTTCAGCTCTGTATCCGTATTTGCGCTGTCTTTAGACGGCCGCTCCCCGTTTTTGCCCTTTTTCTTTCTGGGCTTAAACTTCAGCTCCTCTACCTTGTACTCGCGGATTTCCTTCTCGTCCCGGTCAACCACTACCACAACCTTTACAAGCTGACGCAGTACATTGACGCTGTGTACCTCTCCCTTTAAGCCGTCTGCCGTTGTCACATAGTCTCCAATGGCCGGGAGCCTGCTGTTTAATACCTCGTATGTCTCTTCCTCATTTTTCAGGCAGCACATAAGGCGGCCGCAGACGCCGGAAATCTTGGTGGGATTTAAGGAAAGATTCTGTTCCTTTGCCATCTTGATGGACACCGGAATAAACTCGGACAGATAAGAATGGCAGCACAGGGGCCTTCCGCAGATTCCGATTCCGCCCATGATCTTTGTTTCATCCCTCACGCCTACCTGGCGCAGCTCAATCCTTGTCTTAAATACGCTTGCAAGATCCTTTACAAGTTCTCTGAAATCAATCCTTCCGTCTGCTGTAAAGTAAAACAGCACCTTATTATTATCAAAGGTATATTCCGCATCAATCAGCTTCATATCCAGCTTGTGCTTGCGGATCTTTTCCTGACAGATCTTAAATGCCTCTTTTTCCTTTTCCTTGTTCCGGGTTTCCACTGCCCGGTCCTCATCGGTAGCCATCCGGATCACCGGTTTTAACGGAGGCACAACCTTTCCTTCCTCCACCTCACGGTTTCCAAGCACTACATAGCCGTACTCAATCCCTCTGGCTGTTTCAACGATCACATGATCGCCGGTCTTTATATCACGGCCCGCAGGGTCAAAATAGTAGATTTTGCCCGCAGTCCGAAAACGAACGCCGATAACTGTCAACATCATTCCTCCTGTATTTACGCTTACTCTCAATTCTCTTTCATGGTAAGGAGCATCAGTTCCATCACAAGCTCCATATTTACATTGGCATCCAGACGTACTCTGGCCTTGTCAATGGCTGCCAGTATCCGTTCCAGACCCTCATATCCGCTTAAAGCCGCAACCTGCTTTACAGTAGAAAATTCATCCTTAAAGATCAAAAGGTTAATGTCCTTAGTTGTCTTATACATCAGAATATCCCTGTACCACATCTGCATAAAATCCAGGCAGTCATGAAGATCCAGATTATCATCCTTTAATTTACGGATATAATTTAACAGCTCAGAGATATCCATATCCTTCAGATGCTTTAAGAGATGAAGAATTTCCTCATACATAATCTTAAAATCCTCCGAATCTGCCAGATGAATCGCCTTTCCCAGATTTCCCCTGGCAAATGCAGCATAGATCTCAGCCTGTGCTTCTTCCACCTTCAGCGACTGGATCAGATATTCTTTTACCACCGAATCACGCAGGGGCTTTAACTTCAACTGCACACATCTGGAAAGAATAGTGGGAAGAAAGGCGTCCTGATTCGTGGTAAGAAGCAGAATTACCGCATAAGAGGGCGGCTCTTCAATAGTCTTAAGAAGGGCATTCTGAGCCTGAACCGTCATTTTTTCCGCTTCATCTACGATGTAGATCTTATAATAGCTGCTGTAGGGCCGGATCATAATGGTATTATTAATCTGCTCCCGGATCTCATCTACGCCAATACTAGCTGGCTTTTCATGAGTCACATAAATCAGATCCGGGTGATTACCCGAAAGCACCTGTCTGCAGGCATGACACTGCATACAGGGCTCCGGCTTTCCCTTTTCACACAAAAGGCTCAGTGCAAAGGCATTTGCAAGGGATTTTCGCCCCATTCCCGCTTCGCCGCTGAGTATATACGCATGAGAGACCTTGCCTGTTTCCACTGCATTTTTAAAATGCTCCTTGATCTGCTCATGTCCCAGAATATCCTTAAAAACCAGCATCTGCCATACCCCCTTTGGTTGCTTTTTATGCTTTAACCAGTATAACATAAGTTAATTTTGATGTATAGCCTTTTCATATGGCAAAAGCCGGTACAGGCCGCGCTTATTGGCGGCCTGTACCGGCTTTCCGACTGTTTTTATTAACCTTAAACTATGCCAGATACTTCTTCAGAACGTTTCTGACAGCTCCCGGGCCTGCAATTTCTTCTAAGAACATCTCTTCGATCCGCTCTCCGATACCTGCTTCATAAAGATCAATTCCGAAAATATTTGCATTTGATAAAATGCTCTTTAACTGGCCGGTATAGGTCTCCGGCTTTCCTACCACAATTCCCTCCAGCTGCTTTGTCAGCTCAGGAACCATAGGATCTGCAGACAGCTCAAATGCCTTGCCTTCATCATCGACTGCCAGAAGGTAACGGCACCAGCCTGCGATTGCCAGCGGAATTGCAGTCAGTTTCTTCGCATCGCCATACTGTGCTACATAAGACTTGATGGTCTCACCATAACGGATACCAACCTTCTGGGATGTATCAGTTGCGATACGCTGAGGTGTGTCAGGCATAAATGGATTAGGGATTCTTACCTGAATTACTTCATTTACAAAATCTACAGGAGAAAGGATGCCTGGATCCGTAACAACCGGCATACCCTCTACAGGACCAATCTGATGTACAAGCTTATTCAGCTGCTCATCCTTCATCTCATCTGCAATCAGATCATATCCCAGTACACAGCCGTAAACGGCAAGAGCAGTATGGAGCGGATTCAGACAGGTTGTTACCTTCATGCGCTCTACCTTATTTACTGTATCGCGGTCTGTCATATATACGCCGGCCTTTTCAAGTGCAGGTCTTCCGTTGGGGAATTTGTCCTCGATTACCAGATACTGAGGTCCCTCTGCATTAACAAAAGGTGCAATATAGGTCTTCTTGGAAGTAATAACCGGAGCCATATCCTCAATTCCGGCCTTTTCCAGCTCCTGGCATACAGAATCAGCAGGTCTTGGGGTAATCTTATCAATCATAGACCATGGGAAGGAAACCTGTGCCTCATCTGTGATATAAGCCACAAACTCTTCTTCTACAAAGCCCTTCTTGCTCCACTCTTTTGCCATAGTTACGATGGAGCTCTGAAGCTTCTCGCCATTATGAGAGCAGTTATCCATGGAAACTACTGCCAGAGGATACTTTCCTGCCTTATAGCGCTCATAAAGCAGAGCACATACAACTGCCATAGCAGAACCGGCTTTGTCTGGTCCATTGTCAATATCTGCCTGAATAAACGGGAAATAAGAGCCATCTGCTCCCTTTAAAGCATATCCCTTCTCTGTAATGGTAAATGAAATCATCTGCAGGCCAGGATTTACAAAAATTTCCTTCAGACGGTTCCACTGGGATGCGTCATTAGACTGTGCCTTGATTGCCTCTGTCAGAGAGCCCAGCACTCTCTTATCAGTTGAACCGTCAGCCTTTAAGGTAACGGCCAGAACCAGATTGTCATAGGGTGCATAAATCTTGTCAACAACATCAAAATCGAAAGTTTCAACACAGGTAATTCCCTTTGAAGCTTCGCCATTTGCAATTAAAGTATCTGCAATGCCGCCGATAAAGATACGGAAGATATTTCCGGCTCCAAAATGAACCCAGACCGGAGACTTCTTTGTTTCTTCTGCAACTGCTGCAATGTCATATGCAGGAAGAGCGACTCCCGCTTTCTCCCACTGTTCTTTTTCTTTTAAGCCGTTTAATGTTAATTTCATTCTTAACCCCTCTTTGCGTTCTTGTCAATTGCTTCCCAAAGACCCTGAAGATAGCAGGCTCCCAGCGCTCTGTCATACAGACCATATCCCGGCATAGCAACTTCGCCCCAGATCATTCTTCCGTGGTCAGGACGGATGCAGCCGTCAAATCCGGTGTCGTATAAGGTCTTCATGATCTCATACATATCCTTAGAGCCGTCAGAGGACAGGTGAGCAGCCTCCTCGAAATCTCTGTCGCTGTTATACTTTACATTTCTTACATGGGCAAATGGGATTCTGCCCTTTGCCATACGGATAATCTCACAGATATCATTTTCAGGATTGGAACCCAGGGAACCTGTACACAGAGTTAAGCCGTTGTATGGCTTGTCTACTGCCTTTAACAGACGCTCAATGGTTTCCTTATTTCTCACGATTCTTGGAAGTCCGAAAATAGGCCATGCGGGATCATCCTGATGAATACCCATATGGATATCGTATTTCTCACATACAGGGCCGATTGCCTCCAGGAAGTATACCAGATTGTTGAACAGTTTCTCTGAATCTACATCTTTATATGCATCAAATAATGCTTTCAGCTTTTCAAGACGCTCTGGCTCCCAGCCTGGCATCACAAAGCCATTGGACATCTTTTCAATAGACTCTCTCATATGCTCAGGATCGATCTGATCAATTACGTCCTGATTATATGCGAGAACTGTAGAGCCATCCGGTCTCTTTCTTGCAAGATCAGAACGGGTCCAGTCAAATACAGGCATAAAGTTGTAGCATACCATGTGAATGCCTGCTTTTCCCAGGTTCTCAAGGGTTGTAATATAGTTCTTAATATGCTCGTCACGCTTTTCAGTTCCGATCTTAATATCATCGGAAACGTTCACGGACTCGATACCCATAATAGACAGGCCTGCATCCTCAACAGTCTTCTTTAACTCTGCGATCTCTGCCTCTTCCCATACCTCTCCAGGCATCTTTCCCATAAGAGTTGTGATAACTCCCTTTACTCCCGGAATCTGGCGGATCTGCTCCAGAGTTACACTGTCATAGCCTGGTCCATACCAACGTAATGTCATGTTCATAATGTTCTACCTCCATATGTTAAATTTTGTTGCTTCATCATTTTGGGCCTGATAACGCTCTTACTTGTATGGTAGTATAAAATTTCAATTTGTTCAATATGTAATTTTTTATAAAAATTAACCTTTTAGTTTATTAATTCTGTACATATTATTTTTTATGCCTCTCTTATATTGACTTTTGTCCCATAGGGTTTTAGTATAGGTAGTATGTAAGTTGTTTAATAAAACCTGCTATATTTCAAAAGGAGAGTGTGTGTTAATGAAAGCTGTACAAATCGTAAAGCCTGAAGACCTGAGAGTAATCGACATTGAAAAGCCTGTTATTGACGAAAAAAACAATGTTCTTGTAAAAATGACCGCTGCCGGCATCTGCGGTTCTGACATGGGTATCTACCATGGTACAAATGCTGCAGCAACCTATCCACGTATCATCGGACACGAGATGGTAGGCCGTGTTGACCAGGTTGGATCAAATGTCAAAAATCTGAAAGTAGGAGACCGTGTAATCATCAATCAGGTAACCAGCTGCGGCCACTGCTATCCCTGCCGCAAAGGACGCTGAAATGTATGCGATAATCTTGCTATCCGTGGCGTGCATATTGACGGAGGCTACCGCGAATTTATAGCTGTTCCTGAAAGCGACTGCTATGTTTTACCCGATTCCCTTTCTGATACGGACGCCATTATGATCGAGCCTACTACCATCGGGATCCAGTCCTGTACACGGGCTCAGCTGGAAAAAGATGATATGCTTCTGATCTATGGATCCGGAGCACTGGGCAGCACGATCTTAAAGGTAGCCCGTCTTCTCTGCGACCATATCATCGTAGCTGATATCATGGATGACAAGCTGGAACTTGCCAGACAGAACGGTGCTAAATACACCATCAATCCGCTGAAAGAGGATCTTACAGAAAAAATAAAAGAATATACAGAAGGCCATGGAAGCACCGTTTCCATCGACTCTGCCTGCACCAAGGATTCCCTCATTACTCTTTTAAAGGCAACTGGAAATGCCGGAAGAGTAATTACCATGGGCTTTTCAGTAGCTCCTACCGAGGTAAATCAGTTCCTGATCACCTCCAAGGAACTGGATGTCCGCGGTTCCAGACTTCAGAATCATATGTTCGGCAAAGCAATTGAACTGATCAACGAAGGAAAGCTTGATCTGAACGGTACTGTGTCACATACCTTCCCTCTGATCCGCGCTCAGGAAGCCTTTGACTTTAATGACAGCCATGATCCTTCCATCCGCAAGATTGCCCTTACCTTTGATTTCTAATTATCACATTTAAAGAAGGGATACATCATGAAAATTTTAGAACGGCAGCCTTCTGAAAAGGCTCGTTCCTACGCTATACGCGTACTTCTCTACAACATCACTGCCCTGGAACTGCCTCCGGGAAGTTCCGTCAGCGAAAACGAAGTATCTTCTGTCATGAACATATCCCGAACCCCTGTGCGGGAAGCTCTTATCGAGCTTTCCCGCATGGATCTTGTAGATATTCTTCCCAAACGGGGCAGTTTTATTTCCAAAATCGATTATGGATTGATTGAAGAATCTCGTTTTATGCGTCTCGTACTTGAGACAGCAATTGTGAAGCTTGCATGCGAACAGGGAATCTCATCCTATTATATGGAGCTGTTAGAGAAAAATCTCCGACAGGAATCTTCTCTGTCCAATACACAGGATTTCTCAGTCCAGCTGGAGCTTGACAATCATTTTCATCAGCTTCTTTTTGAATCTGTAGGAAAATCCAGAACCTTTGACATTATCTATTCCCAGATGATCCATTTTGACCGTCTCCGTATTCTGTCTTTAAAATCCTGGCAGGATGCGCGGGTAGTAAAAGACCATCAGAATATTCTGTATGCCATCCGTCAAAAAGATTCTGAATTGGCGGAAATGCTTATCACCCGCCACTTGACACGGTTTCAAGTAGAAAAAGCAGAGCTGACCAAACGTTATCCTGATTACTTTACGCTGTAATAAAACGGGCGTGTGAAAAACTTACGTTTTCTCACACGCCCGTTTCTGTTTTATACGGTTTTATCTACTTTTACAACTACCTTCATGTAGTTACCCGGATTCTTTTCAATATCCCGAATCGTCTCCGGTGCCTCATCCAGAGAAATAGTCTTGGTTAAAATCTTAGCCACATCTACCTTCTTTGTGTAAATCAGCTCGATCGCCTCTTCAAATTCTCCTGCACTTGTACGTGCTCCGCGAATATCAATTTCCTTACGCGTTATGATATCGGTAGGAATTGAGGTCTCTCTTGGAGGCCAGCCGGTAAGAGTAATTCTTCCTGCGTTGCTGACAAGATCAAGGCTGGAGCGAATTGCTGCATTGGATCCGCTGCACTCCATAACCTGCTGAGCCATCATTCCGCCTGTAATTTCACTGACTCTTGCAGCCGCATCTTCTTCTCCGGAATTGATTACATACTCAATACCCAGCTCCTTTGCAAAATCCAGACGCTCCTGAACAAGATCCAGAAGAATTGCATGTGCACCGTAAGCCTGTGCGATCATACCTGCCAGCAGACCAATAGGTCCTGCTCCGATGATCGCGCAGTACTCCCCTGCCTTTAATCCGCCTCTGTGGATTCCGTGAAGAGAAATAGTAAGAGGTTCTGCCATTGCAGCATCTGTCCAATCCATATCTTCCGGCATCTTTACCAGCATATCTGCCGGATGGCAAAAATACTCTGCCATGCCGCCGTCAATATGTACACCCAAAACCTTAAGGCTTGTACAGCAGTTTGTACGTCCGATAGAGCATGGATAGCACTCTCCGCAGTAAATGTATGGATCAACAATAACTTTATCGCCTGGTTTTAATCCCTTAGGATTATCTGCCGGAATTTCCTCTACGATACCAGCCAGCTCATGTCCAATGATCCTTGGGTAGGATACCAGTGTATTGGTTCCGCGGAAAGCACCTATATCACTTCCGCAAATACCAGCTGTAACAATAC
>PVMO01019682.1_pt1 | contig 15952 bp, 5 predicted proteins | sample 1853421 | NCBI WGS metagenome assembly PVMO01 (sample SAMN08533511, study PRJNA380276) | Human gut metagenome, whole genome shotgun sequencing project.
ACGCACGCAATATCCGCTCCTTATCCTCCGCGTCATTGCGCAAGGCGAAGCTGACAGTAGAGGTCGGTTTCGTCACGGCAAGTTCCAGATGCTCTTTCATGACAACACCTTCCTGCGCCTGCAATACAGCACCCATAACTTTCTGCCGAAGTTCCCGCACGTTGCCCGGCCATGCGTGTGTCAGCAACGCTTTACGTGCTTCGGAACTGAACCCGCTCACGCTACACTCCAGCTCTCTGTTTGCCATATCACGGAAGAACTCTGCCAGCGGCATAATGTCTTCTTGACAGTCACGCAACGGAGGAACGGTTATCCCGAAGTCGTGCAGGCGGTACAGAAGATCCTGCCGAAAACGCTTTTCATTCACCGATACCTCCAAATCTTCATTGGTAGCAGCGATGATGCGGACATTGAAATTCCGGTCTGCCTTGTCTCCGACCGGGCGATACCGCCTCTCCTGTATGGCACGGAGCAACATCTGTTGGGTTTCCAACGCGAGGTTTCCTACCTCGTCCAGAAACAACGTGCCGCCTTCCGCCTCATGGAAATATCCTTTCTTGGCATTGTCCGCACCTGTAAATGCACCTTTGACGTGTCCGAAGAAAGCCGACGGTGCAAGCTCTTTGGAGAGTGAACCGCAGTCCACCGCCACAAATGGCTTGCCTGCACGTTTGCTCTTGTCATGCAACAGGTGGGCAATATGCTCCTTGCCCGTGCCGTTCTCACCAAATATCATCACGCTCATATCGGTGGCGGCTACCAGCCTTATGCGGTGCATGATTTTCTGAAAGGCGGAACCTTCACGGGCGAATATAGGCATACGGCGTTGTCCTGCCTGACGTTCTTTCAGTATGGAACGGATCAGGGGGACAAGTTTATCCTCCACAAGCTGTTTGGGAATATAGTCTATCGAGCCGAGTTTCATGCTTTCCACGGCGGTATTAACTTCGGCGTAGTCGGTCATAATGATGAAGGGCTGCATCTTTCCCTCCTTTCGCATCCAGCACAAAAGGTCTATGCCACTGCCGTCAGGCAGACGCAGGTCGGCAACCACGATATCATTATCTGTTGCCTGTTGCAGATGTTTCTTCGCGGTTGAGAGGTGGTAAGCCTTCATATTGCGGTAGCCCTCCCGTGACAGCATATTGCAGACATATTCGCAATACACGATGTTGTCTTCCACCACAATTATTTTTGTCTTATTCATCTTCGTATTTTCTCCTTTCCTCTTCTGCCAACCGTATTATTTCCACTCCCTTATCCAGCACGGCAGTCACGGCATGGCTTAACGCTTCACCATCCGGGAGAGCATCGCCACGAAGCAATCCGTAAAGTACATTCAGCGGTTGGTCGGCACGGAGCACCTCCCACGAACTGCGCAGGTGGTGGATCAGGGAATCCAGCTTTTGCAGGTCTTTTTCTTTTGCTGCATCCCGTACCGCCTGCATTTCCTTTTCTGTTTCAGTTATCAACTTTTCCAGCATGACGGCTTCATTGCCATAGGACAATAAGGCGGAAAAGTCCGGTTTCCCGTCCGGTGTCGCTTTTATGGCACACCTGTCGGAAACCTCCATCAGTTCCGATATGGAGAACGGTTTGAACAGGCATCCGGCAAAGCCTTTTGCCAATAGTTCCCCTTTGTTACAACTGCCCGAAGCGGTTGCCACAACCACCGGGATTGTTGGTGAATTGCCCACGTTGGACGAACGCAACAGTTCCAGCAATTCGAAACCGTTTATATCGGGCATATTCAAGTCTGTCAGCAACAGGCTGTATTCTTTCTGGCGTATCATTTCCATCAGTGCCGCAGCATCGGTGCAAGTGTCGCAGTGTATTCCTTCTTGGGAATACATCTCTTTCAGCATCAGAAGTAATACCTCATCATTGTCAATGGCGACAACATCATGGAATTTATTGTTATGATAAACAGGTGTATTGCTTGTATATCCAAGCTGTTCTTCAGCTTCCTGCATAGAAATTTCAACTGTGAAACGACTGCCTTTCCCTTTCTTGCTGTCTAAACGGATTGTTCCGCCAAGCATCGACACAATATTACGCATTATGGCAAGCCCAAGCCCGAAACCCTCCTTTGCGGCGGCATTTGATAGACGTTCAAACGCACCGAACGCTTGTTTCTGTTCCTCTTCTGTCATGCCTGTACCTGTATCTTCAACGACCAGTGTCAGAACTCCATTATCATATTCAGTAATCAAAGAAACACCGCCTTCTTCTGTGAACTTGACAGCGTTTGACAGCAGGTTATTCCCGATTTGTATTATTCGCTCTTTGTCGGTCAATACAATGGCATCGTGTCCAGTCTTCACGGACAAGGACAGCCCTTTGTTCACGGCAACAGGCATGAACTCCGTTTCAAGTGTGTGCGTGATTGCTGAAATCCGGCAGGGTGACAGACGGGGCTGTTCCTTGCCGTTGTCCAGGCGGAAGAAGTCAAGCAAAGTGTTAAGCATATCCCGCATACGGTCGGAGGATTGCAGTATGTTTTGGATATACTGCCCGGACTTATCCTCACACTGTTCTTTCCGTATCAGTCCGGCATAGCCTGTTATTGCTGTCAGCGGTGTGCGCAGTTCATGGGTGATAGTATGTACCGCCTTCTTCCTTGACGTTATCAGTGCCTCGTTCCGTTGTACGGATTGTTCCAGTTGCCTTATCAAATCAGTTGTCTTGTGCTTGTATTGTTTAATGCTTTTTGCATCACGATGTATGATGATGTAGGAAATTAACAACAATAGAAGAACGAATCCCATTAAACCGCCTACTTGCATAAATGACTTTTCACGCATGGCAACTATTTCGTTTTCCCGGCTTTGCAGTTCGGTTTGTACCTTTTCTTCTATTTGGCAAATCAATTCTTGCAGTTGTCTGTTAAGTTCTGCATTACGAGCTGCAAGGCTGTCGGCTTGTTCCGACAATTGGCGATCCTGCACTTTCTGTTCGCTGATTACGTTTCTATTGACCGAATGAAGGATAGTGGTTGATACTGCTGGAGTTACTTCCTTTTTTTTGCCGAATATGCCTAAGAAACCTTTTCGTTTTGGCTTTTTGGACTGTTCCTGCACACTTTTCTGTACAATAACCGGAATTTGATTGGCTATCTTCTTGTTAATAGATTGTTGTTCATCCATTAACCGGACTATCTGGAACATCTGTCGTTCCTTATCCTCTAAAAGACTGCGCACACTATCGATGCGCTCTGCTGGATAGGTGGCCTTGAAACGGCAGAGCATACTGTCCATTGCCATACGCCGTGCATGGTAATGCTCGATATCTTTATCGTTCCATTCCAGTATTGTTTCACCCAATAGAGAAAATTTTATCATTTGAATATTGATATTGTTTATTTCTTTTCGGAGCTCGTCTATTTTTTTATTGCCAAGTTCTAATGCTTCTATCTCCTGCCATTCATAGAGGCTATTATATGCCATACATCCGATAAGAATGGAGATAAGTATATATCCCAACCGTATTGCCTTATAGAAATTTCCTGACCGCTCCATTATTTTAATGACATTGATTTTTGGAACATGAATAAAAGTTTATCTTTTTCGTTCATGCGGATATTATCAGAATAACCGTCTTTTGTTATTTGATACCCACATGGCTTAACCATAAAAATGCCTAAGCCCTTAGTGTACGAACTTACTTCTGAGGCATAGTCTTTACTTGTATTTAATGGAACTTTCCCTTTAATATGACACCACTCATTATTACAACTGATGTCTTCAATCTCAGACATCAGTTTTTGCAAATCTGTAATAGCTTTGGAACTCGCTACTTGGGGTATCTGCAACTCAAAACAGAGCATCGGTTCGAGAATGTCCACACCTGACTGTTGCAAAGCCAGCCTGAAGACATAAGGGGTCAGCTGTCTGAAATCAGCAGGTGTACTTACCGGGCTATAATACTCGGCTTGAGTAAAAGTTACTTTCAGATCTGTCACTTCCCATCCATGTAAACCAGATTGGCAAGACATACGAATCCCTTCAAAAACGGCATTTTGAAAAGAATGGTTCAGATAACCATAGGAGATGTCACTTTCGATTTGCAACCCTGCCCCTAACGGTAAGGGTTCAAGAGTCAGCCCTATTGTGGCCCAGTAAGGGTTGGGTGGTACTTCGATCTGAATAATCTTATTGACCTTTTTTATAGGTCGTTCTTTGTAGATAGTCTTGATCTCATCAAAATGGACCTTTACGGAAAATCGTTCTTCCAGCAATGTCTGTATGATTTCCTTTTGGGTCAAACCATATAACGAGATTTCCAATTCATCACTATATGAGTTTATGGAAAAGGACAAAGACGGGTCTTCAATCCACAATGTATTCAGAGCGGATATCACCTTGCTTCTCTCTTCGGGCTTATTTGGCCGGACGGAGGATTTGAGAGCGGGATGCTGATGAGATAATCCTTGAATCAAACAAGGTTTAGCACCTAAATAATCTCCGATTCGAAAATCTTCTATATCTTCTACAATCGCGATATCATTGGCACCCACTTCATCAACATTTATCTCTCTGCCCTGATAAATAGTCTTTAGATTTTTAATCTTGATGAATTTTTCCGAATCGTTGATTCTTACAACGTCTCGAAGTCTCAGACTTCCGTCAATTATTTTAAGAAAACTTCTTTTATGCCCTTTGGGGTCATGCTCTATCTTATAGAGATAAGCTGAAAGTCTGTTTGAGACTGATGCCGGAGGAAGTATAAAAGAAGAAATGGCGTCCAACAACTCATTGATACCGATATTGAACATTGCTGATCCATGTAGCACCGGATAGACTTTGGCTTTTGCCACAAGAGCGATTATCGTATTCCAATAATCAGCCGGTGAAATTTCGCTATCCGCCAAATATCGTTCTAATATATCGTCGTCATGGTTGCATACAAATTCTTTGTATTCTTCCTTTATATATGTTTGGGAGCAAACCGGATAAACCGATCCATCGACAACAGTTTGCATAAACAGGACATCTTGCGACAGATTTGTTTTTATATCCATATACAAACGCTCCAAATTCACACCGGCACGGTCAATCTTATTGATAAATATAATTGTCGGGATTTGCAGCTTTTGTAAAGTACTGAACAGCAACTTTGTCTGCGCTTGTATGCCTTCCTTTGCGGATAAGATGAGGACTGCTCCATCAAGCATTTTGAATGTCCGCTCCACTTCCGCAATAAAATCCATGTGTCCCGGAGTGTCAATGATATTGCATTTCACTCCATTCCAGATAATAGATGTCGTAGAAGCCCGGACAGTAATTCCTCTACGTTTCTCTATATCCATAGAGTCCGTTATGGTGTCACCATTATCCACACGGCCGCACTTTTCCGTTGCTCCACTGGCAAACAGCAGATTCTCGGTTACGGAAGTTTTTCCTGCATCAATGTGAGCAAGAATTCCTAAATTTATAATATTCATTTGGATTAAGCAATAATATACTACAGTAGATGCATTGTCGAAACGCACCTTTTAATACCTCCTCGTAGCATATGAGAACTACAGGATTACTAACTCGTATTAATATGTATATTATTACTGCCGCATAACGATTACAAAATTACACAAAAAAATATATCTAACAAAAGTGGGAGGATTTTTTAACTTTTTACCATAGACATTTTATTAGGGAAGCGTAGGTTCAACTGGCAAGTACAAATAAGTAGAAATGTTTGAACAACACCGTTTTAGGAAGTTGAAAAATCAAGTTTCTCTCTCGGTATAGCGTTTATTTTGGCCAATATCTTCTTTAGTTTGGCATTTGAGTATTTCCCATTCGTGTTCTATTTAGCTCCTTTTATGAGTATGTAGCAAGTTGCTTATCAAATTCAGCCTCTTTGAGGGTCAAATATGGTTTTGCAAATGGTGACTGACAAGACATAAACAAGGTCAGCAGGAATTTTTTACATAAATGGACATGAATGTATATAACCTAAAATAAGAATAAATTTTAATAAGGGCTGCCCAAAAAGAAAAAAATGCAGTTGCCATCCTATAGATACTTGCAGAAAGGATAAAATTTACTTTTAGACCTTTTGGGATAGCCCTTATTAATACTTCAGATAAAATTCCTTAGGTTATATTTTCAATCCTTTGGACCGGGTTTCCTCCTTGGCATACAGTCCCGGACGCCCGATTATGACATGGTTGGCAACGATACTATCCGCCGGACTGCGTATCTGCGGCGGTGCATTTTCGGGATATTGCGCCTGCCTGTTCCTCACATCTTCCGCTTCCGGCTTGAGCTGTTGCCCTTCATTCTCCTTTTCTGCGACTTCGGGCGTGGGTGGCGCAAGCTCCAGCTGAATTTTTCGGTCAAGGGCGGCAAGTTCGGACTTCAACTGCTTCAGCTCGTCCTCCTTCTTCCACACCTTACCCGCTATCTCCTGTAACTGCGGTATCTCCATCTCCAGCACCTCGTTCTTCGCCTTGTACTGGTCGATGATGGAGGGTATCCTCTCCATCGCGTTGAGGAAGTTGCGGGCGGCGGCCAACGGGTCAGCCATCGCCAGATGCCCGTTGTTGTAGGTGTACTTGTAGTTCCCCTCGACCACGAAGCGGTTGTCGGTGAACTCCAATCCCTCTTTGAGTATCCTTTCGCTCACCACCTTTATCGGAAAACCGTAAAGTTCACCGACCTGCGTGTACAACCCTCCGGTCGTGGCATTCTTGGCTATCTCCTGCAAACGCTTTCCGATGACCTTCTCATCGGCGGAATCCACTCCGTCCACCTTTATTATATTAAGGCGGTTGCCCTCCTTGTCGGTCTGCACCACCGACAGGAAGCGGTTCCAGTCCTCCGTCATGGCATCTATGAAAGCCGTGTTGTTGCGCAACTCGCCGGTCTTTGACTCCAGCTTGAACTCCGAATCACGCTTGCCCTTGTTGAACGACTTGCGTTCCCCTTCGAGCGATGCGATCCGCTTTTCCAGTTTCGCCTTGTCCAACAGGTCGGTATTGCCGGAGAGCAACGCCATGTATTCCGAGAAATTCATGCCCGATTTTTCGTCCATTGCCCCCTCGTCGATGGTACGCGCACCCATCGCACCGCTTTTGAGCTGGCTTATGAAAGTCTGCTTGCAGTGCAGGAGGTTGAACTTGTAGCTGTCCAGTGACTTCTCCACCGCGTAGATGATTACATCCACGTTGTTCCCGGCGAAATGTTTGGCAATCTCATTACCTGCCCTAACTCCGCGTCCGTCACGCTGTTGCAAGTCGGACGGTCGCCACGGCGTATCGAGATGATGGATAGCCACACACCGTTTCTGGGCGTTCACACCCGTTCCGAGCATAGAGGTAGAGCCGAACAGCACACGCACCGTCCCGGCGTTCATGGCGTCTATCACCGCCTTCCGAGCCTTGTCGGTCTTGCACTCCTGAATGAAGCGCACCTCGCTTGGCGGTATACCGTAGTCCTCCGTCAGTTTGCGCTTGATTTCCGAATAGACGTTCCACCCGTCGCCCGGCTGGTATGTCCCCAAATCAGAGAAAACGAACTGCGTGCCTTTCTGGGCGTCGTATTTTTGATAATACTCCGCGATCATCTTGGCACAGTGACTCGCTTTGTTGTCGGGATGATCTTCGTAATTCGGGTCTATCATGCGCATGTCGAGTGCCATTTTCCGGGCATAGTCCGTGGCGATGAGCATCTTCGCCTTTTCTTCCGTTTCCGAAAGCGGCAGCCTGCCCAACAAGGTGGCATCGCCCGTCTTGGCGAACTGCATCAGTTTCTGTATGAAGTCCTCCTGTTCCGGCGTGGGCGGTATATGGTGCAGTATCTCGTTCTTGGCAGGACGGTCAACGCCCACATCCTCCGCCGTGCGGTAGTCCGTGATTTCATTATAGAAGGCGGCAAGCTCCGGCACTTTGATGAAGTAGCGGAAACGCTCCTTCTGGACCACATTGTTCGTCACGTTAAATTCAAAATCCGTCGTCTTCTTGGCAAATATCGCCGCCCAAGCGTCGAAACACCTTATGTCCTGCCGTTCCAGCTCCTTCGGGCGCAGGTACTTGAACAGCAGGTACAATTCAGTCAGTGAGTTGCTGATAGTCGTGCCGGAGAGGAAGGTCGCACCCAAGTCTTTTCCTGTGCGCTCCTGTATGGTGCGTATGGCAAAGAGCATGTTAAGTGCCTTCTGGCTTCCCTCGCTGTTTCCCAATCCCGCCACACGGTCGTGGCGCGTGTTGAAAGTCAGATTCTTGAACTGGTGGCTCTCATCTATGAAGATGTGGTCGATGCCCATCTGCTTGAAATCCACCACGTCGTCCGTGCGTGACTTTATGGCGTGTTCCACCTTCTCCAGCTTCGCTTCAAGGTTGTGCTTGCGCTTCTCCAATCCTTTCAGCATCGCCCGCGACACGTTCTTTCCCTGCTGCCGTAGCACTTCGAGGTTTTCCTCCACCGTGTCAAGCTCTGCTTGCAGGATGCGCTGCTGCAATTCCGGCGACTGCGGTATCTTGCCGAACTGGTCGTGCGACATGATGACGCAATCGTAGTCGTTGTTCTTTATATTATTGAAGAAGCGCACACGGTTGGCGGTCGAAAAGTCCTTCTCCGAAGCGTACAGAATACGTGCGTTGGGATATGCCGCCTGATAGGTGGCTGCAATCTCCGCAACGTTGGCTTTCAGCCCGATAATCATCGGCTTGTGTGCCAAATTCAGACGCTTCATCTCATGCGCGGCGATGCACATTATCAGCGTCTTACCGGTTCCCACCTCGTGGTCGCAAATTCCGCCGCCGTTCTGTTTCAACATCCAGACGCAATCCATCTGTGAGGGATAGACGCTCTTGATACCCCGGCTTGCCAGCCCTTTCAGGTTGAGGTCGGGAAAGGTCTGATGGGAGCCGTCGTAGCGCGGGCGCACGAAACAGTTGAACTTGCGGTTATACATCGTCACAAGCCGCTCCTTGAACTGCGGCGACTGCTCTTCGAGCCATTCGGAGAAGCCGTTTCGTATCTCGTCAATCTTGGCGTTGGCGAGTTGTATTCCCTCGCTGTCGCGCATCTTGATGTCGTTGCCATGCTCGTCCTTGCCGATGGACTTCATCATGTCAGGGCAGGTGTTGTGCAGGGCGTGTTTTAGGAGGTGCATACCGTCATAGTTCCGGTAATACCCCTTCACCAGAAACTCGTCCGTGATTTTCATGGTGCGGTAGCCGCACACCACCGAAAACTCGTCCATGCTTGCGGAATAGGCGATTTTCACCTCCGTGTCGAACAGCCGGCTCATGTAGGCGGCATAGACACCCGTCGGAATCCAGCGTTCCCCGAAATTGAAGTCCAGATCCTCGAAGGCGATGCGCTGCGGCTCGGCATCTTTCAGAGCCTCCAACGCCTGCTTCACCTCCGGCATACGCTCATTTTCGGGATTGTCACCCATCCATGCCTCTATGCGTTCCGCTTTCTCTATGACATTTCCGGCGATGAAACGGTCTTTGATTTCGTAACCGGTCACGAGCGGATTGTAGTAGATGCGCCCTTGCAGGGCAGTGAGCAAATCCTCCGCCGTGCTGTCGGTTATCTCCCGCATATAGTCGAGATTGACCGTACCATATTTGTTGAGCGACGCAGACAGGGCTTCTTCGGGAGAGCCTACGTTGGCATGGCTCTCCACCGCGAAGGAAACAGGATGCTCGAAGATGTCCGCCTTGACGAACTTTCCGTTTTCCATCCGTTCCAGCGAAAGGATGTCGCGCCCGCCCGCATCCATCATCACTAACTTCACGTTCTGCTTGGCGTTGAGGTTGCCGTAGCGCATGACAAACTCATCGTAACAGGTATTCAGATGCTCTCGCCACGGAACATTTGCCTCGCGCCGGAGCGATTCATAACGGTACAGACGCTCGTAGGCGTCACGCAGCGACACATACAACAACGCCTTTTCCTTCTGGTATCCTTTCAGGTCGAGCGGCTGGAATGTCGCCCCGTATGGCGTGATGTCTTTCAGGTAGCCGATGTTATGACGCCCCCGGTCAGCCACCAGCGACCCTTCGCGCAGGTGCATCTCCGGCGTGCGGTGGTAGGCACGCGGAGAAAGGTCCACGACTTCCTCCTTCGGCTTTTCCGCTTCGATGTCGGGGAAAAGGAAAGTCCCCACCGCTTCCGATGGGGTATCTGTAACGGCAGGTGCGGCGACTGCCTCCGGCTGTGTTTCCTCCTGTCGTGGCTGCTCACGGGAAGTTTCCGGCACGGCTTTCACTTCCGTCTTTTCCGCCACTTGTTTCTCGTTATGCTGCCTTGCCAGTTCCCGAAGTTCTTTCCTACGCTCCGGCGTCAAACCCATCATCATTTCATAGAAACCGTTGATGGGAGGATTGGTATCCCAGTCCAGTGTGGCATAGATGTCGTCCGGGTCGGCAGGCTTGGCGGCACTGTCCGCTTTCGCCTCTTTGTTTTCCGTAACATTCTTAGGGGTGGAAGCCGTCGGCACAGCCGTAACATTCTGTGTGGTCTGCACCTGCGACTTGGGCGTAACGCGCCTTGCCGGGCTTTCCTTTTTCGCCGTTTTTTTCTTTTTGGCGGTTTTAGGCTGGCTGACCTCTTCCGTCATGCCCCAGAGGTCGAGCAACGTGAGCTGCACTCCGGCGGAATATTTCGGACGAGGTTCTATCTCCGGCTTTTCCTCTGCGGATTGCGGTTTCTCCGTCGGAGTTTCCACCGCTTGTGCCGGAGGTACCGTTTCCAATTTTATGGCAGGACGCTCCATTTCCTTTTGTACGGCAACCCTCTCTTCCGTTCCCGCCTGCCGGATTGTTCCCGAATACAGGCGCATGGCGAGCCTGTAATGGAAATCCTCGTCAAGCATACGGCGCAAGTCCCCGGCTATGCCTGCGGTCTTGCCCTCGTGCAGATAGACCATAGCGGGTTTCCCGTAGGGGTCTGTGTCAAGTTTCGCCGTCGTATGCACGATGCGTTCCGGGTGGTGGATGAAATAGGCGTTGTCGGTCAGGTCGGTTTTCGTGTCCGTCTGTATCACGGTCATCAGCCGCTCGTCCTGCGACATTTCCTTCTTGCTGAGGTTCTTTTGCAGGACAATCAGGTCACTGCCCACTTCTGTCCCCGCGTTGTCCGTGAACAGGTTGTTGGGCAGGCGTATCGCAGATACCAGATTAGCCTGACTGAACAGCTCGTTACGCACGGAGGTCTTGCTGCTGTTCAATACCCCTTGCGAGGTGATGAACGCCACGATACCGCCGTTACGCACGGCATCCAGTCCTTTGAGAAAGAAATAGTTGTGGATGGCTTTCTGTGCCGATCGTCTGCCGAAGGACCCACTCTTTTCAAATTCCGCGTCGAACACGGCAATGTCACCGAACGGAATGTTGGACATCGCCAAGTCGAAATAATTGTTGAACGGTCTTTCGATTTTCTCAAAACCGCAGGTGCGCGTTTTCTTGTCGGGATAGAGATGCCGCAGGATTGTACCCGTGAGCAGATCCTTCTCGAAAGCCATCACGTCCGCACCGGGGCTGTGCCGTAGCACGGAATCCACGAACACGCCGACACCTGCCGACGGTTCGAGCATACGGGTGGGACGGACGCTGTAATCCGCCAGCACGTCCGCAAGGGTGTCGGTTATCTCTTTGGGGGTGTAGAAAGCGGTCAGCACGGACGCTTTCAGCGAATCCACAAACCGCTTGTACTCCGTTTCGTCATTGCTGTTCTCACGGATAAGCCTGTGCAGCTCCACCGTCGGGGCGAACAGTTCGAGGTCGGATTTCGCCCACCGGACGGCATCCGTCAGTTCCTTCGCAGGGTTGAGGATACATTTCAGACCGCCGAAACCGCAGTACCTTTGGAGTATGGCACGCTCTTCGGTTGTCGCCGTTCTCTGTTCCCTGTCAAGGATGAATGCCGTCCGTATCGCCTCGATGTTGTCCCGCAGTTTCTGTTTGCGGTTAAACGCCATATTCGTCTAAGTAAAGGACGGTTGCCCCCGTCAGCTCCGTGTAGAGCAGGTCGTAATCGGAAGACAGGGCGAAGTTGTCGTCCGAGAGGTCATAGACGGAGAACACGTTGCCGACAAGCGGCAGGAGTTTATGGATAAAGGCTTCACGCTTCTCTTCCGGCACTTCATCGGAAAACTCGTTCTCCACGACTTCGCGGAGGATGTCGTAACGGGAATAACGCAGCCCGCGCAGCAGCGTGTCCATAGCCAGTTCCTGCGCACCGTCGGCGGGATAGCCTTCGAGCCGAGCCTTTTCATACGTTTCGGCGGCACGGTCGGCGCGTTCCCGTATGAAAGCAGTGTCATCAGCCTGTTCAAACTTGTTCGTGCGGAGATAGTCCAGCAGGTACAGACCGTAATAGGAAAAGTCGGCCTGACCCTCGTTTTTCTTCTTGTTGTTCATTACTTTGGAGTTTAGTGGATTGATATTTAACGGGATAATCGGTTGAAAAAAGGAAGAAAAAGGCACTCGGTATCCCTCCGAGTGCCACCACTAAATCCAAAGTATGAGTGTAATCCGGTATTGAAGAACAATTCATTACTCTGAACAAGTGGCAAAGTTAGTGCAAATCGAAGACAATACGAAAAAAACTTGTTTGTTTCTATTGTTGAGATGCAGCCTAACTTATCAAAAGTTAGTGATTATTTCCTTTTTTTCGGATAGGAAGACTTGCATTTCTTTTCCGGGAACACGAACGTCGTGTTATAATCCCCGTCAAAGGCGACTATGGCATCGAAGTTCTTGCCCTGCTTGCTCTTGAAGCCTTTGAGCAGCTTGGTGTGCCCGTCAGTGAGCAGGTCTTTTATTTCATCGTCGGACAGGGTGCGTCCCGCTTTCAGCCGGAACACGAGAAGCCCGCACTCCGTGTTGTCGCAGCGTACCACCTTGCCGTAGAACCGCATCCTGCCCGTGCCGCACTTGGGACACGCGCAACCGGAATCGCGGCTGCCGAAGAGTTTGTCGCATGAGAGCAGTTCGGAGGTAATCTCCCGCGTGTACGCCTCTATCTTTTTGCGGAAGGTATCGGCGGACAGCTCCCCACGCTCGATGCGTGCAAGTTCCTTCTCCCATTCGCCTGTCATGGCGACATCGGCGATGCGCATCGTCTTCACCACGGAATTGAGTGCAAGCCCCTTTTCAGTGGGGACAAGCGATTTCTTGCAGCGTTCCATGTAACCGCGCTTGAAGAGCGTTTCGATGATGGAGGCGCGTGTGGCGGGAGTACCGATGCCGCAGTCCTTCATCGCCTGCCGCAGTGCGTCATCCTCGATTTCCTTGCCCGCCGTTTCCATTGCGGACAGCAGGGTGGCTTCGGTATGTAGCGGCTTGGGCTTGGTCTTCCCTTCTGTGATGGAAGAGGCTTTCAGTGTCAGCGTGTCGCCTTCCTGCCAGCCGGGGATAGTGGTTTCATCCTTGTTTTCCTCGCCATAGACGGCACGCCATCCGGCTTGCCTGATGACGCTGCCTTTCACGGTAAACTCCACTCCGGCACATTCCGCCATGACAGCAGTCACGTCCTTGACGCATTTTTCGGAGAATGCCTCTATCATGCGTCCGGCAATCATCTGATAAATGGTGCTGTCCTCTTTGGAGAGGAAGAGCGGTTTCTCTCCCGTGACGAGCAGGGCATGGTGGTCTGTTACCTTGCCGTCATCCACGCTGCGGCGTGTCGGGATGGCTTTTGCCCGCACCTTGTCTTTCCATTCGGGCTGCGTGCCGATAAAGGCGAGCAGCTTGGGGATTTCAGCGAACACGTCTTCGGGGATGTAGCGGCTTCCCGTTCTCGGATAGGTTATCAACTTCTTCTCGTAGAGCTTCTGCGCGATTTCAAGCGTCTGTTCCGCCGTGAAGCCGTGCTTGGCGTTGGCTTCTTTCTGGAGCGTGGTCAGGTCGTACAGCAACGGGGTATCCTCCGTTTTCTCCTTGCGCTCGGCTTTCGTTACCGTTGCGAAGCCTGTCGCCTTTACCTTATTATATAGCTCCGTTGCCGGTTCTTTCGACTTCCATTTTTCAGAGGATGAGAATTTCACGACCTTGCCGTCGCAACCGTCCGTTGCGATATGGAGCTGCCAGAAGGCTTCGGGCGTGAAACGGCGGTTCTCCCAGTAGCGTTCACACACCATCGCCAGCGTGGGTGTCTGCACCCGTCCGACGGAATACGTGCCGTGTCCGGCGGCGATGGAGAGTGCCTGCGTGCCGTTGATGCCCACGAGCCAGTCGGATTCGCTTCGCGCTTTGGCGGCGAGGTATAGGTTGTCATACTTGCCGCCGTCTTCGAGGTTGCGCAATCCCTCGCGGATAGCCTTGTCGGTGAGCGAGCTTATCCACAGGCGCACGAAAGGAGTGGTACTGCCCGTGTAGTGGTAGAGGTAGCGGAAGATAAGTTCACCCTCGCGTCCGGCATCGGTCGCCACGATGATTTGTTCGCTTGCATCGAACAGTCTTTTGATGACTTTTATCTGCGACACCACGCCGCTGTCGGGCTTGTAGCCCTTCTCTGTCCTGACCTGACGGGGGACGAGCGTGAAGGTGTCGGGGATAATCGGGAGGTTGTCACGGACGAATCCGCGCACGCCGTAGCCGTCAGGCATGGCAAGCTGGACGAGGTGTCCGAATGCCCATGTCACGGCATAGCCGCCTCCTTCGAAATATCCTTCCTCTCTTTTTGTCGCGCCCACGATGCGGGCGATTTCACGTGCCACGGAGGGCTTTTCTGCAATGATTGTCTTCATGTTTTCTTGCTTTTGTTGTTGATACTTTGGATTTTATTTTGGATTCAGTGGCGGACACGGGATTACATTTTCATGCCCTTGCCCGTTTTCTTCGGTTTGTCCTGCTGCTGTTGCTGGCGGGCGGTCTTCGGGGCTGTCTGACCTTTCTGCAAAGGCTCTTTCAGGTTCTTTGTCGCCTCGTTGGTCTTGCCCTCGTTGTTCACCGCCACCTGCGTGCGGCTCTCGTTGGACGGGGCGACCTGCTGCCCGACATCGGGGTTCGTGTCGTAGCGGTATGGGCGTCCCTTCTCCGGGTTGAACTTGATATACATCGTGGCATGGAAGCCCTGCTTGTCGGTCACGTTCTCCAGCTTCACGGCCTTGCCCGCCACATAGTCGGCTTTCTGCTGTTCGGTGAAGTTCACGCCGCTCCATTTGCTGATGGGGCGGATGCTGCCGTCCTCGTTCGTCCACGTGTTGCGGCGTTGCTCCTTCTTGGTCTGGTCGGCATTTTCCCCGCCTTGCGCCTGATTTTTCGAGGTGTCGCCTTTGGTTTCCTGCGTCTGTGCGGTACGGGGTGACTTGCCGGTTCCCGGCACGAACTCCACGCCGCGCTGCTCCACGTTCACTTGCAGGGTGGTGACGAACTTCCTGCCATCGTTGCGCTCGATGAGCTTGTCGCGCACGGGCAGTCCGGCGCGGAGCATGTCCCGTTCCTGCGCGGTGATTTCCGTCTTGCCGATGCGCTCCGGGATGCGCACCTTGCTCGCCGGAATGTCCGTGATTTCATTCGTCTTGCGGTCGATGCTGATGTAGGAGGGGATGATTTCGCCCGTTTCCCTGTCCACAATGTCCACGACCCTGCCGAGGTTGCCCGTTTCGCGGAGGTTCTTCCGGTCATTGTCGGAGAATTTGTGTTCCTTGTACTCATCTAACTTCTGCTCCTTGCGGATGAAGTGCGGCACGAGGCTGACATTCCCCTCGCCGTCCTTCTTGAAGGAGAGGCGGGCGTCCAGCTCGAACGATTCGCCGCCGAAGGTCGGTTTGACCTTCACCAAGTCGGACTTGCCGTAGTGGAGCATCTTCGTAAGGTCACCGGACTTTTCAAGGTCGTCACGCTTCACGCCCCATCTGTCCTCCAGTTCCTGCCAGTTGATTTTACTCTCGTCGATGGGCCGGTAGCCCCGTTTGCCCTGCGTCTGTTCGGAATTGTCCTGTTGCTGTTCTTTCTGTTGTTCCATGTTCTCCTGTTTTTGAGGTTCTTGTT
>PVMO01021692.1_pt1 | contig 15039 bp, 18 predicted proteins | sample 1853421 | NCBI WGS metagenome assembly PVMO01 (sample SAMN08533511, study PRJNA380276) | Human gut metagenome, whole genome shotgun sequencing project.
GTCGCCAGATTGAAGGTGTTGAAAAACTTGTCGCATTATGAAAGAATTTGAAGAAAATAATCGATAAGGAGTCAAGTATGTATAAGGTTAAATTGATGAATAAAATATCTTCAGTAGGATTGGATTATTTTAATGAAGATTATGAATATGGGGAAACGTTAGAAAATGAAGATGCTATTTTACTTAGAAGTGCATCTTTACATGAATATGAATTTACAAAAAATGTTAAAGCGATTGCGAGAGCTGGTGCGGGGGTCAATAACATTCCTGTTGAAAAATGTTCAGAAAAAGGAATTGTTGTTTTTAATACACCGGGGGCAAATGCGAATGCGGTAAAAGAACTTGTTTTATGTGCTTTATTTTTATCAAGTCGTAAGATCGTTGAAAGTATTGAATGGGTCAATACTTTAAAGGATGATGAAAATGTAGGAAAGACAGCAGAAAAAGGGAAATCAAACTTTGTAGGACCTGAAATCGAAGGTAAAAAATTAGGGGTCATTGGTTTAGGTGCTATTGGAGTTTTAGTTGCAAATGCAGCTAATAAACTAGGAATGGAAGTTTATGGATATGATCCATTTATGTCTGTCAATTCTGCTTGGGCTTTATCAAAACATGTACGTCAAGCAAAAGATATGGATGAAATATTTAAAACATGTGACTACATTACTGTCCATGTACCAAGTACTAAAGATACAAAGGGTATGTTAAATAAAGAAAAGTTTGCATTAATGAAAGACGGAGCACGTTTATTGAACTTTGCTAGAGGGGACTTAGTTGTAAACGAGGATTTATTAGAAGCAGTTGAATCAGGTAAATTAAGTAAATATATAACTGATTTTGCTTCACAAGAATTAATTGGAAAAGATAATATTATTGTATTACCTCACTTAGGAGCTTCTACTCCTGAAAGTGAAGATAACTGTGCGAAAATGGCTGTTCAAGAATTAAAAGATTTCTTAGAAAATGGAAATATTAAAAATTCTGTGAATTTCCCAGCTGTTAATCAACCAAGAGAATCAAAAGTAAGACTATGTATTACCAATAAAAATATGCCAAATATCTTGGCACGTATTTCTAAATTATTTGCTGATCACAACTTAAATATAGAAAATATGGTGAACCGTTCTCGTGGGGATTATGCTTATACATTAATTGATACAAATGATGATGTACGTCAAGATATTATTGAACGTATCGAAGCAGCTGAAGGAATTATTAATGTAAGAGTGATTAAATAAAACTTGACAAAGGTATTTCAAGAAGTCCTAAGGGACTTCTTTTTTTGGACTATTTGTCCATTGAAAGAAGGAAAAAAGAAGATAAAATGATCTGTTGACCTTGATAGGAAATGTAGATGATCCAACAGAAATCAAAAGATATCGGGATGTCGTAAGAAAAGCAGGTATTCATGGAGATTATGTGATTATTGGAGTTGAACACCAAAGCACTTTTGATAAAAATATGATTTTTCGCATACTCAACTATGATGCGACGACTTATATCAATCAAGTTGAAAGTAAAAAAGAAGTCTATCCAGTAGGAAGCTTTGTGTTCTATACGGGAGATGAAGAATAGAAGTTGCTAGAAGCATTAAAAGAAACATTGAAAAGTACACCATCAGAGATGGAACCTTATATCAATGATTGGAAACTACCTGTTGTCGACCTTAAAACAATGGATGCAAGAAAGCTTATGAATCGAAGATTAAGAGATGTCGTAGAAATTGATCAAAGTATGTTTGCAGGAAGTTATGATGGATTAAGAGAAAATCGTAAAATTGAAACAGAAAGCTTCATGATGGCGGCAACATTTACGTGTACAAATATTAGAAGAGAAGACTTACCAGAAGGAAATGAAATCAATATGTGTAAGGCAATGGATCAATTATTTCAAAGAATGAGAGATGAAGAAAAACTCAATACTTTAAAAGAACTGCTTAAAGTGAAATTAGGGACTTTATCAAGTTCTTTAGAAAAACAATTTACAAATATATCGTTAGAAAAATTAAATGTTCTTGCATTAAATATCTTTAACATCAATAGTGAAGAAGATGTTTTAAAAATTATCAATTAAAAGAGCTATACGATTCATTCGTATAGTTCTTTTATTCTATCCACCATTTAAATAGGGGGAAGGGCATATTAGAAAACATAAGATAACGTGGAAGCAAGTATTGTTTATCATTGCATGTCATATGTCTATTTTGATTGTAACTAAAGGCTAGTTTAACAGAACTCGATTTGAGATAATCTTGTGCATTTTGACAACTGACACCATATGGAAAGGCAAAGTAATCTGTTGAAACAAGGCCTTTGTTTTTTTCAAAGTCTTTTTTTATTTCATTTGTTGTCATGGTTTCTATTTTCTTTTTATAGGGTAAATGGCCAATATGGTGCATATCATAAGAATGACTGTAGTATTCAACATATTGATCATTTTTCAAATCATTTGTTTGTAAGTAAAGTGGATTATTGGTTTTGGTTTTATAACCAATGACAAAGTTTGTAGCTTGCAAATTATATTTTTTTATAATAGGTTTAACAATAGTGTTAAAGTTTTTATATCCATCATCAAAAGTTAAACATACAGCTTTTTTAGATACTTCTTTTTTTCTGTGATAATAGGCTTCAACATCTTCCATGGATAGACATTGATAATTATTATCCGCTAAATATTTCATTTGTTTTTCAAATTCACTTATAGACATAAAATAAGGATTTGATGCATAGTTTTCTTTTTTTTCTTGTTCACTTACGACACCATGGTATCCTAAGATAGCAATTCCATCTTTACCGTTTTCATGAATAATGATGTCTTTTGTCATCCAGCCAAGTCCGATTGCTATGTAACAAACAAGAACACATAAAATGATTTTTAATATATTTTTCATAATATTCCAACTTTCTATCAGTACTAGTTTATAGAAAAACAATACGGATGTCAAAAAAGCTATGAGACTTCATAGCTTAAGACACAAGTAATAAACATCGCTAGGACAAATTCTTTTAAGAAAAGATTTTCATAATTTAAATGTTCTTCTTTTTTATTTATAAAATAAGATAAGTAATTTTTAAGAATTTGATGATTTGTGAGATCTTTAAAAGATTGGGCGATATTTTTAAAATCAATTCTTTCTATTTCTCTTAAATCAGGTTTAATTTGATTTTTGATGTCTTGAATAATATCTTTAAAATGATAAACCTTTAAATCATCGTAATCATGTTCACTCATATAAAGTTCTAAACCTAAGATAAAATAATCTTCTAATTTTAAGTAATCTAAATACGTATTTTCTTTTAATAAATCAAGAATAGGTGTTTCATCTGAAATTGTAAGTAAATGATGATTGTATTGATTTTCATAGTTTAAAATTTGATTATGAAAAGATAAAGCTATTTCTTGAATATTTTCTTCAGGATAAAAAGCAAAACGATGCCCTTTTAATTTTTTAAATGTTTTTAAAGTATCAAGATAACCTAAGCGTATTCTTTGATCCAATAGCTCTCGATTAAAATCAAGAAAGCCACCTAAATGCTTAGACGGTCTAATAAAAGTGATATTTTCACGATGTAATAAATAGGGATGGGTCGCTTCTTGATTGAGTTCAATTGCAATAATTTTTTGTGCTCCCATTTTTAAAGCAAGAGAGATAGGTAAATTATCATAATATCCGCCATCAATATATCCTTGCTTATCTATATAATGAATAGGAAATGCAGGAAAACATGAGGCTGAAGCAATAGCATATTCTACAATGTTATCTTCGCTCATATCATCTACTGTGATTTCTAATGGTTTCATAGAAGGAAAAGCAACAGTGCATAAACCATATTTGATGGGTGAACTTTTCGCTTTTTTGCCATTATAAAGACCTTTAATTAATTGAACAAGTGGTTCAATATCAGCACCTTTTTTATCAAGATAGGACTTTAAAAAAGGACCTATATTAGAAGAATTGTTCATTAGATTTTCAATTGAAAAATCAAATTGAATAGGATGCTTTAAAACCTTTTCTAATGATAAAGTATCCCATAATTCATAAAGCTTTTGATAATCTTCTTGAGCTACAAGTAGCCCATTTAAAGCACCAATAGACGTACCAGTAACAATATCAAAATGATATCCTAATTCTTGTAATGCTTTCATGCATCCTGATTCATAAGCTCCTTTAGAACCGCCACCTGATAAAACTAATCCATATTTCATAAAAACACATCCTTTTCAATAATTATACTTTTTCATAAAAAAAATACAACTTTATCATTTTAATATATGAAGAGTTTGTTATAATTATATGGCAAGGAGGATTAAAAAATGAAAAATGTAGTGAAAACAGATCAAGCTCCAGGAGCTATTGGTCCATATAGTCAAGGAATACAAGTAGGGGATATGTATTTTTTCTCAGGACAAATTCCTCTAGTACCAAGTACAGGTGAAATGCCAGAAGGAATCGAAGCACAAGCTCATCAAGCTTTAAAAAATGTGAAAGGATTATTAGAAAGCCAAGGATTATCATTTTCAAATGTTGTTAAAACAACTGTCTTTTTAGATAACATGGATGATTTTACAACAGTAAATGGTATTTATGCTGAATATTTTGTAGAACCTTATCCAGCAAGATCTGCTGTAGAAGTTGCTAAACTTCCTAAAGGAGCTTTAATTGAAGTAGAAGTTATCGCTAAAAAATAATTAAAAAAGAGATTTCGTTTTTGAAATCTCTTTTTTGTATATTATAAGAAAAGAATTGCAATAATACCTACTACAAAACAATAGTAAGAAAAATAATTCAATTTTCTTTTATTTAAAATACTAAACAATAAATTAAGTGCTAAATAAGTAACAACACCACTGATAATAAAACTAATTAAATAAGGAAGCCATAATGCAGCGACAGTTGAACTTGTTAAAAAATGTTTAAGTTTTAAAATGATTGCTCCAAAGCTGACAGGCATAAACATAAAGAAAGAGAAATCTCTTGCTGCTTTTTGATCAAGACCACCAAGCATCCCACCAGTAAGTGTTGATCCACTACGAGAAACCCCAGGAAGTAAAGCAAGTAATTGGAAAAATCCCATTCTTAATGCATCCCATAAATTCATGCTTTTTGTTGTTCTTTTTCCTTTATATCCAAATTTGTGAATAAGCATTAAAAAACAAGAAGTTAAAAGTAAACAACAACCTACTAATTTAGGATTAGAGAAAGCATGTTCAATATAATCATTAAAAAGAACACCACCAATTGCTGCAGGAATTGTAGCAACAATTAATAACATACAAAATCTAAAATCAGGTAATAGCTCATCTCTTTCTTGAGGTTTAGCAATATACCCGAAAAAGGATTTGATTAGACGAATAATATCTTGGCGATAATAAAACATGATAGCAATGAGTGAACCAGTATTAACAATAACTTCAAAAGTAACATCATTCATTTGTGGAACCATTAAACCAAGTTTTTCAAAAATACTTTGGAATAAAACTAAATGTCCACTACTTGAAATAGGAATAGGTTCACTAAAACCTTGAATAGCACCTAAGATTGCATAGACAATAATATCTTTAATTAAACTCATAATTTCACCTCGTCACCCATTATATATGAAAATATTATAAAAATATACAAAAACATTTTTTTAATGGAGATGACATATAATAAAGAAAAAGGAGGAAGAAAATGATTGTTAATTGGGTTAAAGAAGATGAAGAACTATTAGAGCCATATGAATGGTCAAATGGTGATGATATCGAAATCATTTCAACACTTTCATGTTTTAAAGTAGATCAAAAAACACTCCATGATTTTATTTATGGATGTTTACACATTTTTGATCAAAAGTTGTGTCAAAAAGTATTTGCAATAGGAGATGGTCATTATGCTTTAGCGATTGAAACAGATGATCAAGGAAAGCTTTGTTATCGAAGTGTTTTTGATTTTTGTGATCGTGATAAAATGAATAAAAAGATTGCTGCTTTAGAACTGTCTAATATTCATTATCAAATGTATGATGAAGGAGAAATGAAAGAATATGGTCTAACAAGAGAGGAAAGGTTAAAAAAGCAATTTATTGAACAAAGAATTGATGAACTTTATATGGAAAATTATGATGATTTTTTGATGTTATGTAGACAGCTAAATATCGAAGATGCACAAAGTATCCAAAAATATAATCATTTAAAAAATAAAATAGCTAAGGGCTATACATTTATACATGAAATTCTATTCTATGAATTTACTAAAAAGGAATACAAAAAGAAATAAGCAATGCTTATTTCTTAATTGTAATTCCTATTTTTCTTTCAACTTTCGCAAGTTTTTTTCTTGCCATATAACGTGCTTTATCAGCACCTTCATTTAAAGTTACCTTGATTGATTTCATTATATTTATCATGGATTTTTTGTAATTCATTACCTACAACTTCAGCTAGATCTTTTTTAAATTGACCATAACCAACACCTTGATAACGTTCTACAAGTGCATCAATAGATTCACCACTTAAAATAGAATAAATAGTAAGTAAGTTTGAAATACCAGGTTTATTTTTAACATCATAGTAAATAGCGTTATCACTATCAGTGACAGCAGACATGATTTTCTTTTTAGAAACATTAATATCATCTAAAATATAAATACATCCTTTACCTGTTTCATCAGATTTAGACATTTTCTTTGTAGGATTTTGTAAGTCCATAATACGTCCACCTACTTTTGGAACAAGTGGTTCAGGTAATTTGAAAGTTTCACTATAACGATTATTAAATCTTTCAGCAATATCTCTAGCAAGTTCACAATGTTGTTTTTGATCTTCACCAACTGGTACATAATCTGGATCATAAAGTAAAATATCAGCATTCATTAATGAAGGATAATTAAAAATACCAGCTCCAATAGATTCATCTTTTTTAAGTTTGCTTGCTTTATCTTTATATTGAGTCATACGTGATAATTCACCCATTGACACCATACATCCTAAATACCAACCAAGTTGAGCATGTTCTAAAACATCAGATTGTAAAAATAATGTGACTTTTTTAGGATCTAATCCAGCTGCTAAATATAAAGAAATCAAATCTTTTGTATTTTTTCTTAAATTCTTTGGTTCTTGATAAATTGTCATACTGTGTAAGTTAGCAACAAAAACAATCATTTCATATTCATCTTGATAAGAAACAAAAGGTTTAATAGCTCCTATATAATTTCCTAAAGTTACTCTTCCTGTTGGCTTGATGCCACTCAACATTCTTTTCATAAATTTTCCTCCTTAAAATAAAAAACGTCCTTAAAAAAGGACGTTATAAACGCGGTACCACCTTAATTCGTATAAAATATACGCTCTTGATCTTAACGCGATTAGCGACAAAAGACTCGTGCCTTTTGTAACTCCAGAACCCCAATTTCTATTATATCAATGGCTTATTTCCATCAACCATAAGCTTTCTATAACATTTAATATAATTTACTTATGTTCCTTCAAAGTCTTTAAAAACATTATAATGAGCTCATCTATAAAAATCAAGATATTTAAAAAAAGATATACAAAGTTTAAAATTGTTGTATAATTATTTACAAAGGAGTGATTGTATGATACGTATATATACCGCCCCAAGTTGTGCTTCTTGTAGAAAAGTAAAATCTTGGTTAAATGAAAATCAAATACCTTATGTAGAAAAAAATATTTTTTCTACTTTATTAAAAGAATCAGAACTTCGAGAATTATTAGAACGTAGTGAAAATGGTACGGATGATATTATTTCCAAAAGAAGCAAAATTATTAAAGAAAATGATATTGATATTGATTCAATGAAAATCAATGATTTAATTAAGTTTATACAGGAAAATCCATCAGTTTTAAAAAGACCAATTATGATTGATGAAAGAAGATTTCAAGTTGGTTACAATTCTGAAGAAATAAGAGTCTTTATTCCTAAAGAACTTAGAAAGTTAGCTGAATGTCATGATATGGATCGTTGTCCACAATTCAGCAATAAAGATTGTTTGAATTTTAAAAAAGAATATGAAAGGGATAGAGAAAAGGAATCAAGTCAATAGATGGATTCTTTTTTAGGAGACAATATGAAAAAAATATTAAAAGTTATAATGACACTTGTTTTAATTTGTTCATGTTTTTATCTAGCAATTTCATTATTTATGAATCATTTGATTATTAATGATATGGTACCAACAGTTGTTAAATCAACAGCTGTAACAAATGCTTTAGAAGATACTTGTCAAAATGTTTTAAGTATGATGAATATGGATGAAAGCCAAAGTCAAGCACTTGTTTCTTCTTTACAACAAGATGAAAAAACGCAAGAACTTGTTAATGAATATATTGATACTGTTTTAAATAATCAATCATCTACTCTAGATGAAACTTTATTAAAGCAAGTTTTAGAAGATAAAAAAAATGAGGTATATTCTATTTTGAATCCTTCAATAAATGAAGAAACGTTTACAACACTTTATGATCAAGCTATCAATCAAATGGATTTACAAGGTTTACAAGATAAAGTATTAAGTCGAGTAGAAAATACGATGGAACAATCTGGAGAAACATATAAGATTGTAAAGAAAGTATATAGCTTTAAAAATTCTACACATATTATTGTGAGTGCTATTTTATTAGTTATTTCTACAGCTTATCTTATTTTAATTTCAGTTCAAGAGAGATTGATTACAAAATGTTTATCAGTAAGTTATATGGTTTGTGGAATTATGACATTCTTGATTTCTTTTACGATAATTTTAGGATTAACAGCAATGGCATCTTCTACGATGACAATTCAGTTAACTTCTATTAAATATATGTATATATGTGGAGCTAGTTATTTCTTTGTAGGTATTATTTTATTAATTGTAAATGCTTTTTTAAAAAAGAAAAATCGTTATAATTATTATTACTAGTATAAAAAGAAGGGGTATTTATGGATAGATTAGATGCAAAGGCTATAAAGACGTATAAAGAAATTATACTTATTTTAGATCAATGTATTGATGATTATTTATTTGTAATGGATCTTGATAAAGACATATATTTTATCTCACCACATGCTATGAAAAGATTTAATATTCCAAGCTATGAATTTAGTGATTCTTTACCAGCACATAAAAAATTTGTATATGAAGATGATCTAGAAATGTTATTATCAGATATGAATCAGTTGGTTTCGGGAAAGAAAAATTTTCATGATTTACAATATCGTTGGATTGGAAAAGACGGTATTCCTATTTGGATCAATTGTCGAAGTAAATCGATTAAGGATTATGATGGGAATGTTAAATATATTATTGGCTGTATTAATGAAATTGGTAAAAGACAAGTTGCTGATAATGATAGTGGGTTATTAGGAGAAATGAGTTTTAAAAATTTTATTTATCCTATTAATGAAGATATTACACAGGGTTTTATTTTAAGAATTGATATTGATGATTTTAAAAATATTAATGAAAATTTCGGTGTAAAATATGGTGATGTTGTTTTAAAACAAGTTGGAAATTGTATTAAAAAGTTATTAACTAAAAATCAACAACTTTATAGGATTGTCGCTGATGAATTTATTGTGATGGATGTTGTTGGCAGTAAAGAAGATGCAAGAGCTCTTTATAATGCAATACGTAGAAGTATTACATGTTATGTAGAATCTATTAATTATGATATTTATTTAACGATTTCTGCAGGTATTCTAGATTTTCATGATTATCCTAATAAAAGTTATAATTCTATTATGCAATGGACAGAATTTGCTTTAAATCAATCGAAAACAAATGGAAAAAATACATATACGATTTTTAAGCAGGAAGATTATCAAGAATTTTTAAGAAAAAATAAATTAACAAAAGAATTACATAAAGCAGTTAACCAACAATTTAAAGGATTTGAAGTTTATTTTCAGCCAATTATTGATATGAAAACAGAAAAGATTCATAGTATGGAAGCATTGCTTAGATTTGAATGTGATGAATTTGGTAAAATTTCACCACTAGAATTTATTCCATTATTAGAGGAAAGTGATTTGATTATTCCTGTAGGTAGATGGGTTTTAGATCAAGCATTAAAAGCTGTAAGTATGTTTTCAAATATTAAAGTACAAATTAATATGTCTTATGTTCAAGTGTTAAAAACACCAGCATTAAATGATATTTTAAATATTATAAAAAATTATAAAATAGAAAATAATCAATTGGTTATAGAACTTACAGAAAGTGGTTTTATTGAATCTAATAAAAACTTTATTGATTTTTGTAATGGTTTAAAGAAAGAAAATATCTTACTTGCTTTAGATGATTTTGGAACAGGATATTCTAATTTCCACTATCTTTATAATTTAAAACCAGATTATATAAAAATAGATCGAACATTGATGAAAAATGCACTTTCAAATGAGTATGAAAATATGTTGCTAAAACATATGGTGGATATGGCTCATAGCGTAGGTGTTAAGATTTGTATTGAAGGAATAGAAGAAAAGGAAGAACTTGAACGTATTATGTTATTAAAGCCAGATTATATTCAAGGATTCTATTATGGTAGGCCGGTTTCTTTAAGTGTGTTTATGGAAAGCTATGAAATATAAAACGAATAAGTATGTGACTTATTCGTTTTTTAATGTTTCTAACATTCGTTTGATTTTACTTAAACAGTTTTGTTTATATTCTAAATGATAAGGTTGAATGATTTTTTTGAATGCTTGAAGTCCTTGATCATAATCCTCCACTTCAAATTCTATTTCATAATCATGATGATGGTTATATTCATTTTCATCTAAGGATAAAACACCATCGGGTAAAATAATATCATGACGTGTTGTTTTTAAATAATATCCACATGTTAAATCTTTGATATAAATATTTTCTTTTTCTAAAATATCAAAGATTTCATTATTGATATGTTGATGATTAAAAATAGCATCTTTAATTTCTTTATTAATATCTATATTTAATTCATTCAGACCAATAGTTGAAGGTCTTTTCAATGTGAGTTCGTAATGACCTTTTTTTTCTCTAATTCTGAGTGAGTATTTTTTCTTTTCCAATAGAGGATGAAAAAGATAATAATTGGTTTGTTGATAACTGTCTTTGATTTGATTTTTATAATCAGATAATATTTTTTTAAATATATTTTCTTTTAATAACATTTTAAATTCAATTTCTAAATGTTCCATATGATACCTCTTTGCTTAAATGCTCTAGATATATTATAATACATCTATATGGAGGGAAGAAAGATGAAATATGCATTAATGGTTAGAAATGATGATCTTTCTAAAAAAACAGCTTTGAAAATTAAAGAAAGTTTACAAAACTTTTTTATTTATGATGAAAAAAATCCAGATCTTGTTATTTCAATTGGAGGAGATGGAACTATTTTAGAAGCTGTACATCAATATTTAAATGTTGATTGTTGTTTTGTAGGTATACATACAGGAACTTTAGGATTTTATACAGATTACCAAGTTGATGAAGTGGATCAATTTATAAAAGATGTGGCTTCTAGACAATTTAAGACGATGAAAAGATATATGTTAGAAATTAAAATTAATAAAAAAGACTCTTTTCAAACATATTATGCTTTAAATGAATTAAGATTAGATCAAGGGTTACAAGCACAGGTTATTCATGTGTATATTGGTAATGTTTTATTAGAAGTTTTTAGAGGGAATGGTTTATGTGTTTCAACTCCTTCTGGATCGACTGCTTATAATAAATCTTTAGGTGGTTCTATCATTTATCCAGGTATTCCTTTGATGCAACTTACAGAAGTTGCAGGAATTCATCATAATGCATATCGTTCTTTAGGTTCAAGTTTGATTTTAGATGAAAGTCAAACAATTAAATTAGTTGGAAATCATTTTAATCATTCTTTGATTGGGATCGACCATATTCATTTAGAATTAGAGGATGTTGAAAATATTGAGATTACGATTGGGCGTAAGTATGTTCGTTTTATTGAATATAAAGAAATGTCTTTTATTAAAAGAGTAAGAAGGGCATTTATTAATTCATGAGTTATCAAATTGAACAAACGATTTTATTAAGAGATTATTTGAAAGAATTACCAATTAGTCAAGCAATGATTAAAAGGATTAAAAGGGAAGGTGATTTCTTAGTCAATGGAAAAAGTCAAACAGTAAGATGTTTACTTCAAAAAGGAGACTGTTTAGAAATTATTTTTCCAATAGAAAACTCAAATATTCAACCAGAAAATATTCCTTTAAAAATCATTTATGAAGATGACTATTATATAATCATTGATAAAGAAAGCCAACTGCCTTGTATTCCTACTAAAAGATATCAAAGCCATACTTTATGTCATGCTTTAATGTATTACTATCAACAAATTGGTTTAAAAAGTACAATTCATTTAGTAAATCGTTTAGATAAAGAAACATCAGGATATATGTTGGTTGCTAAAACATCACAAGCTCATGCATTGCTTTCTAAAGATATTAAACAAGTAGAACGTGTTTATCATTGTTTAGTTGAAGGAATTTTAGAAGGGGAAGGCGTTATTGAGCGGCCTATTTTAAAAAGTAATGATTCTATTAAAAGAATTGTTGATGATCATGGTAAGTATGCTAAGACGTATTATAAATCTTTAATGCATAAAAATAATCAAACACTTGTAGAATGCAAATTAGTAACGGGAAGAACCCATCAAATTAGAGTACATATGGCTTCTATTGGTCACCCTTTAGTGGGAGATCTTCTTTATGGGTCAAATGAAGATCAATTGTTTTATTTGGATAGTGTTGAAATTAGTTTTATTCATCCTTTTACCCATCAGAAAATACATTATAAAAAGGAGAGTTAATCTCCAAATGGCATGAACTTAAGATATAATCTTAGGTTCATGTCTTTTTATTTTTATCCTTTTTTTATAATAGTATCAAATATTTCTTTTTGTGTAGTATAGGGTATATAATCTTATTACTTTTAATTTAAATATATTTATTATATATTTGTAGTATAGGATGGTGATGTTATGTTTGTAAAAGTTGTAAAAAATAATAGCGGTCGTCCAGATACCTCTTTTATCTCAATTGTTGAATCTTATCGTGAAGATGGGTAAATGGAGGTAATGTTTGAAAGTATTCTTTATCGTAGTCATAGCCCATTAAATGACAAGTTCCTTCATTCCACCAAATAGAAAGGACATTTCCATTTTCATCACATTCCATAGACCATCTAGCTTCACCTAATGAACCATAGACAGCATCTACACTATTTTCATTGGTAAACATCCAAATAGTAAGATCTTTATCTTTAAGATCTTATGAATAGGGTTGAACAAAAATAGGAGCGCAATCCCCTTCCTCTAAGCGAAGCGTAGGGAGGGATCTAGCTCCTTTTATAGTTTTTATAATAGATGTTGTTTTAGACATGTAGCTGTGATACATTATAAGTATAAAAGACGTTCAGTCGTACTTAATTTTAGAAAGGATATTGCTATGGAACTTGATACTAATAATCATTCAGTGTTCATGCTTAATTATCATTTAATTATGTGTGTCAAATACAGGAATAATGTTATTGATGATGCTATCTCATTACGGCTTAAAGAGATATTTAAAAACATATGCCTTAATTATAATATTTCGTTGGAAGAATGGAATCACGATAAAGACCATGTTCATATACTGTTCAGAGGGCAGCCTAATAGTGAGATTTCTAAATTTATCAATGCTTATAAATCAGCAAGCAGTAGACTTATAAAAAAAGAATATCCAGAAATCAAGAAACATTTATGGAAGGATATGTTCTGGTCACAAAGCTATTGTTTGATATCTACAGGTGGGGTGACCGTAGATATTATTAAGGAATATATTCAAACGCAAGGAAGGTAAAATATATGTCAAAAGCAAACAAAAGTAACAAGGCAATTAAATATAGACTCTATCCAAATGATGAACAAAAAGTCATGTTTGCAAAAACTTTTGGTTGCTGTCGTTTTGTCTATAACCAATTACTTGCCTTACAAAAACAAAGATACAAAGATGGAGAATCCCATCTTTCTAAGCTTAAATCAAATGAGTTCGCTACTCGTACATTAAAAAAAGATTATGATTTTCTCAAAGAAATAGATAAATTTGCTGTTTCAAATGCCGTTTTTCATTTAGCAGACGCCTATGACAGATTTTTTAAAAAACAAAATCATTTTCCTAAATTCAAAAGCAAAAGAAAATCTAAAAAGTCGTATACAACAAATTTTACCAACAACAATATTCTTATTGGTAAAAATGTCATAAAGCTTCCTAAAGTTGGAATGGTCAAAGCTGTTATTCATAAGTTGCCTAAAGATGATTGGAAGCTTAAATCTGTTACTGTCTCTCAAGATAGTGTCGGTAACTATTTTGCTTCCGTTCTTTTTGAATATGAACAAGAAGACATTCCATCTGTTTCCAAATCAAGTACAAATGCTATTGGACTTGACTATAAATCTGATGGACTTTATATGGACAGTAATGGGAATAAAGCAGGAGTTCATAAATACTATCGAGAAAGTCATAAGAAGCTTGCTAAACAACAAAGAAGACTTTCACGAAAAGCAGGTTCTAAAAAGAATGAAACAAAATCAAGCAACTATTTTAAACAAATGAGAAAAGTAAACAGAATCTATAGAAAAATAGCGAATCAACGTCTCGACAGTCTTCATAAGAAATCTACTGAGATAGCCAATCAGTATGATATCGTATGTGTCGAAGACTTAGATATGAAAGCTATTGGAAATAAAGGTTTTGGCAATGGAAAAGCGACATTCGATAATGGCTATGGAATGTTCCTTAATATGCTTGAGTACAAGCTTAAAGAAAGAGGTAAATATTTTGTAAAAGTTGACAAGTGGTACCCTTCTAGCCAAATCTGTCATTGCTGTGGAAGTGTAAAAAAACTCGACCTAAAAGACCGAGTTTATACATGTGATTGTGGCTATACTGGAGACAGAGACCATAATGCAGCAATCAACATACTTACAGAAGGATTGAGAATTCTTCAGTCCTTATAGATAAATTATAAAAGTAGGCTTGGGACGAGCCAAACTTAT
>PVMO01020147.1_pt1 | contig 14829 bp, 17 predicted proteins | sample 1853421 | NCBI WGS metagenome assembly PVMO01 (sample SAMN08533511, study PRJNA380276) | Human gut metagenome, whole genome shotgun sequencing project.
TCTGTTGTGTCTACCGCAAACCAAGATTCTCCATTAATGGGTAAAGAAATCGCAGGTTGTGAAGGTTTCCCACTTTTAGGTTTAGACGTTTGGGAACACGCTTACTACTTGAAATTCCAAAACCGTCGTCCAGACTACATCAAAGAATTCTGGAACGTAGTGAACTGGGATTTCGTGGCAGAGCGTTTAGCTAAAAAATTAGCAAACTGCGGATGTTCAGCTAAATAATCACTTCTCTAAATGTAAAAAATCGCCTTTTTTAGGCGATTTTTTTATTAGTTAAATCCAACGTCTGACTTTTTTCTTATAAGCTAAATAAAACTCACCAAACTTCTTCTCTAACCAGTATTCTTCAGGTTTAATTTGCCATTGTGTGATAAGATAAACAAAAAGAAAAAACACCTAGAAAACTGACCGCACTTTGCAAAAAAACTGCCCATGCCACTAGCAAGCCCGCTAAACTTAAATACATTGGGTTACGGCTGAAACGATAAATACCATTTGCCACAAACACATCACTTTTTTCCAAGTGAATTGGATTAATATTTGCTTTACTTTTATAGAATTGCCAAAGGCTGAAAAAAGCGATGACAAAAGAAATCGATACAATCAAATAAACTGCTAACACATTGATTTCGAATGGATAAGGATTAGGCAAATATGCCATCATAAGTGCACAGCCAATAAAAATGACGGGTGGCGGCACAATAGGTTTCTGAATCATCAGATCAAAAATCCAATAAAAAAAGCCCGAGCAATTCGGGCTAATTAAAATATTACAGATTATTTAATTTCATCTGTGCCATTTGTTTCTCTAACGGGTTACCGTTTTTCTGTGCATTCTCAAAGCTTGATTTAGCACCATTCACATCGCCTTTTGCGACTTGAATATCACCCGCTAAAAGATCTTTACGCGCACTAAAGCCTTGGCTTTTCACTTGATTTAGACTTGCTAGTGCTGCATCAAATTGACCTTGTTGGAATTGCACAGCAGACAAACGAAGCGCAGCAAGAGACGTTAAGATATCATCTTGTGATTGAGCAATCGCTTGTTTCAAGCTGTTTTCAGCTGATGCGTAATCTTGTTTTGCTACAAAACCTTTTGCTTCATCTAATAAACTAAATACTGCATAGCTGGTTTTATCATGTGCTTTCACAAATTCAGCCACTTTAGCTTGCTGTGCTGCTGCATCTTTGTTTGCTGTATAAACTAAGGCATCATATTCAGCAGACGCTTGCATGATTTGATTGGCTTGATAAGACTGCCAATAGCGCCAGCCCAACATCCCGCCTACACCAAGAATAAAAGCGGCAATAATGCTTTTGCCATTGTCTTTCCACCATTCTTTTAACTGGTTCAGTTCTTGTTCTTCTTCAATGGTATATGCCATTTTCCTATCCTTCTAAAATTAAAATTGGGCTTTCACGTGTTCAATTAGATTGTCCACATCAATGGTTTGTTGCTCTGCTTCGCCAAGTAAGTGTTTTACCACAACTTGATTATTTTGTACTTCGCTTTCGCCAAGCACAAGGGCTAGAGTCGCACCAGACTTATCTGCGCGTTTAAATTGTTTTTTAAAGTTACCGCCGCTGCAATGCAACATTGTGCTTAAGTGCGGTAATTCTGAGCGAAGTTTTTCAGCGAGCTGGAATGCGGCTAATGTTGTACCTTCACCTTGATAAACAACGTAAATATCTACCGCACTTTTTACCGGAATCGATTTATTCACTTCTTGAACGAGTAGCACTAAACGCTCTAAGCCCATTGCGAAACCAACACCACTTGTTGCATGGCCACCAAGTTGTTCAACTAAGCCGTCATAGCGTCCGCCACCACATACGGTCCCTTGCGCACCTAATGCTGATGTCACCCATTCAAATACGGTTTTATTATAATAGTCTAAACCACGAACCAATTTTGGATTAATTTCATATTGAATACCCACCGCATCTAATAGACCACATAGCTGCGCAAAATGCTCACGACTTTCATCATCTAAATAATCCAATAATTTTGGCGCGCCGTCCAATACGTCTTGTAATGCTTGATTTTTAGTATCCAAAATACGTAATGGATTTTTTACAAGACGTTCTTTCTCTTCTTCGCTCATTAAATCTTGGTGATTTTCTAAGAAAGCCACTAATGCAGAACGATAGTTTGCACGTGCTTCTAATGAACCAATCGAATTTAATTGAAGTGAAACATGTTGCTCAATACCTAACGCTTTCCATAAACGTGCCGTTAAAATAATTAACTCAGCATCAATTTCAGGGGTTGCGATACCAAATACTTCGACACCCGCTTGATGGAATTGACGGTAACGACCTTTTTGTGGACGTTCATGGCGGAACATTGGTCCCATATACCATAAACGTTGTTCATTGTTGTAAATCCAACCGTGTTCAATCGCAGCACGCACACATCCTGCTGTACCTTCTGGACGAAGTGTTAATTGTTCATCATTATCCCAGAATGTATACATTTCTTTTGAGACGACATCTGTGACTTCACCGATTGCACGAGCAAATAATGGCGTACTTTCCACGATTGGCATACGCACTTCTGAATAGCCGTAGCTACTTAAAATTTGGCGAACCTGCCCTTCAATCCATTGCCAAAGTGGAGATTCAGTTGGGGAACAGTCATTCATCCCACGAATTGCTTGAATATTTTTTGCCACGAGTTTTCCTTAAATAATTCGATTTTTTGGATCTTGTTGTGCAACTTTGGCACGAATTTTTGCTTCTAATTGGTCAATAATCGCGTCGTTATCAAAACGTTCTTTTTGACGCTCACCATCTAAATAATAACCACTTTTCTTATTACCACCGGTAACACCGAGGTCAGACACTAATGCTTCACCTGGGCCATTTACCACACAACCAATAATAGACACATCCATTGGGGTGATAATATCTTCTAAACGTTGTTCCAGTGCATTCACCGTGCCAATCACATCAAACTCTTGACGTGAGCAAGTTGGACAAGCAATAAAGTTAATCCCGCGAGAACGAATACGTAACGATTTCAAAATATCAAAACCAACTTTGATTTCTTCTACAGGATCGGCGGCTAAAGAGACACGCAAGGTATCACCAATACCTTCCGCTAACAACATACCTAAACCAATTGCAGATTTCACTGCTCCTGCACGTGCACCGCCCGCTTCCGTAATCCCTAAATGTAATGGTTGTTTAATGGCTTTAGCAAGTAAACGGTAAGATTCCACCGCAAGGAAGACATCGGATGCTTTTACGCTTACTTTAAATTGATCGAAGTTTAAACGATCTAAAATCTCAACATGGCGTAATGCTGATTCTAATAAGGCTTCTGGTGTTGGCTCACCAAATTTCTCTTGGATATCTTTTTCTAATGAGCCAGCATTAACACCAATACGGATAGGGATATTTTTATCGCGTGCGCAATCCACCACTGCACGAATACGATCTTCACGACCAATATTGCCTGGATTAATACGTAAGCAATCCACCCCATATTCAGCCACTTTTAACGCAATACGATAGTCAAAATGAATATCCGCTACTAATGGCACATTCACTTGCTGTTTAATGATTTTAAACGCTTCGGCGGCATCCATGGTAGGTACAGAAACACGCACGATATCTGCGCCGACGCGTTCCAACGATTTAATCTGTGCAACGGTCGCCTCAACATCAGTTGTGCGAGTATTTGTCATGGATTGTACAGCAATCGGTGCATCACCACCGATTGGTACATTGCCCACATAAATTTTTGTCGATTCACGACGTTTGATAGTAGGTTTTACTGCAGACATTCTTTTGTAAATTATTCGTTAAGGTTTTGGTAATTTAAATTTAGCCACACGGCCATCAACGGTAAGCGGATACGCTTCGCCTTTATAAGTAATACGAACGTTACCCGGCGCACCAATAATCAATGCATAGTCATTACCATTAAAGGTTAAGACTTCGCCTTGTTTATATTCTTTTTGCGCTAAAACTTTACGATTTTGGTCTTTCACACTAATCCAGCTTGAATTTTTGGTAATCTCAATAACAAGATCGCCTTTTGCTGTGGTTGGCGCTTCAGAAATGGCTGGATTTTCAACCGCACTTTGAGCATCTGGTACGGTTGGCTCTGTTGTAGGTTCTGTGTTAGGTAAGGTTTGTTCCACAACAGGGGCTTGAACTTGTTCAACGGTAGGGGCCGAAGTTGCGCCAGTTGAAACTTCTGCGTTTACTGGTTGAACTTGATTCTCTTGAGTATTTGAAACAACAGGTTCAGCAGCATTATTTTTTGCTTCCGTTACAGGTGCTGTTTCATTATTTGACGTTAAAGGCTGGTTATTCACCGCGACTGGGATGTCATTCGAATGAGTAACCGGTACCTCTGCTGTTTTTTCTTTTTCAACGTAGGTTTGCACTAAATTATCACGTTCTTCGTTTGATTTTTGATAATTCTGCCACCACCATAAGCCTGTCATCCCAACAGCTGCGAGTAAAATAATGGTTGTAAGTGTGCCGACCCAGCGACTATGAGAAGAGTATTGGTTTACTGAACGCGTCGCGCGTGCATTTTTACTTAAATCGTTTTTGTATGCTTCACCAAAGGTTAAATGCGCCCATTCGCTCTCAGGAATACGTAAAAATTTTGTATAACTACGCACATATCCTTTCATAAAAGTTGATGGCACATTTTTTTGGACAAATTCATTATTTTCTAATTTTTCCAAAATGCTTGGGCGCAAAGAAATTGCCTTTGCCGCATCTTCCAGAGAAAGATTTAACGCTTCGCGAGCTTGACGAAGTTTCTCCCCAAAGGAGATGTCTGTTTTTTCGGTTTGTTCAAGGATTGTATTCATAGGTATAAAAAAAGAAATAGCAATAAAAAACTAAATGCTAAATTTTAAAGTCGAAAGGGGCTTTTGGCAATGATTATTTGAGTGAACGGAGCTTTTCCGCTCTAGAAGGATCAACTTGACGCAATTTCTCCAACGCTTGTTGATAAACGTCGGTTTGTTTTCCGGCAAAAGCACAAAGTGCCATGTTTTCGTAGGTATCTGCTTGATGATAATAATTTGGTGCAGCGAGTGCCGCATTAAATTGTGAATAAGCTTGTTCAAACTCACCTTGCCCACATAGAAATGCACCAAAGTTGTTATACACATCGCCTTGCTTATCATCTAACTTAATCGCCAGTAAATAAGCTTGCTTCGCTTTTTCCGTATCGCCTTGTAATTGATAAAAATGCGCAAGTGCCGAGTGCACAAGATAATAGCGTTCATCATGTTCAAAGGCTTTATCTAAGTTAAGTTTTGCTTGAACAAAATCCTCTTGTTGCAGATAGCCTAATGCCAATTCAACGCGCGCTTTTGCTGCTTGTTGTTTATTAAAATCAACAGAAGACTGAGAGACGCAAGCAGAAAAAACAAAAGGAAAAATGACCGCACTTAGAATGTTAATTGGGATTAATTTCATCTTATCACTCCTCTATCTTATCACTCTTAGCTAGACCATTTTCCCTTTACAAGTATTGCTATATTTAGCTTAGTTAACAGCTTTTACGTCAATACCTTCGCCAAACTTACGTTTCATTGCTGTACGTTTGGTTCGGTCGATAACATCCCCCGCCAGCTGACCACAAGCGGCATCAATATCATCACCACGGGTTTTACGCACAATCACCGTAAAGCCGTATTCCATTAAGGTTTTTTGGAAACGATCGACACGGCTATTTGAGCTTTTACCATAAGGCGCTTCTGGGAACGGGTTCCATGGGATCAAGTTAATTTTACACGGGGTATTTTTTAACACTTGAGCTAATTGATGCGCATGCTCTGTACCATCATTCACGTGATCTAATAACACATATTCAATTGTCACTTTACCATGGTTAGCATTCGATACTTCTAAGTATCTGTGTACCGAATCCATCAACATTTTGATGTTATATTTTTTATTGATAGGCATAATTTCATCACGCAATTCATCGTTCGGTGCGTGAAGTGAAATCGCTAATGCCACATCAATCTTATCGCGCAGCATATCAAGTGCTGGCACGACACCAGAAGTAGATAACGTCACGCGTCTTTTCGATAACCCATACGCGAAATCATCCAGCATAATTTCCATCGCGGGTACAACATTGGCCACATTTAGTAATGGCTCACCCATGCCCATCATCACCACATTGGTAATCGGACGAACACCCGTCACACCAAAATTACCGATAATTTTTGATGCACGCCAAACCTGACCGATAATTTCAGACACCGTTAAATTACGGTTAAAGCCTTGCTGTGCTGTCGAACAGAAAGTACAAGCTAAGGCACAGCCTACTTGAGAAGAGACACAAAGTGTCGCACGATCTGCTTCAGGAATATAGACCGTTTCAACTTGCTGTTCACCTACCTGCATCGCCCATTTAATGGTGCCATCTGCAGAGCGTTGTTCAACCGCCACTTCTGGCGCTTTAATTTCCGCGACCGCTTTTAATTTTTCTCGTAATTTTTTATTAATATTGGTCATATTGTCGAAGTTATCTTCGCCAAAATGATAAATCCATTTCACTAATTGATCCGCACGAAATGGTTTCTCGCCTAATTCAGCAAAAAACTCACGCATCTGCTGACGCGTTAAATCCATTAAGTTAATCTTTTTTGTATTCGTTTCGGATGAAAGGGGTTGTTCTAACATAAAGCCTCGTTATTACACATTACGGCGATGATGTTACTCAGAATTGAGCAACAAAAAGTTCGCATATTAAAAATGAGCCGAGATTTTACAGATTTACTGACGGATAAGCTAGCAGATTTGAAAAACAAAGAAAATTTTGACCGCACTTCTTTGCGATCGCTATCGCAAAAATCAAAAAAACAAAAGAAAAAAGTGCGGTTAAAAAACTTTAAATTTTTTCTCTTTCACACATCCCAAACCCTTACAAAAACTGATAGAATACAAGCTTTGTTTTATTCTCTAAGTTGGCTATATTAAAAGATATGTTAAAAAAAGTGTTTTCTGTATTGTGTTTAGTGCCAGCAATGGCAACGGCACAATCTTATGTCGTGTATGATTTCACCCATGATCGCGTGCTCGAAAGTAGCTCGCCAAATCATGTACAACCTATCGCCTCTGTCACCAAGTTAATGACGGCAAATGTGTTTCTTGAAAATAATCGAAACGCAAACTGTACTGCATCGATTACTGACGATGATTTCGATTACATCAAAGGCACTCATACAAAATTACCTAAATATACGCCGATTTCTTGTAATGAATTATTAAAAGCAATGCTCGTTCATTCTGATAACTATGCTGCTCATGCACTTTCTCGTTCTGCAGGCATGAGCCGCTTACAATTCATCCAAAAAATGAATGAGAAAGCGAGAGAATTAGGTATGCGCTCTACCCGCTTTTCAGATAGTTCTGGCTTATCCGACAGCAACATTTCAAGTGTGATGGATCTGGTTAAATTGGCTAAATACTCTCTTAACAAAGCACAAATCAAAAACATCTCGAATATGCCAAGTGCTTTCATTCAAGCAGGCGGACGCAGCGTTTTTGTTAAAAACACCAATAAATTAGTGCGTGAAGAAGTGTTTGATGCAGCAATTAATAAAACCGGTTACATTCGCGAATCTGGCTATAATTTAGTCTTTGTGAATAAAAATCCATGTAATCGCGCGACCATTGGGGTGATCAGTTTAAATAACCATTCATCTGCGTTTCGTACTAACTTTACTAAAGGAAAATTGGAACAATACGGTTGTATCGCAGGGCGTAGCATGCACAACTTTACCGTTGATGAAGCCCAATATGAAGAAGGCTATGATGAAGCGGGTATGGATCGCCTAATCCAACAAGTTGGTGGTTAATCATTTCAAAAAGAGCGGTCAATTTTGCACAAAATTTTCCGCTTTTTAATTTTAATCACCTATCGATTTGATAATTATTTTCATTTGAAAACTTTATAAAAAATGATATTATTCTGCAGAATGCTAATCGATCATTATTTTTAAGGAGATCTCATGAAGCATTTATTTAAAAGCCTATCTGTTATCGCTCTAGGTTTAGCAGCTTTACAAGCCGAAGCGAAATTTAAAGTGGTGACCACATTTACTGTGATTCAGGATATCGCACAAAATGTTGCGGGCGATGCCGCGACGGTGGAATCTATCACCAAACCTGGTGCAGAAATTCACGAGTATGAACCGACCCCTAAAGATATTGTAAAAGCTCAATCTGCTGATTTAATTTTATGGAACGGATTAAATTTAGAGCGTTGGTTTGAGCGTTTCTTCCAAAATATCAAAGATAAACCAGCCGTTGTGGTAACCGAAGGCATCACGCCACTTTCTATTTATGAAGGTCCTTATAAAGATGCCCCTAACCCACACGCTTGGATGTCGCCATCTAATGCGTTGATTTATGTCGAAAATATCAAAAATGCATTAGTTAAATACGATCCGCAAAATGCTGATACTTATCAAAAAAATGCAGCGGCGTATGCAGAAAAAATCAAACAGCTCGATAAACCTTTACGTGAAAAACTCTCACTGATTCCTGCCGACCAACGTTGGTTAGTGACTAGTGAAGGCGCCTTTAGTTATTTAGCGAAAGATTACGATCTCAAAGAAGGCTATTTATGGCCAATTAACGCTGAACAACAAGGTACGCCTCAACAAGTGCGTAAACTTATCGATTTAGTGAAAAAAAATCACATTCCAGTGGTATTTAGTGAAAGTACCGTGTCAGCCAAACCTGCTCAACAGGTAGCGAAAGAAAGCGGTGCTAAGTACGGCGGCGTGCTTTATGTAGATTCTCTTTCTGCCGCTGACGGTCCTGTACCAACTTATATTGACTTACTGAATGTCACTGTATCCACCATAGTCAAAGGATTTGAAAAATAATGACCGCACTTTCCGCTTCGATTTCCGTTAATGATGTAACTGTGCGTTACAACAACGGGCACACTGCAATTTATGATGTTGCCTTTGCATTACAAGGAGGAACCATCTGTGCTCTTGTCGGCGTAAATGGGAGCGGAAAATCAACGCTATTCAAAAGCATCATGGGCTTAATCAAGCCACAGCAAGGCAATATTGCGCTTTGTGGTTTGCCAATTAATCGAGCATTGAAACAAAATTTGGTTGCCTATGTGCCGCAAGCGGAAGAAGTCGATTGGCAATTTCCAGTCTCCGTTTATGATGTTGTCATGATGGGACGCTACGGCTACATGAATTTCCTACGCATTCCAAAAGCTGAAGACAAACAAAAAGTGCTCGAAGCGATGCAACGAGTAAACATCGAGCATTTAGCTGAACGGCAAATCGGCGAGCTTTCTGGTGGGCAAAAAAAACGCGTATTTTTGGCTCGTGCATTAGCACAACAAAGTAAAATTATCTTGCTTGATGAACCTTTTACAGGTGTGGATGTTAAAACCGAAAATGCCATTGTGGAACTCCTTCGCCAATTACGTGCTGAAGGCCATTTAATTTTAGTTTCTACCCACAACTTGGGTTCTGTACCAGACTTCTGTGATCAAGTGGTGATGATTAACCGTACTGTGATTGCTGCCGGTAAAACGGAAGATACATTCAATCAGCATAATTTGGAAAAAGTCTTTGGTGGTGTATTACGACACATCAAATTATTGGGTGAAGATCTGCATAATGATGAAGATAAACGTGCAGTCACCGTGCTTACGGATGATGAACGCCCAGTTGTCTTCTATGGTGAAACCAAAAATGATCCGCCAGCAACGGCTGTAAAATCTTGTCGTCTGCCTCCGTCTGACAAGGAATAAGCTATGCTTGAATATTTACTGGAACCTTTCTCCTATGAATATATGCAAAAAGCCATGTGGATAAGTACCGCAGTCGGTGGCATTTGTGCCTTTCTTTCTGCGTATTTAATGTTGAAAGGTTGGTCATTAATTGGTGATGCGCTTTCTCATTCCGTGGTTCCAGGTGTGGCGATAGCTTATGCCTTTTCACTCCCCTATGCTTTAGGTGCTTTTTTTGCCGGCATTTTGGCCGCACTTTCCATTTTATGGATCAAATCCATTTCTAAACTCAAAGAAGATGCTGTTATCGGCTTTATTTTCAGTACCTTTTTTGCCTTAGGTTTACTGATTATTTCCTTGAATCCAACCTCGATAAATGTGCAAAACATCATTCTCGGTAATATCCTCGGGATTGCCGATGAAGATATTTATCAAGTAGCCATCATTATGTTGATTTGCTTGGTCTTATTGCTTATTTTTTGGAAGGATCTATTACTGATTTTCTTTGATGAAACGCAAGCAATTACAGTTGGACTTTCACCACTGTTTTACAAAGTTCTCTTTTTTACACTCTTGAGTGCTTGTGTTGTTGCCGCATTACAAACTGTCGGGGCAATTTTGGTTATTGCTATGGTAATTACACCAGGGGCAACCGCCTATTTGCTTTCACCACTGTTTTACAAAGTTCTCTTTTTTACACTCTTGAGTGCTTGTGTTGTTGCCGCATTACAAACTGTCGGGGCAATTTTGGTTATTGCTATGGTAATTACACCAGGGGCAACCGCCTATTTGCTTACTGACAAGTTCAAAACTCTTATCAAAATTGCGGTAACATTAGGCTCAATCACGGGTTTTGTCGGTGTCTATTTAAGCTATTATCTGGATGGCGCAACAGGTGGTGTCATCGTGACATTGCAAACCGTGTTATTTTTATTAGCTTTTCTATTTTCGCCAAAATACGGATTAATGAGTCAAAAACGACGTAAGGCGGTGGCCCATGAGTGAAATATTCGCTATTTTCGCTGAGCCATTTCAGTTTGACTTTATGCAAAATGCGTTACTCACCGCATTAGTGGTTGCCGTGATCTGTGCACTACTCTCTTGCTATTTGGTGTTAAAAGGATGGTCATTGATGGGCGACGCTATTTCCCATGCCGTCCTGCCAGGTATTGTATTAGCTTTTCTAGCCGGTATTCCATTAGTGATTGGCGCCTTTGTCTCAGGTATTGCCTGTGCCTTGGGGGTGGGTTATTTAAAAGAGAACAGCAGAATCAAAGAAGATACCGCAATGGGGATTGTATTTTCTGGCATGTTTGCCATTGGTTTGGTGTTGTTCACTAAAATCCAAACCTCACAACATCTCACACACATCTTATTCGGAAACGTACTGGGTGTAAGCCGACAAGAGCTGATTCAAACGGCTATCATCGCCTTAATCATTTTTATTTTACTAGGCTTAAAGCGTCGTGATTTTCTCCTCTACTGCTTTGACCCTAGCCATGCCCGTGTTGCAGGTCTTTCGCCTAAATTATTACATTATGGACTACTCACACTACTTGCACTCACCATTGTGAGTACGATGCAAGTTGTTGGGGTTATTTTGGTTGTAGCGATGCTAATTGCACCGGGCATCACTGCTCTCACACTGACGAATCGCTTCGATAAGATGCTTGTTATCGCGATTATCAGCGCTGTAACTGCAAGTCTATTAGGCGTGCTACTTAGTTATCATTTTGATGCATCTACTGGTGCATGCATTATTTTGTTACAGGCTGTATTTTTCTTAATTGCGCTAATTTATAGCAAATTAAAAGTGCGATTAAATTTTTAAATAAAAAAGCTAACAGAGATGTTAGCTTTTTTATTAGGAATTGAGTTTCAGCAATGTCAGTACTTCATAATGCGCTGTATGCGGGAACATATCAAATAATTGAATTTGAGTAAGTTTATAATTGGTTAGATGCTGCAAATCTTTTCCCATGGAAATCGCATTGCAACTGGAATAAAGAATAAAATGCGGTTGCATTTCATTGAGAAATTCAGCAAGTTCCTTTCCGATGCCTCGACGAGGCGGATTGACGATCACCAAATCGGGTTTGTTTTCATCTTGTGTTAAAGCAAAATTAGCCGCATCCAAAGATTGGAATTTAACGTTGTTTAACCCTAACACCTGGGCGGATAGAGTCGCCGCTTGAATAGCAGATGCCGAAATTTCAATCCCCGTCAATTCTACTTCTAGCTGATGTTTATCCTGTAAAGCTTTAGCGCAATGAAGTCCAAAACCTCCAACGCCACAAAAGAGATCCCAGAGTGTAGTAATCGGCAAATCTTGCACCCAATCTTGTGCCGTTGCATATAGCCCTTGTGCTACCAGTGGATTCGTTTGGAAGAAACCTTGAGGGCGAATAAACAACGGAATACCGTTAAAGCTTTCTGATAAAGTATGTTGGTCAGTCAAAAAGATTTCTTTCTCACCTTCTAAGATCGCCGCATGTTGAGGTTGGATATTCACGCTCACCACTTCAAGTTGTGGTAATTTTTCCAATAAGCCTGCAAATTCACGTTGAATTAACGGCAATTTAGTTTCTGAACGCAATACAAAACGCAACATCAATTTTTTTGTATGTTGGCTTTCTGTGAGCAGAATATATTTGAGCTCACCTTTTTGCTTAGCCACGTTATAAGGGACTAAACCCGCACGGCCAATAAAATCTTTTAGAATCGGAAAGAGTTCAGCAAAGCGTTGCGGATAAATCGGACAATCACATAAATCCACCGCACTTTGTGGATCATTCGAGTCTTGTAAAATACCTAAAATGGGACGTTCCACCGCGCCACTTACAACCATTTTCGCTTTATTACGAAAGGCAGTCTCGGAGGAATAAAAAGGCGGATGCCAAATTAAATTATCACAATCTAATTTGGCAAGTTGTTGTTTTAGATGCTCTTCTTTCTTGGCGAGTTGCTGTTCATAAGGCATTTCAAGCCATTGACAAGAACGGCAATTGCCTTTTTGATAATGATAGCAATCAATCATTTAGAAGCAAGCCACTCTTGTTGAAGTGCGGTCAGTTTTTGATGATTTTCAATCCAACGCGAAGTTTTTGTGAGTTCTGACCAATCAAAGGATTTTTGTTTAAAGAGCGATTTCAAGCGAGCTTGGCGTGCTGCAAAATGCTCTGTGGTTTCCTCTAACTTCAGATTATCAAGCACTTGGATGACACCTTCACGTTCATTGCAAAGCAATAATAAGTCACAACCAGCATTCAAGGCTTTTTCACTACGAGCCACAAAATCACCCATAAAACCTGCGCCCTTCATGCCTAAATCATCAGAGAAAATCGCCCCTTGGAAGCCCAACTGTTTACGCAAAATTTCTTTTAACCAATAAGTCGAACCACTTGCAGGCTGGCTATCACACTGCGTATAAATCACGTGAGCCGGCATAATCGCATCAAGCTTACTCTGTTGAATTAATTGCTGGAATGGCAAAATATCATGATTAAAAATCACTTCTTTTGCACGCTCATCATAAGGTGTTTCAAGATGAGAGTCGGCTAAAACATGACCATGTCCTGGAAAATGTTTTCCCGTTGTTGCCATGCCTGCTTGGTGCATACCATCAATAAAAGCAGCCGCCAAATTGACCGCACTTTTTACATCACAGCCAAAACTACGATCGCCAATCGCACGACATTCGTGACCTAAATCCAACACGGGAGCAAAACTCAAATCAATATCTAACGCCACCATTTCTGCTGCCATTTGCCAGCCTGCTTCTTTTGCTATTTGCTGTTGCTGAGTTGAGCCCTCAACTAATGCCGCAAAAGCCTGCATCGCAGGGAGCTGAGTGAAACCCTCACGGAAACGTTGCACGCGCCCACCTTCTTGATCAACCGTGATCAATAAAGGCTTTTTCACTCGCTGACGAATGGATTTAATTAGCGCTTGAACTTGCTGACGATCATAAAAATTGCGGGTAAATAAAATCAAACCGGCAACTAAAGGATGTTCCAGTAATTCAACTTCTTCTTGTTTGAGCTCATGACCTTCAAGGTCAATTAATAGTGTGGACATAAACTATTGTAAATAAAGACGATAATTAGTACTTTCTGTGCTTGGTTTTGGTAGCTCAAACACTTTCTTTTCTTGTGGTTGCAACAAAATATTACCTGATTGGCTTTCTTGCTGATTCGGCCAAACTTGCGTTACACCTTGTGTGTTATACCAATAAAGGTGGTAAAGCACATTGAGTTGTTGTGTAGTTTTATTTTTTAAGGCTGCGGTATTATCCGACAAATCAACATCTAAAGCCGGTGCTAAATTTGCCGCCATATTTAAAATTGGCTTATTGGTTCCCACAATATTTGGTGCAGATGAACAAGCCGTTAAAAATAATACCGTTGCTGTAATTAGGATCTTTTTCATTATTTCGCCAACATTCTACCTAAAGGTTCACCACCAACAAGATGCATATGAATATGGAATACTTCTTGTCCACCATGTTTATTACAATTCACAATTAAACGGTAACCGTCTTCGGCAATGCCTTCTTCTTTAGCAATTTTAGCCGCGACAGTAAATAAGCGACCCAAGGTAACTTCATCTTGTTCTGTCACATCATTAACCGTTGGAATCACTTTATTTGGGATAATCAAAATATGGGTTTTCGCTTGCGGTGAAATATCTCGGAATGCGGTCACTAATTCATCTTGATAAACAATATTGGCAGGGATTTCTTTGCGAATAATTTTGCTGAAAATCGTTTCTTGAGCCATAGTCTTCTCCTTGTTTTATATAAAAAAGTGCGGTCAAAATTTACCGCACTTTGCTTTTATTTTCCATCAGAAATTGATGATGAATGACATTTCAATCGGCTTAGTGAGCCGCACCTTCTTCTGAATCATCTTGATTAATAAAGCTGGTATTAATCTCGATTTGTGCTTTTTCACGCAATGCTTGCATTAACTGTCCTTGTAATTCACCTTGACGCGCACGAACAAGTTGAGTGCTAAATTTCGCTAATTCTTGCTCATTTAAAGTAGGTTCTTCTACACGTTCAA
>PVMO01020591.1_pt1 | contig 14720 bp, 10 predicted proteins | sample 1853421 | NCBI WGS metagenome assembly PVMO01 (sample SAMN08533511, study PRJNA380276) | Human gut metagenome, whole genome shotgun sequencing project.
CCGAGGAGCCTACGCCGACACCGACGGTACCGGTGGTAACCGAGGAGCCTACGCCTACGCCGACGGTACCGGTGGTAACCGAGGAGCCTACGCCGACACCGACGGTACCGGTAGTAACCGAGGAACCTACACCAACCGCAACACCAACCGCAACACCTGACACCCCGGATGAACCCGATACTCCGGATGATACACCAGATGATCCCGGCACCCCGAATGATCCCGGTACCCCGGCAGATCCCGGCACACCGGCCGGTGGAATCCCGGATACCCCGCAGGTACTTGGTGCAAGACGCCGTAGAATGGTGACCATCGAGGACGAGGCAGTTCCTTTAGCGGACAGAGCAGTCCTCGGAGCATCCAGACGACCGCAGACCAGCGATGACTCCGATGCCTGGAATCTGGGCTTTGCCTTTTCCCTGACGAGTCTGGGAGCATGGCTTGTTCTTAAGCGAAAAGAACATTAAACAGGAACGGAACGACAGCCGATCTTAGCTGTAAAAGTATAAAAGGATCAGAATCTTGAAAAATTTTTCAAAATCTGGTCCTTTTTTCCATTTGGCGCAGTCTTCCTTATTAGGAGAGTAAAAAGAAGTAATAAAAACAGAAATACTGGTTTTGAGGGGAAACAGAAATGAAGTTAAAAAACGTAATACAGACCAAACTGGCAAAAACTCTGGTAGCGGCACTGCTGATCGGCAGCGTCTCCAACACCGGATTTACAGTACAGGCAGAAGAAGCAACGCAGAATGAGCAGAACGATGTTGTTGAAATGGCAAGTGTAAGCGGAAACGACAGCGTTGTTGCTGTAAAAGAGAAAACCTATCCCACCATCAAAACGGTGATTCTTGCTGGAGGCACCATGGCAAAATATGTGGGAGGACAGGTAGCCAGCCCCAACGTATGGCCCCATAATTACAAGCCGGCAAACGGAGATTTTTCATTGTTTGCAGGTCATAAGATGACTTTGGATGATGCTGAAACCTTTAAATATCTTTCTGTGGATAATACAGGGGTAGATGCCGAAGGAAAGTTAACCGGAAGTAACGGGGCAAGCTGGCAGTGCGTTGGATTCGTAGCATTAGATGTAAACAAATATTCTGACTGCAAGCCCGCAGATTTGTTACACTATGTTTATTACGGTGGAGACAGCGAAGGCACTTCCTATTATAAAGAAAACTGCGGAAAAACCCTTGAGGATGTAAAACAGTATGTGAATGACAACAACGGCGTCTTGTATGGTGAAAATGTAACGGAAAGTTTTATGGATCAGTTGCTCACCACCGGTCGGTCCTTCAGTGGAGTCACCATTGCCACGGTATGGTATGTGACCACACCCACAGAGACCTGGATCAATTATGACGGATACGATTACAGGATTCCCGGGGTATCCGCAGTAGATTATTATGAATATCCCACGGGAACGGTAACTTTTGAACAGAATGGGAACGGCGCAGTGTTCCATTATATTTCCGAAGGTATTACCATTACTACAACTCCGGAACTGGAACAGCATTGGGAAAGCGGCACCGGCAGGGTGACCTATGATGCAACGATCACCATTACGATCCACAGCAATGCCCCGGACAAGGTAAGAATCAATCTGTCCGATGCCATCGGTTATCTGAACGGTACCGTGGCAGGAGGAAATGCGGCAGAGCCCGGAGATACCCTGTACTACAACATAAAGCTGGTAAATGAGAGCAATAAGGAGTATCAGTATGATCCTGCAAAGGCCACGATCGGTACGATCCCGGCGGCGCCTAAGGCAGGAGAGAAAGTAACGGTTCTGTCCAGTGGTTTTGAAGGTTATGAGATCGGTGAAGTGGGAGCGTTCTGTACATTGCCCCGCCGTATTTTAAATGCTCCGTTACGGGATCTCGGAATCACCGCAGGCAAGGTTACGGATGCGATTGTCGGAGAGGCTCTTTTGAAAAAAGGATATGGCAGCGAAGAAATGAAGCCGGAAGAGGTTACGCAGAGCTGCCTGGCACAGTATTACTTAGACTGGTTCAACAATACTTCCAGAGAAGAAGGAAATAAGGTCTACGGCTTTTCAGAACTTACGGCAGAGGAACTGGCAATCCTGACCAACGGAACCGCCGATACCACAGTAGCGGAGAGCTGTTCTGCAGTAGCAGATGCTTTATATTACACGACATATCATAATGTATATACTTTTGACGGTGAAGGTCTGTATGACCGGATGCTGAAAAAACGGACAGGAAGGTTCCTATGCAGATACTCTGGTATCCGACCTGTTAAAGGACGGAGAAGTGAAGATCACCACTAACCTTAACGGTGTGTTGGCCAACAACGGCTATCAGATGACCAGATACGGCTTCGGAATGCAGTTTGAATTGTCCAGAGAGCCGGAGGTTACTCCGCCCGTGACTACCAGCCCGGAACCTACTCCCAGTGCTACTCCGGAGCCTACGCCGACAGGCACACCGGATACCACACCCACGACGCCGACCACTACTCCGACCGCACCCCCGGATACTCCGGACGATTCGGATGATTCCGATACCCCGGATACTCCCGGTACACCGTCTGAGCCGGCAACCCCGGTAACACCTCAGGTGCTTGGTGTAAGACGTCAGCGGGTTGTAAGCATTACCGATGATCCTACACCATTGGCGGACAGAGCAGTCCTGGGAGCTTCCAGAAGACCCAGGACCGGCGATGATTCCAATACATGGAATCTGGGCTTTGCCCTTTCCTTGACAGGGCTGGGAGCATGGCTTATTATTAAGAAGAAGCAATCATAACGAATAAACATATATTTACTATAAACAATCAAGGAAAGAAGAGGTAGAACAAATGAAAAAAAGATGGATGAGTCTTGTTCTGACAGTCATCATGGTGCTGAGCCTTGCAGGCTGCGGCAAGAGTACAGAATTATCCTCTGTAAGCCGTGATCCTGCCACGGATGACGGAACTGTCTGGTTCGATGAAGAGGCAGTGGCACTGGCGGGTTCTGTGAGAAAAGCCGGTATGAGTGAAGCTGAGCTGGCCCGTGCAGATGAACTTCGTGCCATGGCTATCGATGCGTTGGATATTGTAAACGCGAAGAGAGCAGAGAACGGCCTGGCAGCACTGAACTGGAGCAACGGTCTGGAGTCCTGCGCTATGGTAAGAGCACAGGAAGCAGCTTCCAAGTTCTCCCATACCAGACCCAACGGTAAGGACTGGTACACAGTGAACAGTGAACTGATGTGGGGCGAGAATCTGGCGAAGGGCTATGATTCCGCACAGAGTGTAGTAGATGCCTGGATGGCTTCTCCTACACACGCAGCGAATATCCTGGCAGGCGATTTTACCACCTGCAGCATTGCGGTCTATGAGACCAATGGCAAGTTGTATTTTGCCCAGGAGTTCGGCTATTAACAGGGTATTTCTTATCATGAGGGGATAGAGAGATAAATGACAGGAGAGAGTTGATATTCTTAACGGAATATTAACTCTCTTTTTGGGCTTCAAAAGATAGAAAATTTTCCTGAATCATGGTAAAATAAAATCGACATATAAAATTGAGTATCTCTGCAGAAGATCACTGTTCCAAATGAGGGAGATGAATGGAATATCCGGGCGCTGCCGGACAAGTGGTCACTTCACAGAGTACAGGAAAATAAAGCATATAATAAAAATGCAGCGCAGAAATGAGGACATATGAGTACAAAAGCATCACAGAAGGGCACAAAGGGGCAGACACCCGGCATGACGACGATCCGGGAACGTCTGCAGAAGGCAATCAGCAGGCTGGTAGTGTTCTCGATTATTCCGTTGGTCATCCTTACCGTGATCCTGAATCTGTCCAGTACCATGAGAACACTGGAAGGCGATATGCTGGTGGTGGCAGAGATTTCCGCAGACCGTATCAATGAGGAACTACGGGTGACAACAACGATCGTATCCGAACTCGGATGCAGCTATCAGCTGTCTTCTCCGGTATTTACCCAGGAGCAGAAGCAACAGTATATCAACCAGCGTGTGGAAGCTTATGGAATGGTCAGAGGCAAGCTGATCGGCTCCAACGGTATCTGTGCTTATGACGGAACCGATTATAGTGACCGTGATTATTTTAAGAGATCCATGCAGGGAGAGGTCGTGGTATCGGATCCAGTGATCTCGAAGTCAGACGGCAGACTCAGCGTTATCATTTCCGCACCTGTATATGCAGACGGAGATAAGAATGGTGATATTGTCGGCGTGGTATTCGTTGTGCCGGATCCGGAGTTCTTAAATGATATTGCTGCGGCAGTCTCTGTCAGTAAGAATTCCGAGTGCTATCTGTTGGGAGAAACAGGTATCACCATTGCTCACTGTGATTCTGCGATTGCCCAGGAGCAGAAGAGCAACATTGAACTGTCTCAGACGGACAGATCTTTGCGGGGAATTGCAAAGGTAGAGCAGAAGATGATGACCGGAGCAACCGGATATGGCACTTATATGAAAGGCGGAACCCTCACAATACAGGCTTATGCACCAATAGAAGGAACCAATGGATGGAGCGTGGCAGTAAATGCACCACTGACAGATTTCCTTGGTTCTACCGTTGTATGTATTGTCATTGGTGTAGCAATAGGTGCTGCAGCTTTATGTTTCAGTGTGCGCAGGGCAAAAAAGATCGGTCAGGCGATCGGTGAACCGGTGGCAAAGTGTACCGAGAGATTACGTCTGTTGGCTGAGGGCGATCTGCATACTCCGGCACCAGTGATCCGGACACAGGATGAGACACAGATCCTGGCAGAGGCTACCGCCGCATTATCCGGTAACCTGCAGAAAGTGATTGGCGATGCGGATTATCTGTTGGGAGAAATGTCGGAAGGAAACTTCGCACTGACTTCAGGGTGTGCAGAAGCCTATGTGGGAGACTTTCAGGGACTGTTGGAATCTATCCGTAAGCTGAACCATAAGCTCAGTGAGACACTTAATGAGATCAAGACGGCAGTGGGACAGGTATCTCTGGGGGCAAACCAGATGGCAGATGCTGCCCAGGGACTTGCGGAAGGTGCTACCGACCAGGCCGGTTCCGTAGAGGAACTGCAGGCTACCATCACGAATGTAACCGAGATCGTGGAGAAGAATGCCAAGGCACTGGGAGGTTCTTACCAGAAGGCTATGGATTACCAGCAGCAGGCGAAGGACAGCGGAGAGGAAATGAAGGGTCTGACAGATGCCATGCAGCGGATCAACGATACTTCCAGGCAGATCAGCGATATTATCGGTGAGATTGAGGATATCGCATCCCAGACGAATCTGTTGTCCCTGAATGCAGCCATTGAGGCAGCCAGAGCAGGAGAGGCCGGAAGAGGCTTTGCAGTGGTTGCGGATCAGATCCGTAAGCTGGCAGATGACAGTGCACAGTCTGCGGTACATACCAGAGAATTGATTGAGACTTCCCTGCAGGAGATTGAGCATGGCAACCAGATCACGGACAAGACAGCCGAAGCATTGCAGAAGGTCGTGGAAGGCATTGAGGATCTGGCCAACGAGTCCAAGAAAGCCATGGAAGAATCCAAGGCACAGGCAGATGCCATGATGCAGATTGAACAGGGCATTGAACAGATATCCACAGTAGTGCAGAACAACTCTGCGACCGCAGAAGAAACTTCTGCCACCAGTGAGGAATTGTCTGCGCAGGCCACCAACATGAACGAGCTGACCGCAGCATTCCAGTTAAGAGATTAAAATGTACGATGATTCGGTGTAATGAATTCTGAAGATATGACATACAATGCTTAATAGAAACAAGCATTGGAGGCAGCCGTGTTCGAAAAACAGAATATACAGGAAACCGTAAATGAACTGAAAAGTGACGCAGTGAAGGGCCTTACCGATGGTGAGGCCTTTCGTCGTTTACAGCAAAATGGCAGAAATGAAATGAAAGCTGCCAGAAAAAAGACGAAAATACAGCTTTTTCTTGAGCAGTTAAAGGACCCGCTGATCTACATATTATTGATCGCAGCTGTGGTATCCGTCTTTCTGGGGGAGCTCAGTGATGCCGTGATCATCGGCACTGTGGTAGTGGTCAATGCCCTGGTGGGCATGCTGCAGGAGGGAAAAGCCCGAAAGGCACTGGAAGCGTTGAAAAAGCTGACCAGTCCACAGACCATTGTGATCAGGGAAGGTATCCGTCAGGAGATTCCGGCGGCGGAACTGGTGACGGGCGATTTGGTAGACCTGGAGGCAGGGGCACAGGTACCTGCGGATATACGGCTGACCAGAAGCTCCAATCTGCAGGTAGAGGAATCCGCCCTGACCGGAGAATCGGTACCTGTGGAAAAAGATGCGCTGTTTCTGGCAGACTGCAGACACGAGATTCCATTGGCTGAACGGGTCAATATGGTATATATGTCTACTGTGGTGACCCATGGCCACGGAGAAGGAATCGTGACAGCTACGGGCATGGCCACGGAGATCGGCAGGATCGCCTCCATGATCACAGATGCGGAAGAGGAAATGACACCGTTACAGAAACGTCTGGGGGATATGGGAAAGCTTCTGAGTATTTTATCGCTGGGAGTATGTGCGGCATTGTTTCTGCTGGCGGTATTTCAACACAGAAATATTCCGGAAATGCTGCTGGTGGCGATTTCCCTGGCGGTGGCTGCGGTGCCGGAAGGTCTGCCGGCGGTGGTGACGATCTGTCTGGCATTGTCAGTGACCAGAATGGTCAAAGTACATACGATCATCCGCAGACTGCCTTCCGTTGAGACTCTGGGAGCGGTCAGCGTGGTCTGCTCGGATAAGACCGGCACACTGACCCAGAACCGGCTCACGGTGGAAAAATGCTGGTGGTATGATGTGCTGGAGGATGCTGCCGGCAGCAATGGCAGGGGAGAATCCCGATGCGTACAGGAGATGCTCCGGGGAATGCTGTTGTGCAACGATGCTTCCCTGCAGGGAGAGCAACGGATCGGAGATCCAACGGAACTGGCGCTCTTAGACTTCGGAGAGAAGATGGGGATGCATAGAGAACGTCTGGAGAAGCAGTACCCCCGCTATGATGAAAAGCCTTTCGATTCGGACCGGAAGATGATGACGACCTATCACAGAATCCCGAAAAACGGAGGGCATAAGGGAAGCATTGCCTATACGAAGGGGGCACCGGATGTGATCGTACAGCACTGCACCCATATTTTACAGGACGGAAGAAGTGTGCCAATGACAGCCGGACAGAAAAAAAGGATCAGTGAGGTTGTAGAACTCATGAATTCCCTGGCGCTTCGGACACTGGCGGCAGCACAGAGCGGAAACACTCCAGGGTGTGGGGAAGAAGGTATGACATTCCTGGGAATCGTGGGGATGCGTGATCCTGCCAGACCGGAGGCGGAGGAAGCGGTGGAGATTTTCCGCCGTGCAGGTGTATCTACAGTAATGATCACCGGGGATCATGTGGATACCGCCTATGCCATTGCCAGACAGTTGGGGATTGCAGGGCATCGCAGTCAGTGTATTACAGGGGAAGAACTGAATCATCTGGATGATGCTTCTTTTGCCAGGAGGATCAGGAATATCAGGGTTTATGCCAGAGTGACTCCGGCCCAGAAGGTACGGATCGTGAAGGGGCTGCAGCAGAATGGGGAGATTGTGGCCATGACAGGGGATGGTGTGAACGATGCTCCTTCTCTGAAAGCAGCAGATATCGGTGTAGCCATGGGAACCGGCGTGGATGTGGCTAAACAGGCGGCGGACATGATATTGACGGATGATAATTTTGCAACGATTGAAAAGGCAATCGAGGAAGGCAGAGGCGTCTATGAAAACATCCGCAAGTCGGTGATATTTTTACTGTCCTCCAATCTCGGGGAACTGATGACCATGTTCGTAGCAGTGGCTCTGGGGCTGGCTTCCCCTCTAAAATCCAGTCATATACTGTGGATCAATCTGATCACGGATTCCCTTCCGGCGTTGGCACTGGGAGTGGATAAAAATGACGGAAAAAGCCTGATGCGCTGTCCTCCAAGAAAAGCAGCGGAGAGTCTGTTCGCCCGGGGCGGAATGGCCTGTACCTTACTCTATGGAGCGCTGATCACCGGTATCGGTCTGGCGGCATTTCTGGTATTGCCCTGTGGGATCATGGCAGGCAGGGGAGAACTGTCCTGGAATCTGTCTGACTGGGTGGAGGGACTTCGTGAATTACTGTCCCGGGAAAAAATACTTGCCCGATCCCAGACCTATGCTTTTACAGTACTGGGAATGTGCCAGCTGTATCATGCAGTAGGAATGCGGGATATGCAGAAGTCCGTATTTGCCATGAGACCCTGGGATAATCCGCTGATGGTGTTGGCCTGTGTTATTGGATTTGCGCTGCAGTTTGCGGTAACGGAAGTACCGTTTCTCATCGGAGCGTTCGGAACCTCCCATCTGTCCGGACAGGAATGGCTGCTATTGAATGTATTGGCAGCATTTCCACTGCTGGCTCATGAGCTGGTAGTGATGTTACGGAAGTGAGTACGCTTATCCGGGCTTACCGACGATTCAGAACGATAATTCGCCCTATAACTTCAGGCAGATATTCTTGCGTATGCAAGCATCTGCCGAATACCCTGCCTGAAGCTACATGGCTCTGGATAGTCGTAATATTCAGAACCCCATTCGCAAAATCGCATCTCCGATGCTTTCCTTTTGCTCATGTGGTTACTTCGCCACATAAATATAGCCAGAGGATCTTACGAATGCAAGCATTCGACGTTCCTCCGGTTATATTTACGTGGCTCTGAATATTTACAAAAAGTTAACATTTTCCTTGTATGGAGTTTATAGTCAATAGTTACAATAAAATTGACAAATAACTTTCATGGGAGGGCAATGTGATGAAAATTATCAGAAAAACAGCGATTGTTATGCTTCTCTGCCTCTATTTTCTGACATATGGTGTATTGCCGCAGGTACAGGCCGCAGGTAAAGACGCTCCTGTGATCGTGGTAGCGCATCGGGCGGGGGCAAAAGTAGCTCCGGAGAACACGGTGGCGGCCCTGGAACAGGCCATCCGGGATGGAGTGCCTATTGCAGAGATTGATGTGCAGCAGTTGTCGGACGGAACCCTGATCGTTATGCATGACAGTAATTTTAAACGGACCACAGGAGAGGATATCTGCGTATGGGATGTGGAGGCAGATGCTCTCAAAACCCTGGAAGTGGGCAGCGGTTTTTCAGCAGCATACCGGGGAGAACAGATCCCGACACTGGAAGAAATGCTTGCCTGTGCCAGAGGCAGGATCACTCTGATGATCGAACTGAAATATACCGGACAGGAGGATGCACTGGAGGAAAGCGTGCTGACTCTGCTGCAGGACTATGATATGGTGGATGAGTGTATTATAGGCTCCATGAACAAGGGAATCCTGCAGAAAATGAAGGAGCTGGAACCGGGGATTTCAACAGTTTTTATTGCCCATGATCTGGAAGAAGAGGATTATGAGCTGGACTATGCCGACAGCTATAGCATCGAGGGGAGAAATCTTACGGTGGATATGGTAGATGCCATTCATTACTGCGGAAAGTCGGTATACGGGTGGACAGCCAATACTTCCGGTGCCATGCTTTGGATCGTAAACTGTGGGGCGGACGGTGTGATCACGGATGATGTGAGATTATTACAGACATTTTTGAGAGAACAGGCTTGCCGTAAAGCGTTTGCAAGTGTATACTGATTAGTTATAATAAGGGGAAGAATACGGAAGCAGGTTGGTGTATATGAGTAAAATATGGGAATTTTTCGAGAATCTGGGTGAATATGTATATGTGGCAGATGCAGAGACTCATGAATTGATATATATGAACAAGAAGACTCTGAAGAGCTATGGATTTCAAAGTCTTGAAGAGATCATCGGGTTAAAGTGTTATGAGATATTGCAGGGAAATTCTCTGCCCTGTGGAATGTGTAATAATGAACAGTTAAAGCCGGGTTTTTTTAAGGAATGGGAATATTACAATCCGCTGCTGCGAAGAGAACTTCATATCAAGGACACACTGGTAGAAGAAGACGGGAGAAAATACCGTATGGAAATCGCCATAGATTGCGGCAATCTGAATGAGAGAGGGCACAAATCCGAAGATTACCGTAATATGGAGGCTGCGTTGAATGAAGCCATCCGTGTGGCACAGCGGCAGGAGAGCATGGATCAGACATTGCAGGTGCTGCTGGAATTTGTCGGAAAGAATCTGGAAGCGGGACGGGCCTATATTTTTGAAAAGGATGACCACGATCATGACCACAATACATACGAATGGGTAGCCAAGGGAGTCGCACCGGAAAAGGATACCCTTCAGGATCTACCGCCGGAGATCTGTGCGGAATGGTATCGGAAGTTTGATGAGAATCAGAGTATTGTCACAGAGAATCTGGAAGAAATGAAAGATGTGGATCCGCAGATGTATGAAGTTCTGGTAAGACAGAATATTCATTCCCTGGTGGTGGTTCCGCTTTATGATGATGGGAAAGTAATCGGCTTCTACGGAGTAGACAATCCTTCGACCAGATATTTTGAATTTGTGTCGGAGATGCTGCAGATCATGGGACACTTTATCGTATCGTCTCTGAAGCAGAGAAATCTGGTACGGGAGCTGGAAGTGATGAGTTATTCGGATCCGCTGACGACATTGGGGAACCGTTATGCTATGGAGAGGTACATTGAGCAGGTGGACCATACCGAGCCCATCGGCGTGGTATACTGTGATATTACAGGATTAAAACGGATTAATGACAGTGAAGGACATTCCGCCGGAGACCGCCTGATCCGCAGGTGCTGTGACTGCCTGAAACGTGTATTTGAAGGAAATGGAATGTTCCGTATCGGCGGAGATGAACTGGTGGTCCTGTGCACCGGAATTTCTGAAAAGGAGCTTTATCAAAAGGTGGAGGAATTAAAAACAGAGCTGGCAGCTCATGATGTCTCCATGGCAGTAGGAGCAGCGGTGAACACTCTGGAAGCCGTGGGAAAGGATCATTTACTGACGGAGTCCGAGAGACGGATGTATCAGGACAAGGCAGAATACTATCGCAGTACAGGGCTGGACCGCAGAAAGATCTGAGAATGGAAATCCCCAAAGCTATTTTGAAAGTTTATATGTTGAGAATTTCTATCAGGCAGTTCCCTTGACGGGAACTGCTTTTTTCTATAATTATTTATATAGGTTAGCTACAACTAACTAAGTGACTTTTGGATGGCAGGAGGTGAAGCGCTGATTGAGTCAGGAAACGTGGGAGATCCTGTGTGAAATGGAAGCAGACGATGTGGAACTACAGTTGGCTTTGCAGTGTGCACCGCTGATCACGGGACTTAAGATTTCCAATCTGCTGACGATTTCCCCGGAAGGCTTTACACAGGTGGGAAGGATCGTTGAAGGCAGTGTGCTTTCCCTGTATCCCTTGTTGGAGACAGAGGAGAAAATGGTAATACTGTTGTATCGGGAAGACCGGCTGGAAAAGTATCTGAAAATGCCGCAGGTAAAGAAACTGCTGCGGGAGGCAGGGTACGAATCCGATCGACTGGAGGATATTTTGCCGGTATTTTGCGATCGTTATGAAACCTATACAGAGAGAGGGAAGCCGTTCCCCCACGAACTGGGATTGCTGTTAGGATATCCCCCGGAGGATGTGGAAGGATTTATCAGACATCAGGGTAAGAACAGCCTCTGCACCGGTTATTGGAAAGTATATGCGGATAAAGAAGGAAAACAGAGACTTTTTGAAAAATATGAATATGCCAGGGAAAATTTGATCCAGCTGTTGCATTATGGATTAAAGATGACAGAAATCATAGATATCTGCGGATGTACCGCAGCATAGAAACAGGCACGGAAAGGTGCGGAAGGGAAGGAAAAATAAATGGATAAGATTTATGTAGTATTCTGGACACAGGGTGGTAACACCCAGGCTATGGCAGAGGCCATCGGAGAGGGTATCCGGGAAGCCGGGAAGGAAGCGGAGGTAGTATTTGTGACCGGCGCCAACCTTGACGAACTAAAGGCTGCTCCCAAGTTTGCACTGGGCTGTCCCGCGATGGGAGCGGAAGTCCTGGAGGAATCCGAGATGGAGCCTTTTGTATGTGATGTGGAAGGCTTTGCTTCCGGCAAAAAGATCGCACTGTTCGGTTCCTATGGCTGGGGAGACGGTGAGTGGATGAGAGACTGGACCACCCGTATGGAAGCAGCAGGAGCTACTGTGTTGAACGGTGAGGGCCTGATCTGCCATGAGACACCGGACGAGGATGGCCTGTCAGAGTGTAGAGAACTTGGCAAACAGCTGGCAAACGCATAAGGTATCTGAAAGCAAATAAGACAACATAACAAAAAGATTCATTCCCCGGGTGGAGAGTGAATCTTTTTGCTATATGTAGGTGCTATGCTTTTTTGCTGCCACTTAAATAATAGCGTTCCTGTGCCACGGTCTCGGGAACCGGAATATTACCGTTTTGCAGCTTTCGGGTCAGAACATCCAGATGATGTAAGCCTTGGGCTACCTTGATCTTACGGCGATCCAGAAGATCGGCATATAACGGGTTCTGAGCCAGCGTATTGCAAATATCCTCCGGGAACGGGCAGTAGGTGAACATGATCTGACGGGCTACTTTGTTCAGTCTCGGGGATCCGGCACCTTCGAAGAGCACCCAGATCATATAATCCCTTACGAACATTTCCTTGAAACTGTTCTTGGCACGCTGCAGGCTGGATTTTACCTTTTCCTTGGCTTCTGTACTCAGATCATGGTTCTTACGGTAGAACTGGATATAATCGAAATATTCACTGGTCAGGGAACTGATGGAGACATCGTTCCAGCGGTTACCCTGGACTCTCTTGCACAGCTCCCAACGGAATTCACCGGTCAGGTGGGTGAAGGTCGTCTTCAGATCCTCCAGATGGAAAATGGAGAAGACCATACGACCGGGGCTGTTACGGCGCTTGCCCTCAATTTCCTGCCACATGACACCGCGGATACCGACGTTGGGCATCAGGATGATGTCCGGCAGATATTCCAGATGAATTGTCTCCTTACCCATGACATCTATGTGCTCCATATCCAGACTTTCTCTATAGAATGCCGTGTAATCTACCCGGCGGATCTCCTCGAGAATCTGGGAGACACGGGAAACGGTGACATAGGAGCTTTCCAGATCTTTCAGTACATCGTCTGCGCAGAACAGCGGACAGAAGGTAGTGATCCGTCCGAAGGTGATCTTGTTGACCTGAGGGAACATATTCCGGAGCTCGTAATTGACCTTGGCCATGGAATTGTTCTCCAATGCCTTGAGCTCTGCATCCGTAATATTGCCACCGACCTTTTGTTTGTGAATATAATCGGAATAATCCTGGTCAAATTCGTTCCGGCTGGGAGATTTCTTCCCGCGGAAGATGGCCATCAGCCAGTCATAAAAGGTATAGACACCGATATCGCTGTGATCCGACATGGCTTCTGCTATGCGGTACAGGGTGACTGCATTTTTCAGACCGGCCAGCTCCTCATCCACATAACCGAAATACAGAAACATTTTGACCGGCATGGGAATGTTCGGCTGTTCCAGCGTCTGGGTGAACAGGAGGGAGTAGAGCAGATAAAATTCTTCGGTCAGCTGTCTGCGTAAAAGAACGACATCCTGATCCTGGGAAGCCCGGTCGGACAGCAGCTTGTAAGCGTGGACATGCTGACGGAAGCTGGTCACGGTATCCAGATCCGAACCGGCGTAATCCAGAATAGTGTTCAGCGATCCGGCAAGCTTGCCAAGGATCTCGGAATCTCCGGAAGAACCTGCCTCAGCGGAATCCTTGGATTCCATGAGATTCAGGCTGCTCTGGAAGGTCTGAGATCTGGAGGCAAACAGTTCCTGATCGATGAAGGACAGATTGCCGGCCTTAGAAAGCATACGGTGAATGCGGTCGTAGACCGCCTTGCTGTCTTCATTATCCTGTCCCAGTTTATAGAACAAAGAAGTATAAAAATCAAAAAGATCGTTGCCGGATTCCCGGAAATAGAAGGAACCGACCTGCTGCAGATAGTGGAACTGTTCCTCCAGGCTCTGGTAAGTACGGCGGAAGTCCAGACTTCCCTTACGCAGCATACCAATGGACAGATCCGACTCCTGTACCAGGATCCGGTAATTGTCCGAAGCCAGGATCCTGCTTAAGCCCATGTAATAGCCGTTCAGCCAGATGTCCGGTGAATCATCCCCAAGAAAAGCATTCAGCTCATCGAAATGTTCCAGGGATCTCGCCTGCAGACGGTAACGGCTACACAGTGTATTGTAGGTGGCAATATCATCTGTCAGAGTACGATACAGCTCACTGCAGTTCAATTCCGAAATGGAACTGCGGTTCAGCAGAATATTGATCTGACGGAAACAGGACAGACAGAACAGACGTGCTACGTCCGGGTGCTTCTGTAGAATATCATTCAGGGAATCCAGACTGGTCAGGGGATACGTCAGGATCGTTGTATCCTCCAACGTGGTATAGCCCAGCAGATGGATCTCGGAGCAGATCTCACAGATACTGATCACGTCTCCCTTTCCCAGAGTATAAGAGCCGCCGGGATATGATACATCTACTTTACCGTTGGTAATCAGATGCAATGCAGTCATGGGCTGCCCATAGCTATATATAGTTTTCCCCTTCTCCAATACGATTCCAGCCATTCCAATACCTCGTCTTATCATACAAATACTTAATACACATTATACACCATAATACCAACAATTTTCTACTGTACTTTTGAT
>PVMO01002793.1_pt1 | contig 14675 bp, 14 predicted proteins | sample 1853421 | NCBI WGS metagenome assembly PVMO01 (sample SAMN08533511, study PRJNA380276) | Human gut metagenome, whole genome shotgun sequencing project.
ATCCGACAGGACGAGTCGCTCTATAACCGCTTCCTTTATAATCAGGATGTACATGCTCTTTACATGACATACGGCGGAAAATGGAATAAATTAAGTTACCAGGCCGGTCTGCGCGGTGAGTACTGGCGGGTGGATACCCGTTCGCTTGATTTCGACCAGGAGTTTAACGGTAAAGCTTCCGAGACGTTTGAGAAAGACTATTTTAAACTTTTTCCGAGTGCGTTTATTTCTTATGCTTTACCGAAAAACAATGAGTTGCAGGTGAATTATACCCGCCGTCTGCGTCGTCCGTGGGGAGGACAATTGAACTCTTTCCGTAATATATCCGATGCTTCCAATATCTCTTTCGGTAATCCGGAGTTGACACCGGAGTATTCTCACTCATTTGAATTGAATTATATCAAAAGTTGGGAATCGGGACATACTTTGTCTTTATCCGGTTACTATCGTTCGACAGATGATGTAATCCAGCGTATCCGTTTTTTGAATACGGAAGACAACGTAATGTATACCACCAGTGAGAATGTGGCAAAATCGCAGGCCAGCGGTTTGGAAATCGTAGGGAAGGATAAATTATTCAAGATACTCGATTTGACAACGACAGTCAACCTCTATTATTCTAAATTGGATGGTTTCAGTTATCTGCCGCAAGGTGCGGAAACACCGGTTATCGGAGATACGGATGAGAGTTTTGCTTGGAACGTCCGTATGATTGCCAACTTTAGTCTTCCTTGGGGTGTCTCTTTGCAGGGGACCGGTAATTATAATTCCAAACAGTTGATGGCACAGGGACATCGCGAACCGAACTACTCGGTCGACCTGGGCTTGCGTAAATCTTTCCTGAGCGATAAACTGACCTTGAGCATTAATGCCCGTGACTTGTTGGATTCCCGTAAATTCCGTACTGTTACAGCCGGTGACGGTTTCTGGCAGGACTCTGAGAACTGGCGTGGCGGAAGACGTGTAGGTTTCACGCTGACTTACAACTTCGGCAACATGAACAAGAAAAAAGATAAAAGCAAGAGCAGAAGCGAAGAGCCGGATATGTTTGATATGGAATGAAAGTGTGTCTGAATCAATAACAAAGTCCTTTTTTTACACCGCTTTCCAGTAAAGATGGATTATTTTTGCTGGCAGAATAAAGCAAAATGGAAAAATTTCGGCTAGTACAACCGTCCAAGCTGTTAAGGCCATACGTGAAACAGTATTGGTTTTTGGCGATTGATAACGCGGAACGAAGTTCGCAGCGTTATGTGCCATCCGGTTGTGCTGTGCTTGCGTTCCACCGGGGTGACAAAATCTATTCAACTTTGCATCAGGAGATGCAGCCTCGTTCCAGTTTGTGCGGACAATCTGTTTCGTACACTGATGTTGTTTATTCCGGTAATCTCAATCTGGTTATGGTTGTATTCCAGCCGGTCGCAGCACGGGTTGTATTAGGGATTCCTATGAATAATTTGCGGGATAAAAATGTAGATGTAGAGTTATTGGGAGATGCTTCTTTGATTGAATTGGAGAAATGGATAATGGAAACGGAGGATAATAACCAATGTGTATATCTGATAGAACAATATCTGTTAAAAAAATTATACGGTTTTACTTCCGAGCGGTTTGCCAGAATGAATGCGGTTGTTCAGTCTATTAATAACGAACAGCAGGACATTACGGAGCTTTCTCAGTCTGCTTGTCTCGGATATAAGCAATTCAAACGGGTATTTGCTGAATATACAGGTTTAAATCCGAAAGAGTTTTTGCAAATAGCACGTTTCCGGAATGCTTTACATTGTTTACATGCTGGTTCGCAAATTCGTTTGAACCAGTTGGCTTATGATTGGGGATATTGTGATAAATCGCATCTGATAAAAGATTTCAAAACCTTTATGGGGTATACTCCAAAGGAATATCTTTCTATTTGTGATTCTTATTCGGAATATCTTTCTTTATTCAATTCTGTTTTTATCAATGGAGAACGGGAAACAAAAAGTAATAGATTATGAAGATATTGATTTATGGTGCCGGAGTAATAGGTTGTACGTATGGCTGGCAATTGGCAGAGGCCGGACACGATGTTACGTTACTTGTCCGGAAGGAACAGAAACAGCTGATAGATGAACAAGGTATTCATATTATTTGTCAGGATTTTAGGAGCGGTATAAAGAAGACGGTTGATACAGTCTTTCGTCCTCATGTGGTTGACGGACTGGATGCACGGAATGATTTTGAATACATAATTGTGGCAACGAATAAGATACAACTACCGGATGTGTTGCCGGTTTTAGGTGTGTCCGCTGGCAAAGCACATGTGATGTTCTTTCAGAATAATTGGGATTGCTTTGATGAGATTGCCCGCTTTCTGAAACCTGAACAGTATTTCTTCGGCTTTCCATTCATGGTAGGAGGTGGAAGAGAGGCGAACGAAATACATTGTGTTATTTCGGGAATGAAATATTCCCATACTCCCATCGGGGAGGTGGATGGAGAGATGACTCCCCGTGTGCGGAAAATGGTTCAGGCGTTGGACGAAGCACATCTGAAACCTGTCCTGTCCCGACAGATATTACTTTGGATAATTACCCATTACGCTGCTGCTGCCGGATTGACTGCCGGAATATTGAGTGCAGGCAGTGCAGCCAGGTTTGTGAATGACTCCGCTACTATTCGAACTACTATCTGCGCCATTCGTGAGGGTTTTTCTATTTGCTTGAAGCGTGGATATGATGCCAAGGAAGAGAAAGCAAATAAATTGTATCAATTGCCTTTGTTTCTAAGTGTTCCGATTGCCAGGAAGATATATGGCAACGAGGCTTTACAACTTATGTTTGACGATCATGTGAGTCATTCTCCTGAAGAGGTACGGCAAATGATTGAAGATATAATAGCCTACGGGATAAAATACGATATTGCCACTCCTCATTTAGCCAAATTAAAAGAGATAATATAGGTAATAAGTATTTTGTCTCAGAAAACAAAAAAAGCAGCTACTTTAAAAGTAACTGCTTGATTTTCTGTGGTACCACCAGGAATCGACTGATTTGTCTAACTTGTTGGTTACCAGATATCTTTTTGTTGAGTAAATCGAAATCTATCCCGAATTAAAAGCGCGGCAACTTCATCATATTGCACTCATAATTCTTATGACTTTGATACAAAGATAGTAAGATTTTTGGAATAAACAAAGGAATTAAGCCTTTGAAATTTATATTGTATTATTATTTTATGTACTTTTACTTCATATAGAACCTAGTAATTATGGATTGAAGAATTAATAATGGATTTGCTTAGTATATTTAAAGTATGGAAGAAGAAATGCAAGTGTACAATTACAAGAGTATATTTAATGAAGCATATGAGCGTTCATTAAAGTTTAAGTTAAATCCGCCTAAGATTAGATATTCTAATGATACTTTCTTAGGCGATTTTTTTATTAATGAAATCGACAATTTATTGGAAAGATGGATTGGTAATGTGGATTTCGATAAACAGAGGGACAATTGCATGGGGTTTCATTTAGGTGTAAAGCCATTTTTAGAAGAGTATCTTTCTTCGGATGTTTATTATACAATAGGATATCTAGTGAAGGATAAAGGAAGACTTTATTACCTTACTGATGATATGATAGAGAGTATGCTTGAAGAAGGGTTTAACAACGATAGAATTTATATTCATGTATGGTTAACTCTTCCTACTATGGAAATACTGGATTTTACTTTTTTAACGGTATATGCAGAATTAGCAAATAAACCTGATAGAAAAGGAGAGTTTTATATGGGCAAAGCTGAGGAGCTAAATGATGACATTTTTTATTATCCAGTATTAATTGGTGATGGATTTTTAAGGAAGTATGGTGTTTTAGTTGATATCCCAATTGAAGGATAAGTATGGTTATCATTTTCTCTTGGTTAAATGTCATTCTCTAATTTTTGACAACGAATGGATTTAATTGCCTTATAATTAGCAAAAAAAGCAAAGTGTACACTGACTGTAGAAAGAAAAAATGAATAATGCTTTAATCTAAATTATGTCCTTTTCCTATTTTGTCCTAGAAAAGGAGAAAAGCTATGGATGAAGAATTAAAAGAATTGGTTGCTTGGTTTTAATCATACCAAGTTACTTTCAATTGTGTGAAACTTTGTGAGAGTGTAGATATATTTGATATGGAGAGACACATCGATACACTTTTGAGGTTGATAAGGCGAAATTATGCTAACCCGACATTTGCTTCGGATATCGTTAGACTCTGGAGATTGAAGATTGAATAGGAGTCAGTTTGATAGCTAAATTATTCTTCAAAACGGGAAGATTTATATATTTGGTCTATTAATTGAGTATAATAAAATTGTAATATGCAGATTATCAGATTAGGGCTGAATACAGCAGATTTTGACTATTTATATAAAATGATTTGAGTATATGTTATTTTTGTTGTAAGTGTAAATCATTTACATAACTCTTTATGTCGATTCTTCTTTCTGATGTAAAGTGTAGACTAGTCAAGTTTAAATATAATCTATATGTCAGATATGAAAATATATCAAAAAACGGAGCATCCGAGAGCTGTCAAGGGTGAATTATTTTCGGTAGATGTAATTACATGTGATTCAGAAGGTCTTCTAAATTTAGGTGTATATAATTATGACACTGATACATGGATATTCCATATTGATATACCTTCTGATTACAATTATGACAGTTTTGTATGGATGTATGCCTCTGTGTCTGAGATGAAATCTCTTTTATGTCAATAATGGCTAGTGTCTGATTAAATAAGAATCAATTTGGGAAAAATGTGAAATAAAGAGTCTCCTTTTTTATTCAGATACTCTTTTTGCTTAGAAATGGTTTAAATCATAAAACTTCGTGTATCTTTGGGAAATCCTTAAATACTATATTCTATGAATGCAGAGAAGCAATATAAAGATACATTTTCTAGAGTAATACAAGTCAAGCAAAATGGTAGCAATATAAATTTTATTAATTGCCGACATCAGACATTAATTCAAGCTAAAATGATCGGAAAAATTCAATTACAAACTTCATCCATCAGTATACAAAGAAAAGTAGGAGAGGAAAGTAATGTTGTTTTTGGATTAAATGGTAAGGATGAAAAGGCTATAGACTTAGCTGTTAAGGCTGGATATACTACCTTTGATGCAGGTGATACATATGGTAATACATTAGCAGAACTTGCATCCTGCATTGCAAAGAATTCTAAAAAACGAGAGGATATTGAAATAGTTTATAAAATAGCTGTGACTCCTCCCGGAGGATTGGTTGAACATATAGAAAAGATAATATCTTCTTTAAAGGGATATATTGACTGTGTATTAGTACATGATATAGGAGTACCGGAAGGAGAAGTGTTGTTCCCTTTACTGCAACAACTGAAAAGAGATGGAAAAATTAAATGTATAGGCGTAGGTGAAGTAAAAGAAACTATGATTAGCTATTTAAAAGATTCTGATTGCTTTGAAGTAAATGCTATAAGTATATTACAGGCGAGCAGTGCAAAAGAGTTAGCTACCATCTTAAAATCTACCGATAAACCAGTTTTTGTATATAATATCATTGGTGTATTAAAACAAGCATTGAAACTCGGTCAATATGTATTACCTACATTTTCTCAAATAAATGGAGCTATCAGTTTTATTAAATCTATTATACCTAAAGCTGAACCAATCCTAAGTAGTAGTAAAGAAGAGAATATAAATTTAAACAAAGTTATCCTTGAAAACGATCCTGAGGATTGGGGTCAGGCAGGCGAAGGATTCAACGCTTTGGACTATACGTACACTCATTCAGTCCCATTTATTGAAATAAGTAAGATGGATAAAGGTGTGTGGGAACGAATATCTAGTATTTTAAGTTCTAAAGTCGATTGGGCGAAAAGTAGCTTGTTTAAAGATGAACAAACAGCGAATGCTGAATTATTAAAAGTAAAAGAATTATTTAGCCCATCAGAACTTTCCTCCTATTATAAGGATGAATCTGGTAAAATCTATAATTTGGGTACATTGTTAGAAATGCTTTATACTCTACCAAACTGTAAGCGTGTAGAAGCTTATAATATTTTAACGGAAAGATTCATATGATTTCTTTGTTTAAATCATGAAATAAGCGGACTCTTTCTTTACTGCTAGCCTTTTGCTATCTTTGCTCCTAGAAAGGAGATTAGATCATGAATGAAGAATTAAAACGATTGCTGGCCTGGTTCGATGCATACCAGGTAACCTTTAACAATGTTAAGTTAAGTGATTGCGAGGACATCTTTGATCTTCGCACATATATTAGTGTCTATACCGGGTCTGTCCGGAAAAATTATGACAATCCAACCTTCTCTACAGATATTGAAAAATTGAAAAGACTGAAAATTAAACTGGAAGAAATGTCGAAAACAGAGTAAGCCTGCCGAATAACATACGATTTAGCGGATAACGTATATGATTAAGTTGTATGTTTACAATCGAAAAACGTAAATTTTTTCATAGTTAAGGTTGGGCGTCTGGGTAAGCGATTATCTGGACGTCCTTTTTTTACGTTCGTGTCCTTTGTATTGCATTTCATCGTGCTGTTTTGGTTGTCTGCAAATTAAGTTTGGTCATTTTCTGCTTTATTGGTATTTTTCTACAAACAATAAATTTATTAACTTATGAATGTAGAAAAACAGTATAAAGAATCTATTTCTAATGTAGTCCAATCAAAACAAGGTGGCAAATTAAATTTTGTGGATAATAGATACTCAACTATTTTTCAATCTAAAGTAATTAACGATATATGTTATTCTAAATATAAGCCTCCATATGTTTCTAACCACATAATTCAAAAGAAAATATCCCTTGAAGGAGTAGGTTCTGTCAAAAAAAATGATTTCCCTGATATTTTTGACTGGTTTAAGACTGTGTATGTTGAATTTGCACCAATTCTGAAATACATAATAAAATTAATGTGTGAGGATTCTCAGGAAAGAATATATAAAGAAGAAGATGGACATCATATGTTTTATAGTGATATTATCGATTTTGTTTATGATAAAACTATACAACATAGCAAGTTAGCTGAATGCTCTGATGCTCAGCAGTCGAATAAAAATACATTGGAGCGAATGCTTAGAAGTAGCATTCATAATTTGGAAGACGGGGAAAAACTTCTGATTCATCTTATGAATAATGGTATGGTAAATGAAATAGGTATGGCATATACTGCTGATAATTTTTTAAAAGCAATATATATGGGAAAAGCAGCTGATACCGAAGAAAAAAAAAATGCAGCTTTTTCAATTACTGATATTGATGATTTTTATAAAATGCAAAAGCAAAATCCTGATATAATTGTTACTCATAATCACCCTAAAGGGTATCCATTAAGCTTAGGAGATGTTGGTAATGCTGCTGCAGATAACTATAAAGAAATAAGGGCTGTTGGAAAATTAGGGGTGTTTAGCATGTCAAGGAAAGGAACTGATTGGGGTAAAATAGTTAATAATCTTGCACCTACGGAAAGAGTAGCCAGAAGAGGACATGCTATGTTTACTGCTTTTAATATATATAATAACAAAATTGAGTTAAGCACTACATTTAATAATGAAGTTGATAAATGGGAGAGGGAAAATAAAGTACCGGGTAAGATAGTTTCGAAGATAAAGAGATATAGCCCATATTTTTTGAATCATTTTGCCGCATTGAAATCCGTTGAGAAATTTTCAGATCTTATTGAATATAGATCGTCGTATGATCTAAATGAAATGTTTGAGAGGGTAAGTGCTTTTCCTGACATAGAAGATGCCCCTCTCTTTCGTCTGTGAAATAATAGATATTGTAGTTGATTTTACAATTTGAATCTCATTTTTTTGAAATCAAGATATTTATTAATTTCATTCTATATAACGGAAATATACCAGCCCGTTTGTGGGGATTAAGGGTGTCGGCAGAATACGGTGCTGGCCGGTCTAGATTGTCACCGTACATCGGTGTTGGAGTTTATTATCGGATTTGGTAATTTTTTTGTGAGAAAATTTGCCATAAATTCAAATTAAAAAGTTGATTCTTTTGAAGTTAAATATATATATTTGCAGAATAATAAAAAAGAAAGAATATGACATGAAAAAGTCTTAAATATTTAATTCATACTCAGACAATTGAGTAATATAGTGAATTAATCAATTTTAAATCCTAGAATAGATTATTAGATAGTCTAATCTGGGATTTCACGTTAAAAAAACTATATGCTGTAGAATGTTTTCAAAAAAAAGAGATTTGATGAAAGAAACAGTTATTGGGAAACAGGGAAAGAATGGGAAACAGTTGGAGTTGATTTTCTGTGTGAAAGGTCGTATTTTACGTTATATCGTACCGCAATTCGATGTACTATCAGAAGTAATTCTAGAGGGAGCTTATAGTCCAGATGAATGGACTAGAATAGGCTCTGATAAAAAAAACTATGACACTCAGTTAGCTAATGCTTGTGTTGAATTTGGAAAAAAAGCATTGGAAGATTCATCTGTCAGAAAGCAATTAAGTAAAGATGAAATTGAAACTTTGCTATCTGGTAAATGCCCAGATCGTTTGACACCCCATCATGCTTATCCTATAGATGATGATTTAGTCATGCAATTGGTGGATCGAAAAGATCATAAAGAAAATCCGCATTATGGAGCTTCGGATATGGCTAATCCACGACAAAGGGAAAAGCATATTCGAGATAACAAAAATTGGGAGATTAGTAGTATAGAGAAAGTTCAAGGTTTTTCTATTCATGCAATACATAAACATAAGCATATTACATCAGGAGTACTTGGAGTGTCTTCTGCAGGTCTTACGGGTTTATTTATGAAAAAAATATTAAAAGTAAAGAACAATAAGATTGTAACTGCGGTTAGTGTAGTCGTTGGTATATTATGTTGCATAGCAAGTGAATGTTGTTTGAATGATTCAAATAAAAAATATTTATAGTTTTTGAGGTTAAATAGGGCATCTGAGTGATTTTTTCGTCTGTATGCTCTTTTTTATTATGATACTTTGTCTAATATTGTCGGATCGTCCGCCGGTTTCTTTAGAAAGTCATTATTTATAACGTAGGCATCCATCCGATCAGCAGAGAATGGAATTAACAACTGCTCTATATCTGATTTTCCTAGCTTTGGATCAAGCCACATCTCTTCATCTTCTCGTGACAAAATAGCAGGCATTCGGTGTTTTGTATTGTGAATATAGTCGGTGAGGGGATTGGCTTCAGTCGTTATGATCGAAAATGTGCTAATCACTTCTCCAGTTGACTTGTCTAGCCATGAATCATAAATACCCGCCATCGAGAAAATAGGTTCATTTTTTACATATATGTAATAAGGTATCTTTCTGATTCCTTCATGTCTCCACTCGAAATATCCTGTCGATGGGACAATACAGCGTTTTGATCGTATCGGTTCCCGGAACGAGGGTTTAGAGAAAATCGTATCAGCTCGGGCATTTAATGTCATTCGCTTTATCTCATCGGCTTGCTTTTCATCCTTTGTCCAAAAAGGGATTAACCCCCATCTAAAACTCTGAAGTTCCAGTTCGGCTGTGACGATAGGACAATCAGGAAAACTGAAAGCATTAACCCTATACTGCTTCTGCTCCTTTAAAATTTTTTCTGCGATCTCCACAACACTAAGGTTGCGTCCGTATCTGGCGGCCAACTCCTTCGCTTTTTTTGACATTGAATTATAGAAACACATACAACTACATTGCTTTAAAATGTAAGACATCACTAATTCTAGTAGTATAACAAGGTGATAGCTTTTCCTGTTGAAGTCTCCATCTTCTACTACCTTCCTGAACAGCTAACCTAAGATTATTTTTCTTAAATCCATCATTTAGTTGATCAACCACAGACATAAGACGAGCATGCTTTTCCCGATCTACATTATCGAAGTTATTAGTTTGAATAGCTGCATCCGGAATAATTTCTGTAATGGTAACACCGGCTTTTTTGAATTGATATCCCTTTTTATATATCCGTTTCAAGGCTATTAAGGCATATTTTACAATTTCTATAGTGCTGTTTGTGGCAACAGGAAATTCGATAACGCTATTTTGAAGATATTGAGGCAGGTCTTCACGAAAATTATTTGTGTGGATGAAAACCATCAGACTAAGAGCACAGGATTTTTGTTTACGTAATTTCTCTGCGCAAATAGCTGCATATGTTGAAACGGATTCTTTCAATCCTTCCAGGTCGGCTATGGTTTGACCGAAAGCTCTGGAAGTGCAAATCGTTTTCTTTGCAGGTGGAGCAAATTCCATATCAATGCAAGATATGCCATTCAACTCTTTCCACAGTTGTTCCCCTGTTACGGTCATTTTTTGTCGTACCCAACCAACGGGCAACTGTGTGAAATCGAATGCAGTCTTTACGTTGTACTTTGAAAGAAGTTTAGCGCGCCTACGGCCAATTCCCCATACGTCGCTAATTTCAGTTAGTTGTAATGCTTTAATTCTCTTTTCTTCTGAGTCGATAATACAAGTTCCTTTATAGGCAGGAAATTTCTTTGCAAATTTATTGGCGACCTTGGATAATGTTTTAGTAGGAGCAATACCCAAACTGACAGGTATTCCCGTCCCTTTTGTTGTCGTTTTTACAATCTTTTCTCCATATTCTTTTAAATCAAAACGTTCAAAACCTGAGAAGTCAAGAAATGATTCATCAATACTATATACCTCCATATTTTCAACGAAAGAAGAGAGGGTTGACATTACACGGTTTGACATATCTCCATATAAACTGTAGTTGCTGGAGAATACACCAATCCCGTGCTGCTTTATTTCAGTTTTAACCTGATAGGCAGGAACCCCCATTTCGATCCCTAGTTTTTTGGCTTCATTGGATCGAGCAATGACGCATCCATCGTTATTGCTAAGTACAATAACGGGCCTATTGTTCCAGTACGGGTTAAAAACCCTTTCACAAGAAGCATAAAAGTTATTACAGTCTACTAGGCCGAACATCTCTAAATGATCTTACAGAGTGAATAATTATACCCCAGATGATTAAATCATTATCTGGAGTGACTTTGATTGGTTGAAAATTTCCATTTTGATTGGCAGGCATAAGCCAAACAATTTTATTCTTTTCATCAATGTTTACTCTTTTCATTGTAAATTCTCCATCAACATAGCATACCGCTATATCTCCCTGGCGTAAATCTAATGATTTGTCACATAATACCAAATCTCCATCGTAAATTCCAATGTCATTTAGACAGTCTCCGTCTGCATGGCCTAAGAAAGTAGAGGAGGGGTGTTTAATCAATATTTCATTCAAATCAATAGTTTCACCAGTGTAATCTCTTGCAGGACTTGTAAAACCTGCGCTTATACCACCTACATAGGTTAGCACAATCTTTTGTTCTTTACTCATAAATCTAAATCTCCTAGGACAAAGATAAAGAATGGATTTGTTAAGAGAAAGACTTAAAGTGTTAAGGCATTATTTGGACGAATATGCCTGTTTTTTTAGTATTTAGAATGCATCGTTTATGAGTTGTATATATGATATATTGTAACTTTCTGAAAATCAGAAGCTGTATGTGTATACTTGAAATGGGACTTTTCTTGGAAGGGAGATGTTAAATACGCTAAATTTGCATCATTAACAATTAAAATTTAAGAATATGAAATTTGTTTATTTATTATTCGTAACAATGTTAGTGGTGTCATCATGTACAAAAGAAGAAGATGCACTTAATCCTAGTTTTATTGAAAACAAACAAAATGTATCTGTTGTGGGGGAAAATGATGAGGAAATACCTGTGATCAGTTGTTGGGCAGATCTGGATAGTCTTTTTGGTGCTAGAGAATCTTATGTACAATTAGAACCTAAACCATTTTCTTCTTTGAGCAGAATTAGTCCGCAGACAGCTTATAAGTATACTAAAGAGTCTGTTTTTAGGGGTGATCAAAAGATGATGTTTCAAAAGAATTTTGCAGATAAAATCGGTATACCTTCAACTCAGGTGTATATTGCTTGTTACATGAAATACACATTGGAAATCCCCAATAAAGATAAAAAACAATTATTTGAAAATGATTCTCCTAACTGTGGTGGTAGACCTACCATGAATTCAGATAAAGAAGAGGTCACTGATTTTACCACTTTTGGTTATGAACCAATTAGCACAGGTAATCCTGTTATATTGGCAACACATCTTCTTTATGTTAAATATAGTTTCCCTGGTGGAGTGAATTACAATAAGTATTATCCTCGTAAGCCTGCAGATCTTGTTTGGAGTTATTTTTTGCTTTAAATATCTACGATTTAAAAATTAAGAACTTATGAAAAGTATAATTTCTGTATTCTTCTTTTTTGTCTTTACATCTTTTTCATGTACAGAAGAAATATTTGAAAATTCTCCTGATAAAATCATCGGTAACCAGGTTGTTAGATATATCACAAAAGCAGAAATTGATATGAAAACAGATACGACTGTGTATGAGGTTTCATCAATGGATGAATTGTTGAAGACATCTGATACTTATCGTTTTGGTTATATGAATGATGACAGAGAAGAAGTCCCACTTGATGGGCTAGAAACAAAGGCTTCCTTTGCTCAATTTATTTATTATGGAGATTCTCATTTTACAGACTATTTAGATGGTCATTATATTAAAATGAAATTTACTCATGAAATGGCTGATCATATAAATCAAACTCATAAAGGTTATGGTCATTCTGTTGAAGAAAATACAAAATACATTTGTTGTTGGAGATATCAGGAAGTTGGGGTTTCATTAGCTAGTAATCAGAAGTTCGGTCCTTTTTTGGAGGATAAAGAGTGTGGTTTATACCCCCCTGATAAAGATAATTTTAATATGCAAAAAAAGGGGTATCGTGTTACGATACCTTCTGGAAGTCCTAATACTCGAGTTTTACAGACTGCTGTACTCGCTATTATTGCTAAGGATGTAAGCAGTGGATCTACACCTATGTTTGAACAATATTTTGTTCCAAATCCTCACTTAAATAATCCTCAAGGGTTTCATTATAGGTATTCTATTTTAACAATACAATAAATTATTATTATTGTAACTATGCTTTAATTTTGGAAGGTATATAAAATATAACAGTTGTATAAATATGAAAATAATATTAAGCCTCTTCTTTATGGTCTTTATATTTAATGGTTCTGTCAATGCGCAATTGACTTTTAAACCAGGGACGGGAAGTTCAAAGAGTGAAATTCATATTGGAGAAGAAAAGTCAACTCCATTGATTTTTGGAAATAATAAATTTAAGATTGAATTTAAAAATGGTAATTTAAACTTCCTTATACCATCACCTAATCCTAATAGTGGTGATTTTAAATTGGGAATTAATCCCTATCATAATGGTGGATATGTTAGTGTAGGGAAAAAACCTGATAGTGATTATAAGTTAGATGTTGTAGGTGATATTGCTTGTGGTGGTCAATATTATTGTAGAATGACTGATAGGCCATATAGTTTAGATAAGAATGATAGAATCATAAATTCATACAATAGAATACTGTTATTGTCTGGAAAATCTTATATAAAGAAGAATAATTATTCTATTATTAAATCCGAAAATGAGATATTAAGAAATGATCCAAATTCACGAGGGAGGAAAGAGCTAGGCTTTATTGCTCAGGAATTCGAATATATATTTCCTTCTTTAGTTGATACAGATAGCGAAGGCTATAAATCAATCAATTATTTAGGATTAATACCTGTATTGATAGATGCAGTAAAAGATCAAAAGCAAGTCGTTGATACTCAGTCAGAAAGTTTGGAACAAATCATGGATGTTTTAGAAAAATTGGAAAGAATCAAAGGTTGTGAATTGTCTATTTGCAAGAATACTGATGTTGTTGAGTTTAAGTACAAACTAGGAAAAATAATTTCAGATGCATATATATCTATTTTTACAATTAATGGAATTTTAGTAAAAAAAATTCAGCTGAAATCCAAATCGGGAATTGAATTAATAGCGAAATCAGACTTTACTTCTGGTATTTACTTTTATACTTTTGTCTGTGAGGACTATAAGGCTGGTTCTGGAACATTAAATATATAAATGAATATTGATATGAATAAAATTGTATTATTAGTTTATTTTGCTTTTTTTCTATCCTTGTTTAGTGTTAAATCTCAAATTATTTATGATAATAATGGACTAATTTTGGGTAGAGATACATTTACATCATGTTATTTTGGAGATAGATGGAGTATTGAATATTATGATGGAGGGCTAAATTTTTTCCGGCCATGGCCTTTGTCTAATTTTGGCAATTACAAATTGTTTATTGATAAAACAGGAAAAATTGGAGTACATAAGAAACCTTCATATCCTTTGGATGTAAAAGGGAGTGTATCATGCTTAAGTCATTATTCTCAATCTTCTGATATCCGTTATAAATCTAATATTGTAGAGCTTTCGGATTGTATAACAAAACTTATGTGTTTGAAAGGGAAACAATATCAAAAGCTAATATTTCGCGACGGGGTTACTGATGATGAGTTTGAGCTAATGAAGAAAGAAGGGAAAATACCAATAGATGTACATAACACAACTTCTTGTGAAAATATTTATAAGGATGAAATTGGTTTTTTAGCAAATGAATTGAAAGAAATATTTCCGGAATTAGTAAAAAAAAAAAAAAATGGTATTCTTTCTGTAAATTATTT
>PVMO01002492.1_pt1 | contig 14590 bp, 9 predicted proteins | sample 1853421 | NCBI WGS metagenome assembly PVMO01 (sample SAMN08533511, study PRJNA380276) | Human gut metagenome, whole genome shotgun sequencing project.
TCCTAACCCAGGCTCACAGGTGCACTTCGCCAACGTGCTGAAGAAATTGTCAGTTTGGTTGAAAAAACAGAAAGTGAAATTATGCTATTCGATGAAACTTTAAGTGGTGAAGTATGTATTGGTAGTGGTGAAACGTTAGGCATCGAAATCGTTTGTAAAGCCATTCAACGTGTACAAGAAAATTATCCACGTATCCAATTCCATTTATTTAGTGGCAATGAACAAGATGTGACAGATCGTCTTGAAAAAGGTCTGATTGATTTTGGTATGATCATTGAACCCGCTAATATTTATAAATACAATCATTTATCTTTACCTTATCAAGACTTATGGGGAATCTATATAAAAAAGGATCATCCTCTTGCTTTAAAAGAAACCATTGCCCCTCAAGACTTAATGAATGTTCCACTTCTTTGTTCCTCACAAGAATTAAAATATAAACAAATAGAAAATTGGGCCAATTCTTATTTTTCTAAGTATCATATTATTGCAACCTATAATTTAATTTATAATGCCAGTATTTTAACAAAGGAATGTAATGGAGCCGTGATTTCTTTAAAAAATCTCATTGATACAAGTAGTGAAAACTCTTTATGTTTTAGACCCCTTGAACCGCAAATCACCTCATCACTTGCCTTTATTTGGAAAAAAATATCGCGTTCTTTCTAAACCTGCACAATATTTTTTAAAAGTATTAGAAGAAGAAATAAAAAAAGCTCATAAATGCCCACAAATTAATAAAAATATGATAAAGTAAAATAAACCCTTCATTAAAGAAGGGGTGCCTATGAAAAGAAAAAATAAAGGATTTACTCTTGTAGAAATAATAGTAGTTCTTCTAATTATCGCCATTCTTGCAGCTATCGCTATTCCAGCTTGTCAAGGATACCTTGAAGAAAGTCGCGAATCGCGTGACCTCATCAACGTTCGTGCTGCTTGTACAGATATCATCGCGATGGGAAAAACAGGATATAAAACAGATATTGTAAGAAAAGTAGAACTTACACAAAAGAAAGATGATTGGCAAGCTTTTGATTCTGTAACTATTGCTGGTATTACGCACAAGAAATCAGATGGTGACACTGATAACTGGAAAGGAATTCCTAAAGCCGGTGGTGTTTGTGAAATCTCATACAATAAAGAAAAGAATACTGTTGTTTTTAATTGGAAAGAAAGTAAAACAGAAGAATCCACTATTGATTTTTCATCGAATTTACATAGTGCATTAAATAATAGCGGTTTATTAGAAAATGATCTTAAAAATAGAGATTTTTTTGAAATTGATTCGAAATGTGATGGTTCAACAATGGTTCCAGAATTAAACAAACAGATTGAAAATAAGAGTTTATTAAACTATGGTACATGGGCCTATTATGGAAACGCAAAAAAAGGAAAAGAATCTGAAAGATATTTATTTTGGACTTCAGTTGATACAGATAAAATCAATGCTAATACACAAATTCCTGTCATTATTAGTACAGCTGATGGAAAATTCTACATTTCATCATCAACGACTGCACGAAAGCGAAAAGATAGTACTCATAAACCATATATAGCGATTGCTCCAACCGGTAGTGGCAATTCTAGTCAATATAAATCATACATAACTGGAAAAGATCAATACAATACACTTGAAGAGGCTTATAAAGCTTATGCTAATGTTGTAAAAAATGATTATCCTAAATACAAAGATACTTTACCACAATAGTAATAAACACGCCTAAAAGACGCGGTATGTACTTCCAAAGTCCTCACTTACCGAAGCCTGACAGTTACACTGCTTTTACTGTGTAACAAAATAAGCAGTCAAAAATAGAAAAAAGAACAATGAAACAGCAAAAGCTGAAACATTGTTCTTTTTTGTTATATAATTTGTATATGAAAACCAAAATGATTCTAACGCATTACAACTATCTTCGCCAATAAATTAAGGTATTAATTCGATAAAGATGACACGGTTGTTTGTTACTAAAAAGAGTAATTCTATCTAAATATTATCTTCTTTATTTCTATTTCTAGCTATCAGGCTATTTTTAGTTTATCACTTGAGGCTTTTTGCTTAACGCTAAAACTCTAGAGTTACCACACGCAAGCACGTGGTATTAATTTTATAACAAAGTAATAAAAGAGCTCAATTGAGCCCTTTTACTATTATTTTAAATCTTCTCCATTTGTTTCAATGACTTTTTTATACCAATAGAAAGATTCTTTTCTTCTTCTAGCAAAATCTCCTGTACCATCATCATATCTTTCTACAAAGATAAATCCGTAGCGTTTTGCCATTTCTCCAGTTGAAGCAGAAACTAAATCAATACATCCCCAAGGTGTATATCCTCTTAAATCAACACCATCTAAAACAGCTTCATGCATTTGTTCAATATGACTTCTTAAATAATCAATACGATAGCTATCTCTGACTTTACCATCTTCATCAATTGTATCATAAGCCCCTAACCCATTTTCTACAACAAAGATTGGTAATTGATAACGATCATAAATTTCATTTAGTGAATATCTTAAACCAACTGGATCAATTTGCCATCCCCAGTCAGATGCTTTTAAGTATGGATTAGGAACTCCACCTAAGATATTTCCTTTTCCACCTTCTTTTGTTTTATCAGCAGTTTGACAGTTTGACATATAATAAGAACATGTATAGAAATCTACTGGACCAGTTGCAAGAATTTCTTCATCTCCTTCTTCCATTTTAATTTCAATATTATTTTCTTTAAAATATCTCTTTATGTAGTTTGGATATTTACCACGACATTGAACATCACTGCAGAACCAGTTCATTAAATGATTCTTTTGTTGATTTTCAATTTGATCATCTGGATTACATGTAAGACCATAACTTGTGGCCATGATTTGCATACATCCTACTTGATAGTTTGGATCAATTTCATGTGCCATTTTCACTGCTAAAGCACTTGCTACAAATTGATGATGTAATCCTTGGAAACGGTTTTGAGGAACATCTACTTGATCCATAAATTCCATTTCTTTAATTTCATTTAAGATACCTTGTCCTAAAAATGCTCCCATTGCTGTTGTTGCACTATTGATTTCATTAAATGTTAGCCAATATTTTACTTTTCCCTTATAGCGAGTAAAAATAGCTCTACAGAAATTTAAGTAACAATCAATCATACGACGATCTACCCATGAATTCCATTTTTTTGTTAAGTTAAATGGTACTTCATAGTGAGAAATTGTAATGAGTGGTTCAATACCATATTTTAAACATTCATCAATTAATTCTTCATAGAATTTTAAACCTGCTTCATTAGGTTTATCTTCATCACCATTTGGGAAAATACGTGTCCATGCAATAGAAAAACGATACATTTTAAATCCCATTTCCGCAAATAACGCAATATCTTCTTTGAAGCGATGATAATGATCAATCGCATCATGACTTGGATAGAATGTCCCTTCTTCTAATACTGGTGTAATTCTTTTACTTTTTGTAGCAGTTCCTCCTGTACAAATATCTGGACAAGAAATACCTTTACCACCTTCTTGCCAGCCTCCTTCTAATTGGTTTGCAGCTGTTGCTCCACCCCAATAAAATCCTTTTGGAAAACTCATTTTTCTTCCTCCTTGTTTTGATATACAAAATTTCAAAAATCATTATAGCTTATCCTTTGAAAAAACACTTACTTTTTTCAGTATTGTAAAATTACTTGACAAACACAAAAGGTGAACCTTAATCCACCTCACTTGTTTTCTTTACAACGATCGAACGCTTTGATTTCTTTCCTTCATACATCAATTTATCGGCTTTTTTAATTGCATCATTGACTTTTGAATTTCCATAAATACCCCCAACAGTAATTGATAATGATAAATCTTCATAATCATCTACTTTTGTTTGTTTTACACATTCACTAATTTGATACAACCGAGTTGTAAAAGTATCATAATGAATATCTTGGAAAACAAGTAAAAATTCATCCCCACCATAACGTATAAAGATATCATCAGCTCGAATGCATGATTGAATAGCTTTAGAAACAGCTTTGATTGCTTGATCGCCAGCATTATGACCATATTGATCATTAATTGCCTTAAAATTATCGGCATCGATCATTGCTACTGCTGATACATCATTGATGTATTGAACGTATTCTTCATAATAACGTCGACTATAAGCATTAGTCAAAACATCTGTATAGTATTCTTTATTATAAGTTACGATATCTTCTAAGAATCGTGTTTTTCCATGAGCTCCTAAAATAATATCTTCTTTTGTTTTATAAACAAGTTCTAAGACCCAAGGACGCTCATCCACTTCTACATACTGCGCAATAATGGCATAAATGTCATAATCAACAAATTCTAATTTAAAAGCTTGCCCTTTTTTGATATACGCTTGCTTAGAAATACAATTGACACAAACATCTTTTCTTTTCCAGTAATCATAACAATTGCCTTCAATAATTTCTATTTGATCATTCTCTGCTTTTGCGGATTGATGTTTTTGAAAATCTATCAAACGAACAACCATAAAAACATCTTTTAAATGTTCAATAAAATCTTTTATTTCGGTATATGTATATTTTAAAGAACTATTTTCTTGAATATTATGCATAATTTGAATATTGTTGTCTTTAACAAGTTTTCCAACAACTCCTTTATAAACACTTCCATTCCATCGCGTACTTGCTTGTAAATGATACCATTGTTTTTGTTTTCCAACTTGTGCATAAATCTTTAAATCAACCTCTGGATTTAAATGTGTTGTTTCTTTGAGTTTATCCTTAAGTAATTTAATTGTTGATTTATTAAAAAAAGAAAATTCATGATTTTTTGGGTGATAAATTATTTCATCAATTCCTAGATCTTTAGCTGCCTGTGAAGAAATATAAACAGCATCTTTAAATGCATCGTATTCAAATGTCATTTCCTGAAAAAATTTTCTGTTTTGAGACTCATTATTTTTTTCTTTAGGCATTTCACTTCTAAATTGTTTAATAACTAGCTCATCTGTCATCTTTGAAACAACTGCTTGATCTGCATAATTTTCATTTTCAAATAAAGAAGCTTTCATTTCTTCACTAATATCATAAAGACATTCTAATAACAGGGGATTAAAAACCCCACATTGACCATCAATAATCATCTTCATAGCTTGTCCATGACTATATGCTTTTTTATAGCAACGTTCACTCGTAAGAGCATCATAAACATCCGCAATTGAAACAACTTGTGCTGAAATAGGAATTTGATCACCAACTAATCCATCAGGATAACCATGTCCATCATATCTTTCATGATGCCAACGACATATTTGATAAGCATACTCCAATAAATCATTATTATTGTAGTTAGGAACTGTTTTCAACATTTCTGCGCCAATCAAAGAGTGTTGTTTTACGATTTCAAATTCATCTTTTGTAAGTCGTCCCGGTTTATTTAAAATCTTTTCATCAATTGAAATTTTTCCAATATCATGTAAAGATGAAGCTGTACTAATAAGTAAGATATCCGCATCACTTAACTTATATTCGTGCGATTTTTTACCCATTTGTAATAAAAGCATTTTTGTAATTGTTTGAATATGTTGTATATGTAAACCACTTTCGCCATTTCTAAATTCAACGATATGTCCTAAGACATTGATTAATGTCGTATTATTGTTTACTCTTTTTTGAATTTGTTGTTCTACTAAATGAACCAGTTTCTTTTGTTTTTCATAAAGCATTAAAGTGTTTTTAATTCTTCGGTTAATAATATAACTTTCAAAAGGTCTCCTGATATAATCAGTTGCTCCAAGTTCATAAGCCTTTTCCATAGAAGTCGAATCTCCTTCTGAAGAAATAATAATAACAGGAAGATATTCTAAATAACGTTGTTCCTTCATCTTTTCAAGAACTTGATAACCATCCATATTAGGCATTACAATGTCTAATAAGACTAAATCAATCGATTTATCTTCTTTTATCATTTCTAAAGTTTTTTTCCCATCTTCTGCTTCTAAAATTTGATATTGATTCCTCAATAATTCGCATAAAATTATTCGATTAATCTGGGCATCATCAACAATCAATATTTTTGCTTTTCTTTTTGGCATACACATACTCCTTCCATGACTCATTTTTATCACTTTTTCACATTTTTATTTAGATACATATAGCGATCTGCTTTTTCAATAAATTTTGGAATATAATTTAATGACTCATCATATTTAGCATAACCAATACTCACACTAAAATCTGGTAAACCTTCATAAGATTGTTGAAATAATCTTTGTAAATCATTAAATACAGGAGTTATTTCCTCATTTTTATCTCTTTCACATACCATGATAAACTCATCTCCACCATAACGTGAAATAAAACAATTATGTAAATATGCAATTTGTTTTAAAATATCAGCTGTTTTTAAAATGATTTGATCTCCAACAACATGCCCAAGTTCATCATTTATCTTTTTAAATTGATCAATGTCTAATAAAAATAAATAAAGATCTTTTTTTTGATGATTTTCCTTCATTTTCATTGTTAAATAAATATCCAATTGTTCTCGGTTATTGATTTTGGTAAGCGGGTCTAATGAAATAAGGTTTTGTTGAAAATAATTATAAACAATAAAAATTGAATATGTGAGTCCTAGATTAAAAATAAGTAAATGATCCACTGTAATTTGAATTAACGCAGTAATAAAAGGAAGAAAAGAAAAACGAACAATCACTTTATATTCCTTTTGATATAAGTAATTCTTTGCTTTTTTAGATAAATATCCTGCTTTTATTGAAAGATAAAGGATATAAGCAAATAAAATTAAAAAATAGAATGGTAACAATTTGCCACGATGATAGTTTCCTGCTTGATCAATAACAAATAATCCATGTGTCCAATAAGAAAGCAAAGAAGATCCTATAAAAAAGATGAGAGGAATAAAAGTAAGCACTAATATTTTTTTATGCTTCAAAACAGCTGAATGAAGTGTTTTTTGGACATAAACATACCAAGAACAAACAAGCATTGCTAGTGAACAAAAATAGAAGCTATTAAATATTCCACTTTGAATCTTACTAAAAGTAAGAAAATGTTTTACATTCATGATCCAAATTGCATCCATAAACAAATAAACACAAGCCCAAGCAATGGTATAATAAAAATAGTTCCAATGATCATTTTGTTCACGATTGATATACATTTGATATAAAATTCGAATCAATAACAATAAACAAAAAACATCCATTTCTAAACTCATTATTTCACTACTCATAATACACCTTCATTCATATCAATATAGCCTTATTATACACTATTTACTAATGCAAAAAAACACCGTTAAACGGTATTTATTCGCCAAATGTAATCCCCATTTTTTTAGCACTCGAAACAACTTCACACTCAGGATCAACAAATTTTAATTTACCTGCTGTTTCACTTAAAGGAACTGCTTTGATTTCATTTTTATCAAAAACAACAAGTTTTCCAAAATCTTTGTTTAAAAGAAGATTTGCCCCATATACCCCAAAGCGTGTTGCCATAAAACGATCATAACCACAAGGATTACCTCCTCTTTGAATATGTCCAGCTAACGCCACACGAATTTCATTAGGAATCAACTCTTGTAATTGTTCAGCGACTTCATAAGCAACCGAACGTCCTTGGCGACTTGCAACTTTTGCTTTGTATTTTTTCTTCGATAAAAGACTATCTTCTTCACTAATCGCTCCTTCTGCACAAGCAATGATTGTATATTCTTTTCCTGTTTTTTGATTTTCTTTAATTTTTTTCGCAACCACTTTAATATCATAAGGAATTTCTGGAAGTAAAATCGCATCCACTCCTGCTGCAATACCTGCCTGTAAGCAAATATGTCCTACTTTATGTCCCATGATTTCTACAACGAAAACTCGACTATGACTTTTAGCGGTTGTTTCAATTTCATTTAAATAGTTTGTTGCAATATCGACCGCACTTTGAAAACCAAAAGTATAATCTGTACCCCATGTATCATTATCGATTGTTTTAGGAAGCCCTATCACATTTAAACCTTCTTGTGCTAACATGTTAGCCGATTTTAAAGAACCATTTCCTCCTAAAACCACAAGACAATCAAGTTTCAATTTCTTGTATGTTTTTTTCATAGCTTCAACTTTGTCAAAACCATCTTCAATAACACGCATTTTTTTAAAAGGACAACGTGAAGAACCTAAAATCGTTCCACCAACATTTAAAATATCTTCAAAATCACTTAAAGACATCTTTTTATATTTTTCATACATCAATCCTTGATAACCTTTTAAAAAGCCAATAATTTCAATATCTTTTCTTTGTTGGTAAAGTGCTTTTACTAAACCACGCATTGTTGCATTAAGTGCTTGACAATCACCACCACTTGTAAGAATTCCAACTCTCATAAAACTCCTCCTATTTCACATCATTTTTAAAAAAGTATTCTTGACTATTCATTTCTCTATTTTTATTTTTTATACGTTTGTATTTACCATTATTTTCTAATGAACATGCTTTTACATTATCACGAAGCATACAATCAAACATTGTTAGTAACTTATGTTTTAATTTTTCATCTAATACAGGCGCTGCCACTTCAACACGTCTTTCAAGATTTCGTGTCATTAAATCAGCTGAAGAAATATAAACAGTTGGATTATTTTTACCGAAAATATAAATTCTAGAATGTTCCAAATATCTTCCAACAATTGATAGAACTCGGATATTTTCCGTTGCTTCTTCAACACCAGGAATAATACAACAAATTCCCCTTACAACCATATCAATTTGAACCCCTGCTTGACTTGCTTCAATAAGCTTATCAATCATCTTTTTACTTGTTACCGAATTACATTTAAAGCCAATATAAGCTTCTTTTCCTTGTTTAGCAAGTTCGATTTGTTCATCGATATACTTAAAGATATGACTGATCATACAATGTGGTGCTACCATGAGTAAATCTGTATGATTTTCGGTTTCACCTAAACATAAATGATTAAATACTCCATTAATTTCTTCTCCGATTTCATATTTAGAAGTCATTAATGATAAATCTGTATAAAGTCTTGATGTTTTTTCATTATAATTTCCCGTACCAATTTGGCTAATATATTGAATTCCTTTTTCATTTTTATACGTGATTAAACATAATTTAGAATGCACTTTTAAACCATCTAAACCATAAATCACACGACATCCGGCCTCTTCTAAACGTTTCGACCAACCAATATTATTTTCTTCATCAAAACGCGCTCTTAATTCAACTAAAACAACAACTTCTTTTCCATTTTCTGCTGCTTTAATTAAAGATTTTACGATTTTAGAATTCTTTGCTACACGATAAAGTGTCATTTTAATACTTACCACATTTTTATCATTACTTGCTTCATCTAAAAGTCTTAAAAATGGTGACATAGATTCAAACGGATAAGAAAGTAATAAATCTCTTTTTAAGATTTGTTTAATCATTGGTACTCTATTTTCAACGAATGCATTATTTCTTGCTTCTAAACGTTTATAGAACATACTTGGACAAATATATCTTAAACGCTCTCTTAATTCACCCACAAAACCAAAATCAAGAGGTGAATTATTAATGAAAACTTGATTTTTCTTTAAATTCAAGAAATTCATCAACATAAGTACTTCAAGTTCGCCTAATCCTGGCGTCATTTCTAAACGCATTGGTGAAAGTTTTCTTCTTTGTTTAATTAAGTTTTCCATCATTTCTCGATAATCTTCATGTCCTTCTAATGAATGATCATCTTCATCAATATCCGCACTTCTTGTTACACGAATAAGTGCTTTTTCTTTTACAGTATATTTAGAAAAAATACGTGAAACAAAATGTAAAATAATATCTTCTACTAAAATAAATTTTTGTGGTTGACTTGGAAGTGCAATCAGTCTTTCATCCATCGCATTAGCACAAGAAATAATTCCCATTTTTCTTTTACCTTTTTTCGATTCAAGGCGTACAACGACATACATTTCACGATTGTTGATAAATGGAAATGGTTGTCTTTTAGAAATAACTTGTGGTGAGATAAGTGGTAGTAATTCTCTTTCAAAATAATCAGCAAAATAACGACGGTCTTCCTTGCTTTCAATATCTTTATATTTTATTACTGACCATCCTGATCGTCCAAGTTCTGACATCACATTTTCATAAATACGATCTTTCTTTTTATTAAGATAATGGACTTTTTTTAAACAGGCTTTTAATTGTTCTAAACCCGTCATTCCTGTTTTATTGTCTTTGGAATCTGGATAAAATAACATTTGGTCATAAAGTGATCCTATACGTACCATAAAAAACTCATCTAAATTTGTTTGATAAATTGAAATAAAGCTTAACTTTTCCGCAAGTGGTACTTGTGGATCTTTTGCTTGCATTAAAACACGATCGTTAAATTTAAGCCATGATAACTCTCTATTTTCTCGGCATACGTTCATTTTTATTCCCCCAATGTATAATTTATACACTCTTTCTTATTTAATATAAAAACATTTTATACTTTCAACAATCTACCATCTATCAAGTTTATGTAAAATTCAAAAAAAGAAGAATTATTTTTTCTTAATTTGTCGATTATAAAACTCATCTTCTGGTGTTGGTTTTCCAAAAAGATAACCTTGAATATAATCTGGATTTAATTTTTTGATTTCTTGAAGTTCTTCTTCCGTTTCAACACCTTCAATACATACATTCAATTTCAAAGAATGTGCCATTTCAATAATATAAATCAAAATACTTCTTTCATAATTTGAAGAAAGTGCTTTTTGGGTTAAAACACGATCTATTTTAATATAATGCGGTGTTAAATCACTTAAACGATATGCATTTGAATAACCTGTTCCATAATCATCCAAAATAAGCGTAATTCCTTCTTCTTTCAATGATGACCAAAGTTTTTTATAATGATATGTATTTTCTAAATAACCTGATTCTGTTACCTCAATCCCTAACAAAGCAGGTTTTAAGTTAAAATCTTTTAAAGCTTGTTTAATTTCATCTAAGATCTTACTTTTAATAATTTGTACATAGGACAAATTAACATTCACCTTAAATTCAGGAATAAATTCTTGCCACTTTTTACAACAAGCAACCGCTTGTCTTAAAATCCAACGACCAGCAGGAATAATTAAACCAGATTCTTCTAAAATAGGAATAAATTCTGCTGGTGAAATAAATTCAATTTGTTCATTTCTTTTCATTTTAAAACGCATTAAAGCTTCTGCGCCTATAAGATTTCTTGTATGTATATCAATAATTGGTTGGTAATAAACATCAAAATTCTTAAAATTGTGATCAACTGCATTTTGTAATTCAACACGAATTTCTCTTCTTCGAATGAATTGTTTATATTTATCTTGTGTAAAGAAATAACAACTATTCTTTCCTTTTTTCTTAGCTTCGTTTAAGGCAAAGTCTGAATATTTAATAAGTGTATCATAATCTTTCATTTCTTTATCAATCTCAACAATCCCTACTGAAATCGTATAAACCACGCGATATACATTCTCTTCTAAAGCAACCTCAACTGATTTTTTTAATTCATCATAAAGTTCTAAGATATCTTCTTTTGAGTGATTTGCTAAGTCCATAATTATAAAGCGACCATTCCCCAATTCGTAAATCTTTTGATTTTCATTGATACACGATTGCATACACATAGAAAACTGTTTTAAAATTTCATCTCCACACTTTAAACCAAAACGCCCATTGATTTCGTCAAAATCATCAATACCAATTTGCATAAAATAACCTGTAATATTATTACTTTTAGAAGAAACATACTCCTCTAAACTTGGTTCTCTTAAAAGTCCACTAATATTATCTGCTTTTTGTCTTTTTCCAATTTCATTAACACAACCAATAAGGTATAAAGGTTTATTAATTCATCTAAAATCACATCACCTCGACAATTGACCCAAACTGGATTATGTTGTCGATCTAACCAACGATAATGTAAACTATGCTCCGTAATTTCTCCCGATTTAATTTTATTGAACTCATCAAATAATAAAGGGAGATCGTCTTCATAAACAAAATAATTATGGGCTTTTGTTGCATCACAAAAATGATAATTTGGCAAACAAAAACGATTTACGGCATGTTTTGAAATACTATAATAATCATTTTGAATATCAAAAAGATATAAATAATCATCCATACTTCGATTAAATAATTGAATAACTTCTTCCAATTGTTCTCTTGAAAGATTTATTTTATTTTTTTTCAAAACAGTTCCTCCTTATCCTTTTTTTCCTCTTTGTATATGTTTTTCCTTTTTTCTTTCATACATTAATGTATCTGCCAATCTAATGGTATGATTTAAATCAAAAGGACTATTATAGTCAAAGACACTTATTCCATAGGATAAACTAACATAATAAGGTAAATGATATTTTTTATTAAAGTATTGTGTTCTTTCTTGAATTAATGAATCAATTTGAATAATAAAATCTTCATTTTTACAAGTAAACGCAATACCAAATTCATCGCCACCTAAGCGTCCAATAACAGCATGTGTTTGAAAAATATCATTTAGTATTTCACATACTGTTTGAATTGCTTTATCTCCCTGGTCATGTCCAAATGTATCATTAATATATTTTAAATTATCTAAATCCCCTATAAAGAAATAAAGATTTTTGGAAAGTTCTTTATATTTTTTATAAAGAACTTTAATATTTTGAATAAGTCCTCGTCGATTATAAATATGAGTTAATTCATCTGTATTAGAAATACTATTTAGTTCTCTAACAATGGCATTGACATTTAAAGATATCCCAATTTGATTAGAAAGATATTCAAGTGTTTCTAAATCAAAATATGTACAATCCGTCACCAAAAAGCCATAAAAATTTTCATTAGAGTAAATGCTTGTAAGTATTTTATAAGGTTGCTTTGCAAGATTTAAAACATCTTTTAGTAACACATGTGTATTTTTAATAGGCTGTCTTTGACCATTTTCTACATTTATAATTAATTCCATTGTTTTTGGCATGATAAATGGTCTAAATTCATAAGTCATAACAGGTGTTTCAAAAAGATAAAGCTGTGCATTATGAATACCTAGAGAAGGTATATTATCCGCAATAGCATAAATATCATCATTCAATGATTCAAACAACATCCCTTTATTCACTTGTCCAATACTTCTCATTCTCCTTGTATAGCGCTTTTCTTTTAACAAAAGAAGATAATTATAACTACTAATCATTTGTAAATAAATATATTGTTTAAAAGATTGGAGTTTTATTTTATCTTCCATGTTGAGGTAGTTTTCAGTATTTATTAAAAATGATAGACATAAAAAGAGTCTTTCTAAATCCAAATAACGAATATCATCTTCATTAAAAATCAAATTAATATAATCTCCTATTTGTTGATAAACGCGATGTTTCGTACAATCTTTTACCGAAAGATCCAATAAATAAGTAAAGAAACTCCATACAGTTTTTTGATAATTGGAACTATAAACCAATTTATTACCAAAAACATATTGTGTCATTCCTTGAGCTATATATTCATTACTTTCTTTTTCAGCTCTACAAAAACGAATAAATTCACCAATTTCAATTTCTTCATGGTTTTCACAATCAACAGAAAGACGAGGAATAAAATGGGCATCAATGTATTGATTTTGTGTAGAACCATTTTTATAAAGATCATAGCCTTGTTTTATTCCTAAATAAGCAATAAAAGAAGCATCCGCATGACAAGAAGCAAGTGGTGGAACCATATGTGTTGATTCTGGTTTATCATCAAAACCAGACACCATAATATCTTTACCTACACGTTTTCCTATTTTTTCTAATTCACGATATAAATAATAAGCAATATCATCCGTCACGCACATAATTCCATCTAATTCAGGATTTTCTTGAAGCCATTTATTCATTAAATTCCCTGAATCAATATTATAACCCGGTGTTGATAAAATATATTTTTCTTCAAAAGGCATATCATGACTTGATAAAGCTTCTTGATAACCTGCAAGTCTTTGTTTGGCAGTAACCCCGCTATCATAACCAGTAATAATTCCAATATGTTGACAATGATTTTTTTCAATCATATAACTTACAGCATTATAAACACTTTTTTTGTTATTATAGACAACAAAAGGATAATCTTTTATTTGTGAATTTAAAGTAACAACTGGTATATGAAAATATTTTGGAAAAGCCTCTCTTGTTTTTTGATCCGTACGACAAATACTTGAAGCGGGAATAACTAAAAAATCTAAATCCAAATAATTTGCAAAAGCATAGACATTTGCTTTTTGATAATCAGAAGATTGTACAAACTTTACATTTGGATCAACTGAACCACCAAAAAAGATAACAAGTTCTATTCCCAGTTCTTTACACGCTTCATTTGCTCCTCGACATATTTCCATATTATAATCAGAGGCACTTGTAATCATAAGTCCTGCTTTAATTGAGTGTTCCATTTTTTCACCTCTTTTCATCAATTATAACACAAACCTATAAAAAAGATAAAAAAAAGACCAAATGGCCTTCAGATAAATTCTACAAGTCTTGTACAAATTTCAGGATTTTCTTGAAGCCATTTATTCATTAAATTCCCTGAATCAATATTATAA
>PVMO01005077.1_pt1 | contig 14584 bp, 8 predicted proteins | sample 1853421 | NCBI WGS metagenome assembly PVMO01 (sample SAMN08533511, study PRJNA380276) | Human gut metagenome, whole genome shotgun sequencing project.
CAAGCACATCTTCACCGACATCCGTCAGTTCAACCTGATGTTCAAGACCTTTCAGGGGGTTACCGAGGATGCCAAGAACACGGTTTATTTAAGACCCGAGACCGCACAGGGTATTTTTGTTAACTTCAAAAATGTACAGAGAACTTCCCGCAAGAAGATTCCTTTCGGTATCGGACAGATCGGTAAGTCCTTCCGTAACGAGATCACACCCGGCAATTTCACTTTCCGTACCAGAGAGTTTGAACAGATGGAGCTGGAGTTCTTCTGCGAGCCCGGCACCGATATGGAGTGGTTCCAGTACTGGAGAGGCTTCTGCCGTGACTGGCTGCTGTCTCTTGGCATCAAGGAAGACGAGATGAGACTTCGTGATCACTCTCCTGAGGAACTGTGCTTCTACAGTAAGGGAACCACCGATATTGAGTTCCTGTTCCCCTTCGGATGGGGCGAACTGTGGGGTATTGCGGACAGAACCGATTATGATCTGACCCAGCATGCCAATACCTCCGGCGAGGATATGACTTACTTCGATGATGAGAAGAAGGAAAAATACATCCCTTACGTTATTGAGCCTTCTCTTGGTGCAGACAGAGTGGTTCTGGCATTCCTGTGTGCAGCTTACGACGAGGAAGAGTTAGAGGGCGGCGATGTTCGTACTGTGCTTCATTTCCATCCCGCACTGGCACCGGTAAAGATCGGTGTGCTGCCTCTGTCCAAGAAACTGAACGAGGGTGCGGAGAAGATCTACGCAGAGCTTTCCAAGAAATACAACTGTGAATTTGATGACAGAGGAAACATTGGTAAGAGATATCGTCGTCAGGACGAGATCGGAACTCCTTTCTGCGTAACTTACGATTTTGATTCCGAGACAGATGGCTGCGTTACCGTACGTTTCCGTGATTCCATGGAGCAGGAGCGTGTTGCTATCGCAGATCTGGATGCTTACTTTGCAGATAAGTTTACATTCTAAGATCACTATTCAGGAGCAGAAAGATTTTTCTGCTCCTTTTCAATATCTTTTTCTATTGGTACGAAAACTTTGATACTTACAGTGGAGGGGACAGCGTGGAACCGATCGAAGTGTTTCAGATTTTGGGAATCGAACAGACAAAAGACGAAAGGGCACTGAAGAATGCCTATCGTGACAAGCTGACGGTAACGAATCCGGAGGATGATCCGGAAGGCTTCAAGCGACTGCGGATGGCTTATGAGGAGGCCTGCCGCTATGCCGGAACGCCGGATGCAGAAGAGAACGAGGAGGCGGAACCGACGCTGGAGGACGATACTCCGGCAGGACAGTGGGTACGTGGTGTTCGGAAGGTCTATGAGAATATTACGGACCGCTGTGATGTGGAAAAATGGAAAGCGCTTTTTGAGGCGGATGACTTTCTTTCTCTGGAGGAAGAGGAAAACTGCACCACTTATCTGCTTCGTTTTCTGATGGAACATTATAAGCTGCCGACCGCAATCTGGAAGCTTCTGGATGAGAAAATCCACATTGTACAGAATGCGGGGGCCTTCAGAGAGCGCTTTCCGGCACAGTTTGTAAGCTATATGGTACATAAGTGCGAATCCGGGGAAGAAGTGGATTTTTCCGAGTTCCGTGGTGCGGAAGATGCGGATTACGATCAGTTTCTGCAATATTATGACAGAGCTTATCAGGCGCTGCAGGAGAAAAAATTACAGGAAGCGGAGCAGATGATCGGATGTGGGGATGCTCTGGGGATTACCCACCCTGTTATGGAGATCTGCCGTGCGTCCCTCTATGAAGGAAAGGGACAGACCGCAGAAGCCATTACTTTGTTAAAGAAACTGTCTGCAAAATATCCGGAGGATGATCTGATCGCTTACAATACGGCGGAAATACTGTGGAGAAATGAAGGGCGCGTAGAAGCGTCTGCTATTTATGAGAGTCTTCGGGAGAAGCTGCCGAAACACTACATGGCGAACCTGCGCCTGACGGACTGGTATTATGAGCAGGGGAACTATAAAGAGGCAAAAAAATGTGCGGAAGAGATTCTTTCCGTAGGCGGAGACGACACATTTCTGGAGACACTGCAGAAGATCAACACCGAACTGGAACGGGAAATGAAACGGGAATATGCGCAGAACCATGATCCCGGTCTGGGACTGGATCTGGGCTGGTGTTATCTGCAGGATGGCAGGACCGATCTGGGAATCCGCACGGTCAGGGAGCTGGAAGCAAAAGTTCCTGCGGACAGGCGTGAGGAATATCTGGGACTTATGACAAAACTGCTGGCAGAAGCGGCAGAATATGAGAAGGCAATTTCCACGGCAGCCAAATGGGAAGAAAGCCTGGAGAAAAAGATCCTCCGGGATACGGATGCCGAAGAGGAGGAAAAAGACAGAGACCGGATCCGACAGTCACATATGATCCGGATGCAGTGCTATCGGGCTTATGGCTATGTACAGCCGGAAAAATTCGCCGAAGCCATTGCGGAAGCGGAAAAAGCCGAGACCGGAACACCGAAGGATATCGGTATGCTGATCGAAAAGGCACAGATCTATGTGGAGATGGAAGAGTATGAACGCTGTGCGGAGATATCCCAGAAACTGATCGGGGATTATCAGGTTTACGCTGCATATGCCAACGAACTGGAAGCGTCGAAGAGGCAGTGGAATGCAGCAGGGGTGATCCAGAACGGCAGAGCCTGTCTAAATTATTTTCCAACCTATGTCAAGGCCTATGAAATGATGGCAAAGGTGTACATGGATCTGACACATCCGGAGGAACTGAAGGAACTGTTACAACAGGCGAAGGATAATAATGTCAAAAGTGTGATCCTGGATGCCTATGAATGGCAGCTGACCAATACGGGGCTTCCACAGGAACAGATGAACGACGCCATAGATAAATTCCGGAAGGAATATCTGAGCAAACTGGAAGCGGGCAAGACCATATTTTACCGGAGAGGACTTCCGATCATTACGGAATATCTGTATGCCTACCCTTGTGAATTTTTACTGGTGGAGCGGGGAGATTTTCATAATGCGGCAGGCTGTCTGGAGGCGGCAAAAGCGGATTATGAAAAGGCGCTTTCCACGAACCCGGTCAATCCTTTTGCCTGGAAGGGACTGGCACGGATCCACAGATGCCGCGGCAAATACGATGAAGCCATGATCTGCCTGAGAAAATGTGTATTTTTCTATGAAAAGAGCGGAACACAGAATCATGCCTGGCCGGAACTGATTGCGGAACAGGCAGAAATTTATTTTTTGCTGGGTAATACGGAAATGGCGGAACAGTTTTACCGGAGATACCGTGAGATGACGGGAAGTGCCGGAGACCGGGACCGGAACCGTATGAGGGATTTCGCCAGATGTCTGGCCTGCAATGACAAGACTACGGAGGGATTAAAAGTTCTGGAGAAGGCGTTCGTCAATGTACTGGATGCGGCAGGAGAAAAGCTGGATCTGTGTGTCTGGTGCGGGGAAAAGACGATCGCCGGAAATATTCTGACATCGTGGCCGGAGAAGATCGAACTGCTTGGGAAAAATACCGGGAATACCCAGGAGTATTTCGAAGATTACTTTTTCCATCTGGGATGGTATGGGCTGATCTGTGGTTCCGGAAAAGTGGCCATCAAGAATATGGATAAGGCACTGATCTTCCATAAGGAGGATCTCAGCAAAAAGGATGACATTGCGGACCTGATCCTGGCATGCATCCTGTACGGAGATGAGAAGAAAGGTGCTGACTATGCACAGGCATTGAAAGCCTGTATGGAAAGAGAAGATAAAAGCGGCAAGGATGTGTATCTGAAATATCCGAAGCTTCGGATCGTACACGAATATCTGGCGGGATATTATACGGCCACCGATGAGGAACAGGATACGCTCCTGCAACTGGACAAAGACTGTTCCTTCTGCCATGGCTGTGTACATCCCGTCTGCGAGGAACTGGAGATGGTACGGATACTGCAGATGCTGAAAAAGGGCCGGGAGAAAGAAGCACTGGAGCGGCTGAAAGAGCAGATGCAGGAACATCCCGGAATGGGATTGCAGGCCATCTGGCACCGGTATCATTCGGAACAGGTGACGAAGGATACGGATCCTGCCGTAGCCGCTTTTCACAAGGAAAAGCCGCAGCCGGAGAAACGGGGATTCTGGCAGAGGCTGTTCGGGAAGAAGTAAAAAATTAAAATGAAGAGAGAAGAAAACATATGATAGTCGGAATCGATTTGGGAACCACCAACAGTCTGGTGGCAGCATTTACGGAGGAAGGACCTGTGATCATCCCCAACCGTCTGGGAAAACATCTGACCCCCTCTGTGGTCAGCGTGGATGAGAACGGCAATGTCTATGTGGGGGAGACGGCACAGGAACGCAGAAACCTCTATCCCGACAGTGTGGCGCAGGCATTTAAGCGCAGCATGGGAACGGATCGCACTTATGACCTGTCCGGCAAAAAGTTCCGCCCAGAAGAATTGTCCAGCATGATCCTGCGTTATCTGAAAGAAGATGCGGAAGCCTATCTGGGGGAAGAAGTCACAGAGGCCGTGATCAGTGTACCGGCCTATTTTGACGACAAGAGAAGAAAAGCCACCAAGCGGGCCGGAGAACTGGCCGGGCTGAAGGTGGAGCGTATGATCTCGGAGCCTACTGCAGCGGCGGTGGCCTACGGCCTGTACGAAAAAGAAAAAGACACCAGATTTCTGGTATTTGACCTGGGCGGCGGAACTTTTGATGTCTCCATTCTGGAGCTGTATCACAATATTCTGGAGGTGCGGGCGGTAGCCGGAGACAATTATCTTGGCGGTGAAGATTTCACGGAAGTGATGTCGAAACTTTTTCTGCAAAAGACAGGACTGCATTATAAGGATCTGTCGGAGAAAGAACAGGTGCGTCTCTATAAAAAGGCAGAAGAAGCCAAGCGGGGAATCAGTGATCAGACTGCGGTGACCATGGAACTTATGCTGGGTGAAGAGAACAAAACGGCAGAGATCACCTTAAAAGAATATGAGGAAGAGTGCGAAGAACTGCTAATGAAGATCAGGGAACCGGTGAAGAAGAGTCTGGCGGATGCAGGACTGAAGCTGTCGGACATCGATGAGGTATTGCTGATCGGCGGAGCCACCAGACTGTCGGTGGTCAGGGATTTCCTGATCAGGCTGTTCCGCAAATTCCCGGATACAAGACTGAACCCGGACGAAGCCGTGGCACTGGGCGCGGCGATCCAGGCGGCCATGAAGGAACGCCGGGCGGAGGTAAAGGAAGTCATTCTGACGGATGTATGCTCCTTTACATTGGGAACGGAAGTCGTGGTGGAATACGAGGAAGGCAAATTTGAAGACGGCCGTTTCTGTCCCATCATTGAGCGCAACACCGTGATCCCCGCCAGTCATACGGAGCGGTTGTACACTGTCAGAGACAATCAGGACAAGGTGCGCGTCCGGGTACTGCAGGGAGAGAGCCGTTTCGCCAGAAATAATCTGTTTCTGGGAGAACTGAACATTGATGTTCCCAAGGGGCCCAGAGGCAGTGAAGCCGTGGATGTGACTTACACCTATGACATCAATTCCCTGCTGGAAGTGGAAGTCAAGGTGGTATCCACCGGACTGACCCAGAAAATGATCATCAAGGGACAGGACAACCAGATGACGGATGATGAGATCCAGAAGCGAATGGAAGAATTGTCCTACCTGAAGATCCAGCCCAGAGACCTGGAGGAGAACCGTCTGGTGCTTCTCAGAGCGGAGCGGATGTATGAGGAAGCACTGGGAGACCGGAGAAAAGAACTGGATCGTTATATCACTGTTTTCGAGGCTGCATTGAAAAAGGGCAAAAAAGAGGAGATCGAGGAGGCCAGAGAGGCATTGAACGAGATCCTGGAAGACGAGGATGAGTGATGTTTTATCCTTGACGCGACGAAACGATAACATTATAATGTAGAAATGTAGGTTTATTTTCCGAAAGGTGTAATTTTTAGACAAGGAGACCGAGAGAATGAGACAATTCACTTCTGATGAGCTGAGAAAAGCTTGGAAACAATTTTATATAGACCGTGGCCATGTGGATGTGGGAGCAGTATCCCTGGTATCTGACGGATCCACCGGTGTTATGTTCAACGTAGCGGGCATGCAGCCTCTGATGCCTTATCTGCTGGGACAGAAGCATCCTCTGGGTACCAGACTCTGCAATGTGCAGGGCTGCGTTCGTACCAACGATATCGATTCCGTAGGTGACAAGAGCCATGTGACTTTCTTCGAGATGATGGGAAGCTGGAGCCTTGGAGATTATTTCAAGAAAGAGCGTTGCCAGTGGAGTTTCGAACTACTGACACAGGTATTCGGATTTGATGCCGACCATCTGGCTGCTACTGTATTTGCCGGTGACGAGAATGCACCCAGAGATGAGGAAGGCGCACACTACCGTATCGCTTCCGGTTTCAAGAAGGAGAATGTATATTATCTGCCTGCCGATGACAACTGGTGGGGACTGGAATACGGCCCCTGCGGTCCCGACAGTGAGATGTTCTATATTGCAGACAGACCGGACTGCGGACCGAACTGCGGACCCGGCTGTGACTGCGGTAAATACACGGAGCTGGGTAATGATGTATTTATGCAGTATGAGAAGCATCATGACGGTCATCTGACCCCCTTAAAGCAGAAGAACGTGGATACCGGTTGGGGCCTGGAGCGTATTCTGGCCTTTTTAAACGGTACCAGAGATGTATACCAGACGGATCTGTTTGCTCCGGTCATTGCTTATATCGAGGAGGCTTCCGGTGTGAAATACAATGCGGATGAAAAGCTGACCAGATCCATGCGTATTCTGGCAGACCATCTGCGTACCAGTGTAATGCTGATCGGTGACGAAGCAAAGCTGCTTCCTTCCAATACCGGTGCCGGTTATATTCTCCGTCGTCTGATCCGTCGTGCGGTAAGACACGGACGTACCCTGAATATGACTACAGAGCAGTTACTGCATATTGCTGCTATGTATATTGATGAAATCTATGCAGAGAGCTATCCTCTGATGAAGAAGAACCGCGAGTTCGTCTTAAGCGAGCTGCAGAAAGAGATCGCCCGCTTCGAGAGCACTCTGGAGAACGGCATGAAGGAGCTGCAGAAGATTCTGGAGCAGAAGAGAAGTGAAGGTAAAAAGGAGATCGATGGCAAGTCCGCATTCTACTTATACGATACCTTCGGATTCCCTCTGGAGCTGACCGTAGAGCTGGCACAGGAAGAGAATCTGACTGTAGATGAGGAAGGCTTCGCCGCTGCCATGGAAGAGCAGAAGCAGAAGGCAAGAGAAGGACAGAACTTCTCCCAGAAGCTGACTACCGCAGCAGGTGTATTCGATGGACTGGATGAGAAGGTCACCAGCGAATTTGTAGGTTATGATAAACTGACCGCAGAAGGAAAGGTAGTAGCACTGGCCACCGAGACTGAACTGGTAAACACCTTAAAGATAGGTGAGACCGGTACACTGATCACCGATGTGACTCCGTTCTATGCTACCATGGGCGGACAGAAGGGTGACTTTGGTGTGATCAGCACCGAAAACGGTACTTTTGAAGTGACTGAGACCGTGAAGATCGCAGGCGGACGCATCGGACATATGGGTAAGGTCGTATCCGGAACAGTTACTGTGGGAGACAAGGCAGAGCTGGCAGTGGATACCGACAACAGAAAGAGCGTATGTAAGAACCATTCCGCAACCCATCTGTTACAGAAGGCACTGCAGATCGTACTGGGTGATCATGTAGAACAGCAGGGTTCTTACCAGGACGGCGCAAGAACCCGTTTTGACTTCAGCCACGGACAGGCTATGACTGCAGAAGAAATCGCTAAAGTAGAGGCTCTGGTCAACGAGAAGATCGCAGAGGATATTGCAGTTGTTACCGATATCATGAGCATCGAGGATGCGAAGAAGAGCGGAGCTATGGCTCTGTTCGGAGAAAAATACGGCGATACTGTCCGCGTGGTATCCATGGGAGACTTCTCCAAGGAACTGTGTGGTGGTACTCATGTAAAGCATACCGGTGAGATCGGTTACTTCAAGATCCTGTCCGAGAGCGGTGTCGCTGCCGGCGTCAGAAGAATCGAAGCACTGACCGGTGCCAACGTGATGGCATACTATCAGGCTATGGAAGAGAACTTCAATAAGGCAGCCGCAGCCGCAAAGGCAGCTCCGGCAGCCCTGACCGAGAAGATCCAGCATATGCAGGCAGAACTGAAGGCTCTGAATGCTGAGAACGAATCCCTGAAAGCCAAGATGGCACAGTCCGCACTGGGCAATGTCATGGATCAGGCAGTGGAAGTCAAGGGAACAAAGCTTCTGGCAACCAGCGTAGACGGTGTGGATATGAATGGCTTGCGAGACCTGGGCGACCAGCTCAAGGATAAGATTGGCGAAGGCGTTGTCGTACTGCTCTCTGCACAGGATGGCAAGGTCAATATGATCGCCATGGCAACAGACGGTGCTGTAAAGGCCGGTGCCCATGCAGGCAACCTGATCAAGGGAATTGCCGCACTGGTTGGCGGTGGCGGCGGCGGACGTCCGAACATGGCGCAGGCCGGCGGTAAGAATCCCGCAGGCATTCCCGCAGCGATCGCGGAAGCGTCCAAAGTACTGGAGGGTCAGCTCGCATAATGGAACGAGAGAATCTGAAATCCCGTTTAGGCTTTATATTGCTGTCTGCCGGCTGTGCCATTGGTATCGGCAATGTATGGAAGTTCCCGTACATGGCCGGCCAGGGCGGCGGTGGCGCATTTGTATTGTTTTATCTGATCTTCCTGGTGATCCTTGGTCTGCCGATTATGACCATGGAGTTCGCTGTGGGAAGAGCAAGTAAGAAAAGTCCCGTAAAGGCTTACCAGGCACTGGAGAAGCCGGGACAGAAGTGGCATATCCACGGGTATTTCACGCTGGCAGGCTGTTATCTGTTAATGATGTTCTATACTACCGTAGCAGGTTGGATGTTACACTATTTTTATATGACGGCTACCGGTAAACTTTCCGGTCTTTCCGCAGATGCGGTAGCGGATCAGTTTACCCGGATGCTGGCAGATCCAGGGGTCATGATGTTCTGGATGGTACTGGTGGTAGTCATCGGTGTCGTCATATGTGCCGGTGGCCTGCAGAACGGTCTGGAGCGTGTGACGAAAGTCATGATGATCGCACTGCTTGCCATCATGGTAGTACTTGCCATCAACAGCTTCTTCATGGCGGGAGCAAAGGAAGGTCTGAAGTTCTATCTGGTACCTGATTTTGGACGTATGCAGGAGGTTGGTGTGGTATCTACACTGGTAGGTGCCATGAATCAGGCATTCTTTACCTTAAGTCTTGGCATTGGTGCCATGGCGATCTTCGGAAGCTACATCGGCAAGGATCATTCCCTGATGGGTGAGTCCGTCAGAGTTGTGGTACTGGATACTTTCGTGGCAATTACCGCAGGACTGATTATTTTCCCCGCCTGCTTTACCTATGGGGTGGATCAGACTTCCGGGCCCAGCCTGATCTTTATTACTTTGCCGAATATTTTCGCAAATATGCCTTACGGCCGCCTGTGGGGAAGCCTGTTCTTCCTGTTCATGGCGTTCGCAGCTCTGTCTACAGTACTGGCGGTATTTGAAAATATCATCTGCTGTGGTATGGAACTGACCGGTGCCAGCCGTAAGAAATCTTCCCTGGTGAACCTGTTCCTGATCATCGTACTGTCCGTACCTTGCGTACTGGGCTACAATGTATGGAGCTGGGACGGCTTATCCATCTTCGGCGGAGCAGTACTGGATTTCGAAGATTTCCTGGTAAGTAATCTGTTCCTGCCGTTAGGATCTCTGGTATATCTGTTGTTCTGTGTGACCAGATACGGCTGGGGATGGGAGAACTATAAGACAGAAGTAAATACCGGCAAAGGCTTAAAAGTCCACGACTGGATGCGCGGTTATCTGACCTATGGACTGCCCCTGATCGTGATCTTTATTTTCCTGTTTGGAATTTATGATAAGTTTTTTAAATAAGATTTTGTTAAAGCCAGTAGCTCGCACAAGAATAAGGACAAGCGTACCGTTACGGTTAAGCGTCCGTAAGCGAATCGTGCGAAAGAAAGCACGCGCAGGTCTGCGGTTCTTATTCTTGTGCGAACTACGGGGAATATTATATATAAAAAATAAAAAAAGTAGTTGACGAATACATTTTTTATGCTATAATATCAAATGTGTGTAGAACAACTGCGCATTAGAATAACCCAGTCAGTCATGTTACTTGAAGGGACTGAAGGGAGGTCGGGTGTAAGATGTCAAACGTAATCGTAAAAGAGAACGAGACTTTAGATAGCGCTTTACGTCGTTTCAAGAGAAGCTGCGCTAAGGCTGGTATCCAGCAGGAGATTCGTAAGAGAGAGCATTACGAGAAGCCTAGCGTAAAACGTAAGAAGAAGTCTGAAGCAGCAAGAAAACGTAAATATAACTAATGCAAAACAACAGTCCTCGGCGTAATCACCGGGGACTTTGTACTTATGAGGGAAACAAAATGTGGAATTATGAAATACTGGGAACGGATATCTATCATCTGTTAGCAGCGTTTGTATTGTACAGTATTCTTGGCTGGGCATTGGAATCTACCTATATGTCTTTCTGCAATCACAAGCTGACCAACCGTGGCTTTGGCAAAGGCCCCTTTTGCCCGATCTACGGTTTCGGCGGAGTGCTGGGATATCTGATTTTAAGTCCCCTGCGCGGGAAACTGGTAAAGCTGTATTTTCTTGGAGCCATTCTGGCCACCACTTTTGAATATCTGGTGGGAATCGGTATGATCCGTTTCCTCGGAGAGCTCTGGTGGGATTATAACAACAAGCCCTTCAATTACCGTGGTATCATCTGCCTGGAAAGTACTGTTGCCTGGGGCTTTTATGCAATAGGAATCGTACAGTTCGTTCACGATGCCATGTATCACATTATTGACAGAGTACAGATCCAGGTGGGCATCCGTTTGATTCAGGTAATTCTGGCGATTGTAGCTGTGGATTATGTGGTCCAGCTGATCAAAGTATTTCACATCGATGTGCGCAGCAAGGGTGAAGCCCTGAAGGAACGCTGTCAGGCACTGATCACCAGACTGTAGTGTTCCGGACGGTTGGATTACAGGTATATACAAGGCCATACGACCATATCTTTTAGAAGAAAGGATAAGGGAGTGTGGCTTTTTTATGCAAAAAAACAGGAAAAGGATTTTCACATGGATCTTACTTTTTACGGTCAGCATACAGGTATTCTGGTGGGACGGGATCAGTGTATCTGCGGAGCCGGCGGCAATCGAAGCTCCCAGTGCCGTGCTTCTGGAGAGCTCTACCGGGAAAGTGATCTTTGAACAGAATGCCAGAGAGCGCAGAAGTCCCGCCAGTATTACCAAGATCATGACATTGCTATTGACATTCGAGGCATTGGATCAGGGGAAGATAAAACTGGAGGATCCGGTGACCGTCAGTGCTTACGCCAGTTCCATGGGAGGCTCCCAGGTATTCCTGGCGGAGAACGAGGTACAGACCTTGGAGACCCTGATCAAATGTATTGCTGTAGCTTCCGGCAACGATGCCAGTGTGGCGGTGGCAGAATACATAGCGGGGAGTGAAGAGGCTTTCGTGGATCAGATGAATCAAAAGGCGGCAGAACTGGGAATGGTGGATACACATTTCGAGGATTGTTGCGGACTGACGGATTCCGATGGACACTATACGACAGCCATGGATGTGGCCATTATGTCCAGAGAGCTTACGGTGAAATATCCCCAGGTCTTTGAATATACCGGTATCTGGATGGAAGACATCACCCATGAGACCAGACAGGGCAGCTCTACATTTACCCTGAACAGTACCAACAAGCTGTTGAAACAGTACCAGTGGGCTACGGGACTGAAGACCGGATCCACCTCCAAGGCTAAATTCTGCCTGTCTGCCACTGCCACGAAGGATGGTATTGACCTGATTGCCGTGGTCATGGGAGCCCCGGACTACAAGGCACGTTTTAAGGATGCTCAGACACTGTTAAGTTACGGTTTCAATGTCAGTGACCTGTATCTGGATGGGAATACGGATGCATTGGAGGACCTTCGGATAGAAGGTGGCGTGGAAGATACTGTACCTGTCAGATACCAGAGCGAATTCCGGTATCTGGATACGGAAGGCAATTCGCTGGACGGAGTGAAGAAAACCATAGAATTACCGGAGGAGGCACAGGCGCCTGTCGCAAAGGGGGCGGAGGCAGGCAGAGCGGTCTATCTGTTGAACGGAGTGGAGATCGGAAGCGTTCCGATCCTGTATGAAAATGATGTGGCGAAAGCGGTATACAAGGACTACCTCTTTAAAATAATGGAATTTTATCTTTTGTAAGCCCGAAAAATATGTTATACTATAGAACATATTGGCAATTAACTGGAAATAGACCATGGGGGCAAAGAATTTGGATGTGGTGATTACCGTGATCGCAGTGATCCTGGTGGTTCTTGTATGGATAATGCTGTACGACAGCAATCGTTTTGTGGTACGGCATTATTTCCTGCGGGATCAGAGAATCAAAAAGCCTGTTAAGGCAGTGGTTCTGGCGGATCTGCACAATAAGAGATACGGAAAAGAAAATGAGCGCCTGCTGCAGGCCATTGATGAGATAAGGCCGGACATGATCCTGATCGCCGGAGATATTCTGACGGCAAAGCCGAAGGCAAGTCTGGGGACGGCGGTGGACCTGCTTACGAAGCTTGCCGGGAAATATCCGATCTACTACGGCAACGGCAATCATGAACACCGTTTGAAACTGTACCCGGAGAACTACGGAGATATGGCGGAGCGGTACGAGGAGGCCCTGCAGAAGATCGGAATCCGGAGGCTGGTGAATGAACATACCGTTCTGGAAGAATCCGGGATCTGCATTTACGGATCGGAGATCGACAAGCTGTATTTCCGAAATACGCGGACTGGGGAGCAGATCTGGTGCTGGCCGGCCATGTCCACGGTGGTATGGTGAGAGTCCCCATCTGGGGAAAAGGCGTGGTGTCTCCCAATGTGAGACTTTTTCCAAAATATGATGGCGGAGAGTTCACACTGGGGAAAACCAGAATGCTGCTCAGCAGAGGACTGGGAATGCATACGATTCCGATCCGGCTGTTCAATCCTGGAGAGGTCCTGGAAGTGGATCTGCTGCCGGGGGGAGAAGAGGCCGGTGGGAGTGATGAGGGGAAATAGGAGTTTTATTACATGGCAATATCTGTAAAACTGGAAGCATTTGAAGGTCCTCTGGATCTGTTGCTTCATTTGATCGAGAAAAACAAAATAGACATCTATGATATTCCTATTGTGGAGATCACGGCCCAGTATCTGGATTACATCAGGCAGATGCAACGGGAAGATATGAACGTCATGAGTGAATTCCTGGTAATGGCGGCAACACTGATCGATATCAAGTGCAAAATGCTGCTGCCCAAGGAAGTGAACGAGGACGGTGAGGAAGAGGATCCCAGAGCGGAGCTGGTACAGAAGCTGTTGGAATACAAGATGTACAAATATATGTCCTTCGAACTCAGAGACCGGCAGGTGGATGCTGCCAGAAATATGTATAGAGAACAGAGACTTCCGAAGGAAGTGGAAGCCTACAGACAGCCCATCGATTACGAAGAGCTGATCGGCGATATGAACTTGAACAAGCTTCATGAAATATTCAAATCTATTGTGAAGAAACAGGAGGACAAGATCGACCCTGTCCGCAGTCAGTATGGCAATATCGAAAAGGACGAGGTGGATATGGACATCAAGATGCTGTATGTGGAAGCTTATGCCAGAGAACATAAGACCTTCAGTTTCCGAAAGCTTCTGGAGAAGCAGAACAGCAAAATGGAGGTCATCGTTACTTTCCTGATCATTCTGGAGCTGATGAAGACCGGCAAGATCAACATCAGTCAGGAAAATATATTCGATGATATTATGATTACATCTAACGTTTAAGATACAGTGAGGTCGGAACATGGAACGCAGTAAAGCAGAAGCAGTAATAGAAGCCATCCTTTTTACCATGGGGGATTCCGTGGAGATCAGCAGACTTGCGGAAGTGATCGAAGAGGATGTGAAGACCACAAAATCCATTTTAAAAGATATGGCGGCGAGGTATGAGGAAGAGAACCGTGGCATCGGACTGACACAGTTTGACAATTCGGTACAGCTGTGTACCAAGTCGGATATGTATGAATACCTGATCAAGATCGCCAAGACTCCCCGAAAGATGACATTGACGGATACGGTTCTGGAGACCCTGTCCATCATTGCCTATAAGCAGCCGGTAACAAGACTGGAGATCGAGAGAGTCAGAGGGGTCAGCTGCGATCATGCCATCAATAAGCTGTTGGAATACGATCTGATCACGGAGTTAGGGCGGCTGGATGCTCCCGGAAGACCTCTGCTGTTCGGCACAACGGAACAGTTCCTTCGCTGCTTTGGTGTGAAGAGCCTGGAGGAACTGCCGGAACTGAACCCGGTGCAGGTGGAGGAATTCAAACAGCAGGCGGAGCAGGAAGTACAGCTCACATTAAACATATAATAGAATAGGACAAAGAATCAGCCTCATAATAATCA
>PVMO01014144.1_pt1 | contig 14460 bp, 16 predicted proteins | sample 1853421 | NCBI WGS metagenome assembly PVMO01 (sample SAMN08533511, study PRJNA380276) | Human gut metagenome, whole genome shotgun sequencing project.
TAGTCAAGCTGAAAAAAAATCAGGGCACTTTGTTTTATAAACAAAAAAGTACCGGTGAAATCGCGCAGGAGCACCAAGAGGGGCTTCCGCATTTATTCAAAAAAGCGGAATTCACCGGAAGGAATAAGGGCGGTATTGGTTCGGATCCTTGTACTTTGCGACAAGCGAAGAAGTTAAAAGATTTAAGTTATACCGTGGCAAACGGTAAAACAAAAAACGGCAAGGCGAAACGCCGTAAGCCAACATTAAGCGAAATCCGCAGCACCTTATCACGTGCGAAAGCCAGTTTGATTATTCGTAAACTGGAAGAAAAGAACGGTATGAATCCGAGCAGGCATTTAACGCAATGGATGATTCCAACGGAAAAACGCCCATTCTTGGATACACGTGAAGAAGAAAACGCCAAGATTATTTTGGCGGAAATTCAAAAATATACTCAAAAACAACAATAAGAGGACAGTAAAGAATGTTCCCATCCGTACAGATTAACGCCCTTAATCAATTAAGTGGCGAAACCAAGGAAATCGAGCGCCATGCGCTTTTTGTGGGCGTAGGTAAAGTCAATTCCGGCAAATTGTTGGCACTCACCCCCGATTCTGATTTTGACAAAGTATTCGGTGCAACCGATACCGATTTAAAAAAACAAGTGCGTGCTGCAATGCTTAATGCGGGGCAAAACTGGTTTGCTCACGTGTATATCGCACAAGAAGACAGTTATGACTTCGTGGAATGTGTGAAAAAAGCGAATCAAACCGCCTCATTCGAATATTGCGTGAATACGTACTACTTAGGCGTAGATAAAACAAGCATCAACAAACTACAAGAATGTTACGCTGAATTGTTAGCCAAACTAGGTCGCCGCACATTCTTTATTCAAGCTGTGCAAGGGATTAACCGAGAACAATCCGATGGCGAAACATGGGATCGCTACGTGCAAAAACTCACCACGTTGCAACAAACAATCGTTGCCGACCATGTGTGTTTAGTGCCGTTACTTTTCGGCAATGAGGCGGGCGTATTGGCAGGGCGTTTGGCAAATCTTGCCGTCACCGTGGCCGACAGCCCGGCACGCGTGCAAACTGGCGCGTTAGTGAGCCTAGGCAGTGCCGAAAAACCGTTAGACAAAGACGGCAACGAGCTGACTCTTGCGCATTTAAAATCCCTTGAAACTGCACGTTATTCCGTGCCGATGTGGTATCCCGACTATGACGGCTACTACTGGGCGGACGGTCGCACGTTAGATGTAGAAGGGGGCGATTATCAAGTGATTGAGAACGTGCGTGTAGTGGATAAAGTGGCGCGTAAAGTGCGTTTATTAGCGATTGCGAAGATTGCAGATCGTTCTTTTAACTCTACAACGTCAAGCACGGCATATCATCAAGGTCATTTGGCTAAACCAATGCGAGACATGAGCAAATCCGTAACCATTAACGGCAAGGATTTTCCGGGCGAATGTATGCCGCCGAAAGATGATGCCATCACCATTGTGTGGCAAAGCAAAACCAAGGTGACGATTTACATCAAAGTACGCCCTTATGACTGTCCGAAAGATATTACGGCAAACATTTTCTTAGATCTAGAAACCTTAGGAGATTAATAGATGGAACGAATTAGTGGCATGAGCTTTGATTTCTACATGATGGGGTTTCCAATTCATGCAGAATCTGTGAGTTTATCAATTAGCGACAATAGTGCAGTAGCTTTAACACGTGGCATCCCTGATGGTTGGGTAAGTGGCGACGTGGCAGCAGAAGGTGAAATTGAGCTAGATTCAAAAAACTTTCAAAAATTATCACAAGCCGCTGCAAGTGCAGGTAGTTATCGCAGCTTGCCTGAAGTAGATTTTACCTTCTTTGCGATGCGAGGCGGTGTGCGCGACAAAGTGGAAACGTACGGTAATAAAATTATTTTAACTGATGTGCTTAACATCGACCCAAAAGGCGGTGCGAAAAGCACAAAGAAATTAAAATATTTTGTCACAAGCCCAGATTTCGTGCGCATTAACGGTGTGCCGTATTTATCCGATGAAGATACGCGTGATCTTATCGGCTAACCGAGTTTAGGTGCTGGTCGTGCTGACGTATAACAATTATAAACAAGCAAGTGCGGTCAGTTTCCTAAATGTTTTAAGGGATTTTTATGAATAGCAGAACAGAAAGTTTACTTCCTTTTATCGGGTCGTTGACTGCCCTCTTTTCCAGTCTAACCTTAAATGAGTGGGCTGCACTATTTGGGATTTTCTTTGGTGCCGGGTCAGTGTGGATCTCTTACCGAAAATATAAAGAAGATGTGCAAGTGCGAAAAGAAGAATTAGCCTACAAAATGTTGGTCGCCAAAATTGAAGCAAAAAAACTAGGAATTAGTGATGAGTAAAAAATTTGGAGCAATGATTTTATGTTCGGCCGCAGCTGTCGCAACCGTTTTTTTTACTCAGCAAAAAAACTTGCCAACGGAACAGCAAAATAAAGTCAGCCCACAAGCCGTTTACATGATTGTGAATTTGGAAGGATGTGTGCGCAATCCGTATAAATGCCCTGCTGATGTATGGACGAATGGTGTAGGCAATACCCACAACGTGGATAAAAGCAAAGTTTTGACCATTGACGAAGTGGCAGCTGATTTACGCCGCAACATTAAAGAGGCTGAAAACTGTATTAATGCCGATTTTAACGGCAGAAAGATGAATCAAGGGCAATATGATGCCATGGTGTCTTTAGCCTTTAATTTAGGCTGTGGCAATATCAAGCGCTATTACAGTAAAAAACACGGCATGACATTACCTACAACGATTTATCGTGCGGCAAAAGCGCAAGACTGGACATTAATGTGCAATCATATTCCCGATTTCAACAAATCAGGCGGTCGAGTATTAAAAGGCTTACAAATGCGTCGCACAAAAGAAAAAGCGATTTGTTTGGGGGAATAATGAATTTTAAATTCTTGGTTATTGGTGTGTTTTTTATTGTGTTTGTTGGTTGTATTGGATCTACATTGCACTATAAAAAACAGGCAGAAACCACCGCGCTTTTATTAAAACAAAGCGAACAAACTATCGAACAAAATAAAGTGATGTTGCAACGGTATGAAACGCAAAATGCGGAATTGACCTATCAACTCAACCAAGCAAACAAAAAAGCCGAACAACGCCGGCAACAACTAAAGGACGTGCTAAACAATGCAGAAAATAAAAATTGGACTTATGGCCGCGTGCCTAACGATGTTGCTGGCGTGCTCAACCACCGCACCCAAGCCAAATAATATTCGGTTGATTTGCCCACAAACCACCGAATGCAGAGCATTAAGCGTGAATATTCGCACTAACGGCGATTTAGCAGAGAGTTTAAATCAGGCGTTAGACCGCCTTGAAATTTGCACTACGGCTTACGTAGCTATCAATAAGTGCATCACCGATTTTAACAACCAAACCAGAAACAAAAAGGGAAACTAAAAATGGAAAAAACAAACGCACAAACTTTGTTAGATAAACTTACTGGCAATCTTAAAGATTCGGTCAAAGTCGATGTTGAAGGGGTTGAGTTCACATTTCTTCGCGACAACAGCGCATATGATCAAATGATGAATGACATTACGACTGACAATAAGGTGACCCCAATCAAAGATTATCTACTTACGATTGTGGCACGTGAGCAAAAAGAAGATTTGTTAGCAATCATTAATGTACCGGGTCTTGCTGGTTTGCTTGCGGGTAAAGTGAATGAGGTGTTAGTACCGAAAATTAATATTACGGTAAAAAACTAGCCTCGCGTGTGGATAGCATAGAGCGCAATGGCTTATCACAAGCTATTGCGCTGCGAATGCACTACTTACCACACGCAGACAATAGCGACTACAATCTAGCACGCGCAATATGGTTACATAAACAGTATTTTGAACAACAGGCAAATGCCGTAGCAAGCGGTATCGCCAAGGTATTTTAGGGTTAAACAATGGCAATTCAGGGGCTTGAGTACATCATCAGCTTAAATGATCAGCTTTCCGCGCCACTTAAAGGCGTAATGAAGACTATTGATGATTTAGGCAAGCGTGGTGAAGATGCAATGCGCCGTATCGGTTTAGGTGCGGCAGGCATTATTGCCACTGGTGCAGCGATGAAAAACGCCCTAGATCCCGCCATTGATTTCACCCGTGCACTTAATGAAATTAAAGCTACTGGGCGCGAACAAGCGGGATTAGACAAAATCACCGATTTCGCCCTTGATTTTTCCGCTACCTATGGCGGTGTAGCGACTGATGTGGTGAACTCCACAAATGAAATTGCGCGTGCCATTGATGGTTTAACCGATAGTGAACTCGTCGCCTTTTCTAAAAGCTCAAACATTCTTGCCAAAGCTACTGGTTCAGACGTAAAAGCCATGGGTTCTTATATTTCCCAGCTATACGGTATTTTTGGTGACGAGGCAGCCAAAATAGGTAAAGAAAAATGGGTTGAGCAAATTTCAGCACAAGCCACCGTTACCGCAAACAAATTCAAATCATCTGGCGAATCCTTAATGCAGGCTTACACTAATTTGGGCTCGTCTGCGAAAGATCACGGCATTAAAACTGCCGAGCAATTTGCCGTTATTGGTAACTTGCAAAATGTGTTTGAAGGCGGGTTAGCCGGTACAAAATACGCTGCCTTTTTAAGTGGAGCGGTAAAAGCACAATCAAAACTGGGTCTATCATTCATTGATTCACAAGGAAAGATGTTGCCGATGATTGATATTTTGGAAAAAATCAAAGGCAAGTATGGCGAGTTAAATTCAGAAAATCTCTACGAGCTACAAAAAGCCTTTGGTACTAAAGAAGCAGCGCAAGTGATTAATAATCTTTTACCGAAGATTGATTCACTCAAAGCGGATATTGCCGAAATCGACAACATGAAAACCCTTGATGATGCAATGGCAATATCAAAAACGGTAACGGACTCATGGATGCGATTTACTGCCATTTTCCAAAATATCAAAATCGCCATTGGTACACAGATCCTTGCAAAAATTGAACCCGTGATGAATCGTATTGCTGACATGGGGCAAGAATTTACAAATTGGTTACGGACTTACAAGAATATTGCCCGTTGGATTGGCTATGCCGTGGGGGCATTAATTGGATTCACCGGTTTAACAGCTGCACTTACCTTGATGAGCGGTATTATTTCAGCAATTGGTGTGGCATTTTCTTTCTTGGCAAGTCCGGTCATGCTAGTTGCCGGTGCAGTGATTGGATTGGCTCTCGTTATTTATAAATTCCGTTCTCAATTTATGGCATTTATAGCTGGCTTTATCGAAGGATTCAAAATGGCTGGCGTATCTTTTGCGCCGTTGTTTTCTGCCTTTGCGATTGTATGGAGTGCATTGCAACGCATCGGCTCAACCATTGGACGCATTATTGGCTTATTCGGTACTGCATCCGAATCGGCATATAGTTTCCAACAATTCGGCGTAGATATGGGCTATGCGTTAGGCGCCGTATTTAATATCGTGCTTAATGCCGTGGAATTAGTCTCACGTTCATTCGGGTTTATGGCAGATGTATTTGCGATTTCTATCGGTGCAATGATTGACGGTTGGAATGCAATAACCGCACTTTGGGATAGTAACAAACCAATTGAAAGTTTTTTAAATATTGCAACCTCGCTAGGCAATATTTTTTCTAACGCGTTTAAAGGTATCGTCAATGCATTCACTTCGGTTATTAATTTTATCATTGAAAAAGCCAATTCATTACCAGGCATTAATATCCCTCTGATCCCAAAATGGGAAGATGGTGCTTTACCAATGCAAAGCAATGCGACAGCCGTGGGGGCATCTATCAGTACGCAAGCATTGCAAATGCAAAATCAGCTTGGCGCATTAAATACCACCTCGCCAAAATTTGAATTGAGCGAGCAAACGAAACCGCAATTCACCAAAATGCCAAGCGGTTCGGTCAGCAAAGCCATTACACAAAACCAACAAACCACTAAAACGATTAATTACGGCGGTGTTACCATCAACAGCAACGATGGAAACAAAGTATGGCAAGAAATGCGTAATCGCGAACAGTTGGCCGCGGGGTGATAAATGGAAAAACTTTACCTTGATTTACTGATTACGGGCGAAGACATTACGCTAGATAGCGGCAATCAGCCATTAATTTGTGATAACCGAATCTCTATTGCGCAAGATATTAAACACGCCATTTTAGAAAGTGGATTGGCGACACAACTTATCGCTGAGCGTTCGCGCATTTTACGTCGCGATATTATTTTGCAAATGGTGTTATTGGTTGAAGAAGATGTGCGCTTGATTCCAGGTACCGTTTCCATTAGCGAAGAACGTTTAGGGCAGTTATTTATTACCGCTGAAACTTATGAATTTGGGCGACTTGATGAATTGGAGTTACGTTTAAATGAGTGAAAATTTTAAACAAATGTTAGCTGAAAGCGGCTTACCCACAGAAGAAACGCAAATTCGTCAAGAATTTGAACGCTTAACCGCAGAAGAAGGATTGATTACTAACACAAGCCGAATGAGTCCATTCTGGCGATTAATCACTGCCATTGCTGTTAAGCCTGTGAAGTGGCTGACAGATCATTTAATTGCTGAAATTCTACCGAATTTATTTGTAAAAACTGCAAAAGATAGTTGGCTACAAATTCAAGCATGGGCAGTGGGCTTAGATTTTAAAGCAGCAACAAAAGCAGAAGGCGTCGTGCATTTTACAAAAGAAAGCGATGTAACCGATCTCACAATTAAAGCGGGCACAGTGATTCAGACAGAGCGTATTAATGATGTAATTTTCCGTTTGATTGTCACGCAAGACACCATCATTCCTAAAGGTGTGTTACGCGCGTCTGTGCCAGTAATCGCAGAGCAGGCTGGCGCAAATTTCAATTTGGCTGCAGGTTATTACCGTATTTTACCAGAATCTATCGCAGGTATAAGTGCGGTAGAAAATTTAGAAGATTGGCTAACATCGCCAGGTGCTGACAGAGAAACTAACGACGAATTACGAGAACGTTATCGCACGCAATTTTCGAGTGTTGGGCAACACCATATTGACAGTGTTTACAAAGGCATGATTGCGAAAGTCGCCGCCTTATCGGTGGACAGAATTTATTTTAAACACGATGCGCCACGTGGGCCAGGTACAGCAAACGCTTATTTGTTATTAGACACAGGCGTAATCAGTCAGCCGTTTATTGATAAAGTCAATCGCCATGTGCGTGACGAGGGTTTTCACGGACACGGTGACGATTTAATTTGCTACGCCATGCCAGAAACTAAACACAATTTAACGTGCGCCATTTACTTCCAGCCATCTATTTTTGTCGGCGATGTGCGTAAACAAGAAATTGTGCAACAAGTGGAAAATATGATCCGCTGCGCATTTCGCGAAAATAATAATTATGGCGTAACAAGAACTTACCCTTTTAGTCGTTTTAGCTGGTCAAAATTGGGCGAAGAAATCCACGACAACATCAGCGAAATTGCATCTATCGTATGGGGTCAAAGCGATATTCAAAGCGAGTTATCAATTCCACGTATTCAGCAGTTATCAGTCACAGTCCAAAAGTAAGGGGAGAAAATGAAAATAAAATTGCCCTTTTGGATGGATAAAGGCGAATTAAGCAAAATCGCCGTGCTATTCGGAAAATGGTGGGATTATGTTTTAAGTGCGGTCAAATTTCCCTTCAATATTTTAAATGAAGAACACTGCAGTGAACGCATTTTAAATTTAATCGCCTATCAACGCGACGTAGAACGATTTGAGGGTGAGCCGTTAGAGCTATTCCGCAAGCGCGTGAAATATGCCTTTTTAAATGCGAAAGATGCTGGCAGTAAAGCGGGCTTTATCCGCATTTTTGAACGCTTAGGCATTGGCTATGTAGAAATTGAAGAACGTTTTGACAGAGAAAATTGGGATGTGATCAAAATTAGAATCAGTGATTCACAATTAGCAAAGAAAACAGAATTACTCAATTTAATCATTCGAAAATATGGCCGCACTTGTCGCCGTTACACTTTTGAAGTGATTACGAAAGAAAGCGTGACGATTCACCATGGCGAATTTAATCACGATTACCAAAGTTTTTACATGAAAGTAAACTGACAATAACAATAAAAAGAGGTTTATTTATGGCAAGTTTAATTACGCCACAATTTGAACGCTACGTTGCAGAACAAACTATTGCACGTGGCACAGTACAGTTTGATGAATTTATTTTTGCCAATATTCCAGGGTTAAACGAGAATAATCTTGCGCAATATCTCACTATGCCGACATCGGCACAAATTGTACATCGCCAAGCCGTATCGCAAAGTGGCGTGATTAATGAAAATGCCGTTGTGTATTCTGTGACGATTGGTACTGAAGTAGGCGATTTTGATTTCAATTTTATTGGTTTGATTAATCGTTCTAAAAATCTTTTAGCCGTTGCGGTGCAAACGGATACAGTGAAAAAAATCCGAAATAAAAATGCTGTGCAAGGCAACAGTATTACGCGCAATATCCTTTTAGAATTTAGTGGCGCAAAAGCTCTGACGGGCATTAATGTCAATGCGAACACTTGGCAAATTGATTTTACTGTGCGATTACATGGACTTGATGAAAAAAATCGTTTAACCAATCGTGATCTGTATGGCAGAGCAGTATTTTTTGATGATAGTTTTCTGGTTAAACGTAAAACAGGCAATCAATTTACGATTCAACCAGGCAATGCTTATGTTGAAGGCGTTCGTATGGATTTAGGCGCAGAGCATCATCTTACTGCTAATAGCTTGCCTTGTTCTATTTATGCGGATGTGGTGCATCATTGCACCGTAACGGGCGAATATCAAACCGAAATTAAGTATCTCACCCAATCAAAAGCGGATTATGTAGATACTGCAAACCGCCAACACTATGTGCAAATTCTTGCGGATATTGATAGTCAAGGTAATGTGACAGATCGCCGTTTACTGTCGCAGTTTTTAGGCATGAATCCGCTCACATTAGATGACACAACCGAAAACACTCAAGATAAACGGGGTCATACGCACAAGTTACCTATCGCAAGTTTAGTTAAAAAGGGGATTGTAAAATTATTTTCAGGCTATGATTCAGATGCCGAAGATATGGCTGCAACCCCGAAAGCAATTAAAGGCTTAAAAGCATTAATTGATGCAATTACGCGTAATTTGGGAAATTATATTCCGAATAGTAAAAAGTCGTCTCGCGTAGATAGCAACAGCGCAGACACCGTCGCATCCAGTGCGGCGGTTAAAATTGCTTATGATAAAGGTGTGGATGCAAAAACTGCTGCAGATAATGCGCAATCATCGGCAAATGCAGCAAATAATAATGCAAATGGCCGCGTGTCTAAATCGGGCGATACGATGACAGGACTGCTTATTGCGTTAGGTTTTATCGCTAACAGCCCGACTGCATCCGTCATGTTTAGATCTACAACCGCACTATCCGCTTTTTTAGATTTTGCCCAGAAAAATACTCAACATGCTCTAACTACTCTTGAGTCAATCGCATTTGCAGATAATGCCGCTGAATTTAGAATGCATTTAACTCCTCGGGGGCATAACAATAATACAGATAGACGAGAGCATACTTTTACTTTTCAACCTGGCGGCAACATCTGGTCTAAAAAATTTGGTTGGTTTGACCAGTATTTCGGCAAAAAGCCAACATTTACCTACTACCAACATCATTACTTAGGGGCTAGCGTGTATAAAATCCCATTTAGCGATACGCAATGTTTGAAAATAACATTGATGTTAGCAGACCATGCGTGGAGCGATGAATTAATTCTGCCTGAGATTTATAACGGACAATTTTTAGTTAACGCTATTGATGCTGGAGGTGGTACGGATGCACTAGGCGCATTTGGGGTGAGTAATAACCGCATTAAATTATTAGGCGATGCAGGTACACGCGCCGCAATATTTGTATTTGGAGAAGGACCACTATGATTTATTTTGATTTAAAAACCAAAAGCTTCAGCGAGCTATCAAACGATAATACCTATCCGATAGAATCACAAGATGACATTAATGCAATATCTGCGAGCATTACTGGCGGTGGCGCAGTATGGATTGAAAATGGAAAAATAAAATGCTCAGGCAAGGCTCCAAGTGAATTCCATGTTTTTAATATGGAAACAAAAAAATTTGAAATTTCAGAAGAAAAACGCTCCACCCTTTTACGGCAATGGAAAACAAGATTATTACAACGCGTTGCAGATAAAACCGATAACTTCAAAGCACAGTACTTGCAAGGCTACTCACAAGCTGAAATCGACAGCTTTTACCGTCAGGAACGCGAAGCGCGAAACGAACTACCGCTTATGTTACTCACAGAAATCTTTGAAGGGCGCGATGACTTAAAATCAGTCGATGAGCTGAAAAAGAAAGTAATTGAAAAAGCAGATTTGTTTGCAATCATAATGGGAAAATTGTTTGCCATTAAGCAAGGGTTTGAAACCCACATTGAAAAGGCTCAAACAATGGAAGATCTAGATAAAATCGAAGAGGATATTAACAAATGGCAAAAGATTTAAAAACATGGGGCTATCACGTTTTAATCGCTGCAGATCAGTTTTTTAATGCTCTTACTGGCGGTGCGGCAGATGAAACTTTATCAAGCCGTACTTATCGCCGAGCAGTGTTGACACAAAGTAAACCTAAAAAGCGTTGGCGCGTGCTTTATCGCGTCATCAATGGGTTATTCCGTGATCCGAATCATTGCGAAACAGCATACCATAGCGAATTAAACCGCAAGCAATATCCGGACGACTTTAAAACCAATTAATAGGTGATGTTTATCATGTGGCAAAAACAAAAACTAAAATTATCCCCACAGGCAAAAACAACATTACAAAACGCACAAAAGGGGATTATTTCCCCTTTTTCGCTATCTGTAAGTGGTACTAAATTAGGTGTTCATAATTGGTCGCACGGCATCAAAGAAAAATCCAATCACTATTTGTCACCCGAAAATGCTGTGAAAGCACTGGCGGCAAAATTAGTCGATTATGCCGATCCGAATAGACCTAAAGGCACGCAAGATGTGATCGCTATTATGGTGACAAATAGCAATATTGATCAATTCATCATCGATTTAGAAACCGTGCGTGAATTATTGCCAGAGCCGACATTTAAACAGGCGTTGGACTATGCCAAATCAAGCAAAAATTTACAAGAAACTAAAATGATTAAAACGCCAACGATGGCAAACCCATCATTTTCCAATAGTACAGATATTACGCCAGGTTCCGCCCGCACTATGCAAAGCATTTTGCGCAATGCTACATCGGCTGCCGTTGCCGCACAAACTAAAGATCCTATGGTAATGATTGAGGCATTAAAGGCAGCGAAAAAAGAACGTGACAAAGCCAATAACGAAAAAGTCGAAAAAATGCTGAATACATCAGCGAATGTATATGCGTTTTCTGTTTCAGATTATCTCGAAGTAGCGGAAACAAAAATTAAATTGAATGTGCCGACGGCGGGTAATATTTTTACAGCATGCGTGATGTTTATCGGTGCGAACTTAACCAATATCAAAGGGATGTTACAAAATGGCTAGAACACCGACACAAGCCCGCAATCCAAGCGTACAACTTGCGCTAAATGGTACGCCTATTTATCTACATAATATCATGATGAGCGTGTCCGTTAAACGCGAAGAAAAGGATATGAGCGGTCAGAAGTCTAGTACTAAAAAGTCCGATAAAGGCGTAAAGGCCAAAGAATTAAACGTTACCGGATTTATTCCATATGCTCGTAAAGAGTGGTTAACAGATTTATTTAATCTTGCCGAGTCTGAAGACGGGAAAGGTGAACAGTCTAAATATCGAGTATCTTGCACGATTGCTGAGGCAGTCAACATGCGCGAGGTGCAATTTAGTGGTGAAGTGACGGCAGTAGAACAGAGCGGGCAGTTAGGGTGGGCCATATCGTTTACTTTACGTGAAGTGAATTCTGTAGCCGAGAAAAAAGACCAACGTAAGCAAAAACCCAAAGCCAAGGCACAAGGGGAAAAAGCACCATCGGCACAAAGTTCACAATCGACAAATAAAAGTGATATTGAACATTCAGGGAAATCAGGAGAAGAAAACAAGTCGAATGAAAGAAAAGGCTGGGCAAAAGATTTAGATGATTGGATTGGTTCATAAATGAAAATTATAAAAACATGTATTATCGATGGTGAAGAATTGGAACTAGCTGATGAACTCATCGTTTTAGAACTTAATAATACGGGGCGTGGATTTGTCACGGTTCGTACAGATAAAGCTTGCCTCGGCAAAAGTGCAATATTTGAATTAGGGGAGTTCGATCATTATTACAAATGGTTTGATGGCGTTGTAGAACGAGAGCAAGATGAAGATAATGGTTATAAAAAATTATTCATCCGTGAAAAGGTCGCAGTATTTGAAAAAAAATTAAACTGCTCACACCGACATATTACATTACGCGATTTGTGTGCGTGGATTACAAGTCAAACCCAAATACCAGTTAAAGTTCCTCAAGCGGATTATGCAGATACACCAATTTCACTATTCACACATAACGGCAGCGGTTATCAGCTTTTAGCCAATATTGGGCGACAATATCAGATTCCCGATTATATGTGGCAGCAATCACCAGATGGATCATTATTTATTGGTTCGCATAAAGATTCCCGTTGGGCGGGAAAGAATATTGAATTCGATGAAAGTATGACTTTGGCAAGTGGTAGCAATGATATGACGATTCCTATCACTGCTGCTATTCGCCCTGGAGCGATTATCAATGGCAATATAATTCAAAAGGTTGAACTATTTGGCGATGATTATGTGCTTACGTGGGAGAACTTAGGTAAAGATGGTAAACCTGAACAAAAGAGTCCGGAACGAAGACAAATGGAAAAAACATTCCCCGAATTGGCAGGCGGGTACCACTTACCAAAGTATGCAAAAGTCGTTGGCATTGCTGATCCTTCAAGTGGAGGCGATATTTCTGATCCATTCCGCCCGAAGTATGCTGTTGAACTGCAACTACTAGACGAAAACGGAAACGAGGATAAAACTGTTCCAGTTTATCCAGCCGTGCCTTTGCCGGTAACAAGTACAGGTTCACAAGGCGGAGATTTTGCCTTTCCTGAAGTGGGTACAATGGTTGAAGTAGGTTTTGCTTATGGGCGAAGCGATCAGCCTTTTGTTCGTACTATGTTAGCGCAAGGAAAAACAGTACCGAGTGTTGCACCTGGAGAACAACTAAAACAGCAACGCCCCGAAGTATATGAACGCACCGATGCAGCAGGCAATAAGATTCGCGAAACGGATCAGAAGATTACAGATAAATCATTTGAACGCTACATCGAAACCGACAGCGAAGTAAAACAAATCGGCACGTCAAATGTGACGATTGATTCTGATAAAACAGAAACTATTGGCGGAAATAAAACTGTTAGCGTGTTGGGAAGTATCAATGACACGACAGCAAGTAATCGAACTGTAGGGACAGGTGGTACTCTACAAGAAAAAATAGTAGGATTGTCTCAACGTGTTTCAGACGAGAAAAATAAAATCGTCGCGCCATTAAGTTATATGGGGTCAGAAGGTCAGAATATTTTTAGACTACTGGAAGACACCATTCAACTATTAGGCGAAGTTGCAAGCACCTTGGCAACGCATACGCACAGAGGTTCACCACCGCCAGATCAAGCAAGCACATTCACCCAGCAGGCAAGCCAAGCAAAAACAATCAAAGGTAAACTCACGCCGATTATTGAATAATAACCGCAATTCATATAAAACCAAAGCCGCACAATGTTGCGGCTTTTCTTTATGTTTCCTACATGTATGTCGGAAACATCAACCACGGAAAATCTAAGTTATTGTTATAACAAACAAATCTACGTAATAAGCAAGATAAAACAATTCCACGGAAATTTTTCACGTAAAAACACAAGGCACGGAAAATCCACTTCCTCCCCCGCCGAATTTGCGTTAAAAATTTACATTTTTTCAGTTAATTTTCAGCTGGTAGAATTAGGTAAGTAGTTGAAGTGAAAGAGATCATTTTACTGAAAGAATAGAGATCTTAACTGTAAAATTTACGGGGTTTTACAGAGTTTTTCACTTAAAAGAGATCTCTAAATTGATATAGAGTTTTTTAACTATATGATTTTCATTATATTTATAAGTTTTACGTGGGATTTTTTAGATAAAACTGTTTCAGTTAAAAGCTCTGGCGATCATCGCCACAGGATAAAATATAATAGTAATAACCAAATAAAATCTGCTGCCAGTTTATCGCCACTTAACCGCCAGTAGTAAAAATTAGGTGGTAAATTTTTGATATAAAAAAAGTCGCTTAGTGCGACTATCTTTTTGATTTTTTAATTGTTTTTAATGGTGCCCGAAGCCAGACTTGAACTGGCACGCCTCGAAAGGCGAGGATTTTAAATCCCTTGTGTACATCATTTAAGTTTGAAAACTAT
>PVMO01012673.1_pt1 | contig 14280 bp, 13 predicted proteins | sample 1853421 | NCBI WGS metagenome assembly PVMO01 (sample SAMN08533511, study PRJNA380276) | Human gut metagenome, whole genome shotgun sequencing project.
ACTCGCTACCTCCACCTTGGCAAGGTGGCGCTCTACCAGATGAGCTACACCTGCAAGCGACGGATTATATTATAGCGAACCGTTCCGCCGCTGTCAAGGGGTTAATTCAAATTTTCTGCATTTTCTTCCGCGCCCTCCCACACGTAGCCCAGGGAGAGAAGATCGGCGGCGGAATAGGTGGTGCCGGAGGCGTCGCGGGTGAGATCGACATAGTGGGCGCCGCCGTCGGCGGTGAGCTGGTTCCAGAAGTGGGGTTCGCCGTTCAGAGTACCCTCCACCAGAACGGAGCCAACCTCCATCTTCCCGCTGAGGAGCTGAAAGGTCAGGGCCAGCCCCTCGCTGTCCGCCCCGTCGCCCAGCAGGGCGTCCCAGGCGGTGGGGCCGCCGTCCGGCCGGGCGCGGACGTGCTCCCGAACCAGGGAAAAGAGCTCGGCCTGCCGGGCGGAGGGGGAGAGCTGATGGGGCCGGAGAGGGAGCACCAGGGCATCTGCCGTGCTCTGGAGGTCATCGCTCTTTTGACGCAGTGCCTGGGTGTCCTCGGGATAGGTGAGCAGGATCTCCACAATGCGCTGCTGACCACCGGAGGCGGGGTAGAGGGAGACGGTAAACTCCGGCATGCCCAGGGCGCCGGCGGGCTCGTCGTAGTAGGCCTGCCGCACCAGGGCGGCAATGGAGTCGGCGCTCTCAGTGAAGTAGCCCACCCGCAGGGCCACCTCGCTCTGAAAATCAGCCAGGGCGGCGCGCACCTCGTCCCGGATGGCGCTGGTGCCGGTGACGTTGACCAAGCTGCGTATCTGCTCCCGGGTGCGGCGGTAGGAAATGGTAATGGTGGCCTCATAGGTGGTGAGCACCTTGGTGCAGTCGTTTTTGATAAAGTCCACCGCATAGGCCCCCAGAGGGTCGTCCTTGGCCACCTCCAGGCAGGCCCGGTTGAGATCCTCCTCCACATCCCCGTCATAGTCGTCGGTAAGCTGAATCAGCCCCTTTTCTGTCCCCTGGGAGACAAAAAACAGCACGGTGTTGACCAGCTCGGAATAGGTGCCCGCCTGGACGGCGGAGGAGTCCTCGGCCGTGGCCGGACGCTCCGTGTGCGGCTCCACCACTGCATAGGGGTTCTCCAGAAGGGAGGAGCAGCCGGTGAGCAGCAGGGCGCAGCTCAACGCCAGCGCCGCTATGCCTCGTTTCAATGCCACGCCCTCCCCTCCTCAGTAGCCCAGAGGCTCGTTGACCAGCACCACCTCGGCCCGACCGATGCCGGTGGGCCTCTCCCACAGCACCACCAGGGCGCGGCAGATGCGCTCCGGGCTTTTGCAGTCATAGCATTTGTCCCCCCGGACGGCGCAGGGAGTCTTTTTGCCCAGCCGCCGGGCGTTTTTGGGGGAGGCCACGTTGCGGGCCCGCCACAGGGCGGCGTCGTAGTCGGGGGCCAGCTTGTTGATGCCCACGATGAAGTAGACCTCCTCATGGCCGAAGATGGTGGAGGCCACCCGGTTGCCCGTGCCGTCGATGTTGATGAGCTCGCCGGTCTCCGCCAGGGCGTTGACCGAGGTCAGATAGACCGGGGCGGCGGCTGCGTCTGCGAAGCTGTCCCCCAGCCAGTGGCTGCGCACCACGGCGTGGCTCTGGAGCCGCTCGAGAAGGCCCAGCTCCTTGAGGGTGATGGAGCCGCCGTGCCCCACCGTTTTGCCGTCCAGCCTGCGGTCCAGGTAGTCCGCGGCCTCCGCCGCCGTGTCGAAGCAGGTCACATCGAAGCCGTGGGCCTCCAGATTTTTGCGTACCTTCTCAAAACCGGGCATAAACAGGTCTCCTTTCCAGCGTAAAATGACAGAGCACAGGGGGTTATCCGCCTGCGGGCAAAAAGCAGGGCATATGCAGGACGAGGGGTGTCCAGGGGCGCGTTCTCCCGCCCCTGGACAGCTCAGAGATCGTTGTGCTTATACTCCCGGAAGCCGTCGCCCAGGATCTCGTGGGCCTCGCACACGATCAGGAAGGCGTTGGGGTCGATGCTCTTGACGGTCTGCTTGAGGGCCACGATCTGCTTCTGCTTGAAGGCCACCAGCAGCACCTTCTTGTCCTCCCCGGACCAGCCGCCCTCGCCGTGGAGAAGGGTGACGCCCCGGTCCATATCGTGAATAATGGCGTGGGAAATCTGGTCGTAGGCGTCGCTGATGATATAGGCCACCTTGGCGTTGTCCATGCCGTAGAGCACCTGGTCCATGACGAAGGAGGAGATATACAGGGCCACCACGCCGTAGAGGGCGCTGTAGATGTTGCGGAAGGCGACGGCTACCGCCACAATGACCAGCAGATCCACCGCCAGAAGCAGCCGCCCCATGGGCAGCCAGGCCAGCTTCAGCTTGAGCAGGCGGGCAATGAGATCGGTGCCGCCGGTGGTGGCGCCCTGGAGAAACACCACGCCCAGGGAGCCGCCCATGATCACGCCTCCGAAGATGCACCCCAGAATGGGCTCCATAGGCTCAAAGGTGTGAAGCATGTGGAGAATATCGATGAAAATGGAGGAGATGAACATGGAGTAAAGGGAGGACACCAGCAGGTGCCCGCCCAGCAGCTTCCACCCCAGCAGGAACAGGGGGATGTTCAGGATGATGACCACGGTGCCGATGGGGGCCCAGGGGAGGATGTGGTTGATGATCTGGCCCACGCCGGTGATGCCGCCGAAGCCGATCTGGTTGGGTTCATAGCACCAGTTGAAGCCCACGGCGTACACCGCGGACGCCAGGGTGATCCACAGATAGGGGAGGACATACTGCTTTGCGACACGATTCATAGCCGACACCTTCTTTATCTTATTCCAGTAACGTCATCTGCTCCTCGGCCCGGTCCTCCGGCCGGAGCAGCATGCCCGCGATGGGCAGGGAGCGCGCCCGGTAGCGGGCGGCGTTGACGATGGTGGTGTCCGCCAGGGGGCGGGCGTCGGCCACCTTGTACTTGGGCTTGAGGGTCATGACGTTGACCCCCTGGGTGGAGCGGGTGGTCTTGGGGGTGAGAGCGGCGGTGTGGAAGACCACCGCCCGGCCCTCGGTGGAGGTCACAGCCATCTCCGTGTCCTCTGTCAGCAGACAGGCCGCCGCCAGGGGGGACTTGTCGGAGTAAGCGCCGGTGAGCTTCTTGCGGCGGGTCTGGGTCTGATAGGCCGACAGGGCCACCCGGGCCACCTTGCCGTTTTCAAAGAAGAACAGCAGGTGGCCGGAGTAGTCGGCGGTGACACAGGCCCACACGAAGCCCTCGCCGGGATCCATGCCCAGCTTGGTGGGCAAAAAGTCGCCCAGCAGGCTGGCCTTGGAGTCGTCGAAGTCGCTCAGGCGGGCTTTGTAGCACTGCTGCCGGTCGGTAAAGACCAGCAGCTCGTCCCGGTTGGAGGCCTCCCACTGGAGCCAGGGGCCGTCCCCCTCCTTGTACTTCTGCTCCCCGCTCATGCGCAGGGACTGGGGGGTGATCTTCTTGAAGTAGCCCTCCCGGGAGCAGAACACGTGCACCGGGTAGTCCGGGGTCTCGTCCTCCGCGTCCTCCGCGGCGGCGGTCTGGTACTCGTAGACGATCTCCGTCCGCCGGGGGACGGCGTACTTCTTCTGCACCGCCTGGAGCTCGGCCACGATGAGCTTCTTGATGCGGCCGGGGTTGTTCACGATGTCCTGGAGGTCGGCGATCTCCTCCTCCAGCCCGGCCACCTCCTCAATGCGCTTGAGGATGTACTCCTTGTTGATGTTGCGCAGCTTGATGTCGGCCACGTACTCGGCCTGCACGTCGTCGATGCCGAAGCCGATCATCAGGTTGGGCACCACCTGGTCGTCCTCCTCGGTCTCCCGGATGATTTTGATGGCCCGGTCGATGTCCAGCAGGATCTTTTTCAGGCCGCGGAGCAGGTGCAGCTTGTCCTGCTTCTTCTTCATCACGAAGTAGGTGCGCCGCCGCACCCCCTCCATGCGCCAGCCCGTCCACTCGTCCAGAATCTCCCGCACCCCCATCACCCGGGGCATGCCCGCGATGAGGATGTTGAAGTTGCAGGAGAAGGAGTCCTGGAGGGTGGTGGAGCGGAAGAGCTTGGCCATCAGCTTGTCCGGATCGGTCCCCCGCTTGAGGTCGATGGTGATCTTGAGGCCGTTCAGATCGGTCTCGTCCCGCATGTCGGCGATCTCCCGGATCTTGCCCCCCTTCACCAGCTCGGCCACCTTGTCCATGATGGCCTCCACCGTGGTGGTGTAGGGGATTTCGTAGATCTCGATGAGGTTTTCGCCCTTGAGGTAGCGCCACTTGGCCCGCACCTGGAAGGAGCCGCGGCCCGTCTCATAGATCTGCCGAAGGGCCCCCTCGTCGTAGAGCAGCTCGCCGCCGGTGGGGAAGTCGGGGGCCTTCAGGTGGTCCAGCAGGTTCACCTGGGGGTTCTTCAGAAAGGCCACCGTGGCGTCGCACACCTCGCCCAGGTTGAAGCCGCACAGGTTGGAGGCCATGCCCACGGCGATGCCCTGGTTGGCGCTCACCAGCACGTTGGGGAAGGTGGTGGGCAGCAGGGAGGGCTCCTGCATGGAGCCGTCGTAGTTGTCCACAAAGTCCACCGTGTCCTGGTCGATGTCGCGGAACAGCTCGGCGCAGATGGGGTCCAGCCGCACCTCGGTGTACCGGCTGGCCGCCCAGGCCATGTCCCGGGAGTACACCTTGCCGAAGTTGCCCTTGGAGTCCACCAGGGGGTGGAGCAGGGCCCCGTAACCCCGGCTGAGGCGCACCATGGTGTCGTAGATGGCCGCGTCGCCGTGGGGGTTGAGCTTCATGGTCTGGCCCACCACGTTGGCGCTCTTGGTTCGGGCGCCCCCCAGCAGGTGCATCTGGTACATGGTGTAAAGCAGCTTGCGGTGGGAGGGCTTGAACCCGTCGATCTCCGGGATGGCCCGGGAGACGATGACGCTCATGGCGTAGGGCATGTAGTTGATCTCCAGCGTCTCGGTGATGGGCTGTTCCAGCACCTCGGGCCGCAGGCCCATGACGTTGGGGTTGATTACCTTCTTTGCCCCCTCCTCGGGGGCCTTCTTTTTGGGCATTGGTATCAGTCCTTATTCAGAATCCAGTTCAGAGGATTGTCGGCGATAGATTGGCGGGTTTCGGCCGGATCGGCGTCATTTCGGATGATAGGGCCGTAATAGCCGGACTGCCACAGGCCTTTCCGGGCGCTCCGACGGCTGACCGCGGCCTTGAACTGCTGCACGGCCCGGGAAACGGGCTGCTTGGAACGGTCAGCCGCCCTATATAGCGGCCGTATGCCCGGTCAGGAGATGTCCGCCAGCTCCAGATACTTGTAGCCGTTCTCCGCGATGTGGTCCTTCCGGCCCTGAAGGTTGTCCCCCAGCAGCAGGTCAAAGACGGCGGCGGTGCGCTCCACGTCCTCGGGCATGACCTTGATGAGCCGCCGTGTCTCCGGGTTCATGGTGGTGAGCCACATCATGTCCGGCTCGTTCTCGCCCAGGCCCTTGGAGCGGTTGATGGAGCACTTCCTGCCCGCCAGCTCGCCGCTCACGATCTCGTTCTTCTCCGCGTCGGAGTAGGCGAACCAGGTCTTGTCCTTGTAGGTGATCTCATACAGGGGGGACTCGGCGATGTAGACGTAGCCCCGCTGGATGAGGGTGGGGGTGAGGCGGTAGAGCATGGTGAGAATGAGGGTGCGGATCTGGAAGCCGTCCACGTCGGCGTCGGTGCAGATGACCACCTTGTTCCACCGCAGGTTCATCAGATCGAAGGCGGCCATGTCCTTGGCGTGCTTGTCGTGCACCTCCACGCCGCAGCCCAGCACCTTCAGAAGGTCGGTGATGATCTCGCTCTTGAAGATCTTGGCGTAGTCGGCCTTCAGACAGTTGAGGATTTTACCCCGAACGGGCATGATGCCCTGGAACTCCGCGTCCCGGGAGAGCTTGACGCTGCCCAGAGCCGAGTCGCCCTCCACGATGTAGAGCTCCCGGCGGGTGGTGTCCTTCGTCCGGCAGTCCACAAACTTCTGTACCCGGTTGGCGATGTCCACACTGCCGGAGAGCTTTTTCTTGATGTTCAGCCGGGTGCGCTCGGCGTTCTCCCGGCTGCGCTTGTTGATGAGCACCTGCTCGGCGATCTTTCCCGCATCCAGGGGATTCTCAATGAAGTAGACCTCCAACTGGGCCCGCAGAAACTCGGTCATGGCCTCCTGGACAAATTTGTTGTTGATGGCCTTCTTGGTCTGGTTCTCGTAGGAGGTCTGGGTGGAGAAGTTGTTGCTCACCAGCACCAGGCAGTCCTCCACGTCGGCCCAGGTGATCTTGCTCTCGCTCTTCTGGTATTTGCCCTGGGCCTTGAGGTAGGCGTCGATGCCATTCACGAAGGCGGACTTCACCGCCTTCTCCGGGGAACCGCCGTGCTCCAGCCAGGAGGAGTTGTGGTAGTGCTCGATGATCTGCACCGTGTTGGAGAAGCAGAAGGAGACGGAGAGCTTCACCTTGTACTCGGGCTTGTCCGCTCGGTCCCGGCCCCGCCGCTCGGTCTGCCAGAACACGGGCAGGGTGAGGGAGTTCTCCCCCGCCAGCTCCTTCACATAGTCCTCAATGCCGTTTTCGTACTGGAAGTCGGTGGTCTCGAACTTCCCCCCCACCTGGTTGCGGAAGCGGAAGGTGACCCCGGCGTTGACCACCGCCTGGCGCTTGAGCACGTCGGTGTAGTACTCCACGGGGATATTGATGTCCGTAAACACATCCAGATCCGGCTTCCAGCGGAAGCGGGAGCCGGTCTTTTTGCCGGAGTAGGGCTCCTTTTTCAGGCCGCCCACGTTCTCGCCCTTCTCGAAGTGGAGGGTGTACTCAAAGCCGTCCCGGTGGATCACCGCATCAAAGTACGCGCTGGCGTACTGGGTGGCGCAGGAGCCCAGGCCGTTGAGGCCCAGGGAGTACTCGTAGTTATCGCCGTCGTTGTTGTTGTACTTGCCGCCGGCGTACAGCTCGCAGAACACCAGCTCCCAGTTGAACTTCTGCTCCTTCTCGTTCCAGTCCACCGGGCAGCCCCGGCCGAAGTCCTCCACCTCGATGGAGTGATCCTCATACCGGGTGACGGTGATCAGGGAGCCGTGGCCCTCCCGGGCCTCGTCGATGGCGTTGGACAGGATCTCAAAGACCGCGTGCTCACAGCCCTCCAGCCCGTCGGAGCCGAAGATCACCGCCGGGCGCTTGCGTACCCGGTCGGCCCCCTTCAGGGAGGAAATGGAGTCGTTTCCGTAATTTTTGGGGGAATTGCTTTTCGCCATGGGCCTCTCCTCGCTCGTTCCAAAATCAGAAAATTACATCTTATTATATTACTCCAAACCGGCCCAAAGTGTCAAGAAAACGCGAAAGGCCGCCGGACATTGTCCGGCGGCCTTTCTGCGCCTGACCCCGCTTCGTCGCGGGGCGGGCGGCTTTGTTTGGACAGCTTGCGCTTCCTTTCGCCTTTCGCCAGAGGGTGAGCTCACCCGGCACCGGCTTAAAAGGAGATGCAAGGAGGAACAGGCCTCTTTCCTGTCCGGGCATAGTATGTGCACAGGACGGAGCGCCATACGCGGAAAATTTTGGTTTAGGCTCCGGCATATTTGTCCAGACTGGACATACCATGAGATGGGAAACCAAAAACAAAGGAGGCGCCGTTATGGCGGAGGAGGCCAGAGTGTTTTTCCTGCGGAAAAGACGGGAGCGGGCGGAGGATACCGAGCGGCGGGCGCTGTTGGAGGGGCTGGGACAGACCCGCAGCCTCATTGCCCAGGCCTATGCGGGCTTTAACGCCGCCAAGGACCCGGATCTGATCGAGTCCTATGTCTTTGAGATCAATGCCCTCCAGGCCCGGTACTCCTACCTGCTGCGGCGGGTCAAGGAGCTAGACGGGGAGGCGCAGGCGCAGCCGGGATAACTGCGGGGGGAACCCGCCGCCAAGGGACTGGCAGAGGAAAGCTGGGAGGGGATGGCGGTGGAAACCTTGCTCAATGCCCTGCCCTGGATTGTGGGCGGGTTGATCCTGATTTTGCTGTTGGCGGCCCTGCGGCGGCCGCTGGAGTGGCTGGTGCGTCTGGCCGCGCGGACGGGCGTGGGCCTGGCCGCCCTGTGGGCGTTGAGCGGTGTGGGCGGCCTGGTGGGCCTCCACCTGGGGGTCAATCTGGTCAACGCTCTGGTGCTCGGCGTGCTGGGCGTGCCCGGCTTTGGGCTCCTGTTGATGCTTAACTGGGCGCTGGCGGTGTGAATGCAGAAGAGGGGCGGGCGCTGCGGCGCCCGCCTGGGGTTGCCATTAAGCCTTTCTGCCGAGGTGTTCGGAGGGAAGAATAGTGTGAAAGGGAACCGTCAGGGTTCCCTTTCGCGTTGGATCAAACGACTTTTTGAAACTTTTTTAGAGTTTCAAAAAGTCCAGCAGCCTGTCGAAAATACCTTTTCGACAGGCTGGGGCGGGCGCTGCGGCGCCCGCCCCTCTTTCGCTGTGCGCCCGGCTGTGGGGGCGTTTTTGCAGGGCGGCGGGCGTTTTATTCAGCGGTTGTTCACACATTTGTAAAATCCATGTCGTAGAATGGGGACAGCCTAACAAGATTGGGAGTGAATGCCTTGAAAAAGCGATGGACGGCGCTGGCCTGTACCCTGTGTCTGTGTGCCAGCCTGACCCTGCCCGCGGCAGCCGCGGGCGGGTATACAGATGTGCCCGGCGGGGCGTGGTATGAGTCGGCAGTCAATGAGGTGACCGAAAAGGGCTATATGACCGGCGTGAGCGAGAGCCAGTTTGCCCCTACCGCCAACGTAACCCGGGCCACGGTAGTGACCGTGCTGTGGCGGATGGAGGGTTCGCCGGCCCCCACGGCCACCGTCTCCTTTGGGGACGTGTCCCCCGAGGCGTGGTATGCCCAGCCGGTGGCCTGGGCCAAGGAGAACGGAATTGCCAACGGCGACAGCCGGGGGGACTTCAAGCCGGATCAATCCGTCACACGCCAGGAGCTGGCGGCCTTCCTCACCCGCTTTGACCAATACCGGGGCGTACCGCTGGCCGAGGGCTCCCTCAACCTGTACTCCGACGCCAACATGACCGGCGTCTGGGCGGTGGAGAGCATGCGCCACGCGGTGGGCATGGGCTGGCTGGAGGGGGACGGCGGCAGGCTGCTGCCCGGCGGCGTGGCTACCCGCGCCCAACTGGCCGTGATTCTCCAGCGCCTTACCACCCAGGCCATGGGCTGAGGCGGTTCTGTGGATGCGCGTAACAGGAGGGAGCATGGACCAATGGAACAGCCCAATATTTTCATGTCCTATCTGCGGGTGACACAGCACATGTCCCAGCAGTTCCGCAGCCACTTCGGCCGGCTGGACCTGACCTTTCCCCAGGCCCTGGTGCTCACGGTGCTGGGGGAGGATGGGCCGGTACCCATCAGCGCCCTGGCCGAGCGCACCGGAAGCGCCAACAGCACGGTGTCGGGCATTGTGGACCGGCTGGAAAAGCTGGGGCTGGCCAGACGGCAGCGCAGCGAGACGGACCGGCGGGTGATCTATGTCTGCGCCACGGAGAAGTACAACGCCCTGCGGGCCAAGGCGGCCACTGACGTGAGCGGATATTTCAGCTCCCTGCTCAGCGGCATGAGCCAGGAGGACCGGGCCATGATCGCCGCCGCTTTCCAGAAGCTGGACGACGCGCTGCTTCAGGCTGGGACAGAGCAGTCCGGACCGTGATAGAACGGGCAAAAAACGGCCAAGCTATTCAGGCGTGGCCGGGTGAATGCCGCGAAGAGGGGGGACGCCGGTGAGGCGCAACGGATACGATTCCTACCACGGACGCAGCCGCGTCCGCACCTTTTTGAAAGTGCTGATTGTCCTGCTGCTGGTCGTGCTGGCGGTGGCGGTGGGTGCTCTGCTGTGGCTCGAGCCCTACATCGACTACTCTGCCAACGGCATTAAAATCAATCTGCCCTTTTTCCAGCAGAAGGAGCCGGCGCCTGCTACGGGCGCCCCGGTGGTGGTGACCACGCCGGAGCCCACACCCACACCGGAACCGGAGGAGGACTTCCGGGGGATTCTGCTGCCCAATTCCGCCCTCTATGACGGCACCGCCGCCCAGCGGGTGGAGGCGGCCGGTGCCACCGCCGCTCTCTTTGACATGAAGGCGGACGACGGCAGCCTGGGCTATATCTCCGGGCTGGCCCTGGCCATCCAGGCGGAGGCATCCGCCGCCGACCCGGCCCTCAACGCGGCCATCCAGCTCCTCAACGGCGGAGAGGTGTATACCGTGGCCCGGGTGTCCTGCTTCCGGGACAACCTTGTGCCCCGCAGCGACATGTCTCTGGCCATCCACACCAACGCGGGCAACTGGCGGGACAGCGGCGATACCCGCTGGCTCAGCCCGGCCAATGAGAGCGCCCGCCAATATGTGGTGGGCGTGTGCCGGGAGTTGGCGGCCCTGGGCTTTGATGAGATCCTGCTGGACAACTGGGCCTTCCCCACCGACGGGGAACTGGGCTGGATTAAGGCCGATGCCAACTATCCCGCTGACGGCCGGACCGCCGCGCTGGAGGTCTTTCTCGAGGAGGTGCGCGCCGGACTGGCGGAGTTCCCGGAGGTAAAGGTGTCCCTGGTGACCACCGCCTCCGCCGCCGCAGGCGGGGCGGTGGAGAGCGGCCAGACCGCCGCTCTGCTGGAGCGCGCCGACCGCGTATTGGTGCGCCTGGGGGAGGGGGAAACCCTGCCCCGGCTGAACCAGACCCCGGTGGTGCCCGTGCTGGAGCAGGCGGGGCAGGCCCGGGAGGACTGGGCCGTGCTGGCCATGACAGGCGAATAATGCCCAAAAGCGGACGCATAGCCCTATGCGTCCGCTTTTTTCGTCGGTTCCCAGCGGAAGAGGCAGAAGGAAAACGAATTATGTTAAAAAGTAAACTTATAATTTTAAACTTGAAATTCTCTCCGATTTGAAGTATCATTCATATATCATCGGGAAAATTTGTTTCGGGCGACCCGGATGATAGAGAAAGGCGGTGAGAGCATGTCTCTGGAAGCAATGAAGCAGGTGACCGAGGCCGAGGAGGCCAACCGGGCCCGCAGGGCGGAGGCCCAGGCGGAGGCCAAACGGCTGGTGGCCGAGGCGGAACGGGCGGGGAAGGCCCGCTTGGCGGAGGCCCGCGCCCAGGCAGAGGCCCAGGCGAGGGAGCTGATGCGGCAGGCCGAGGCCAAGGCGGCCGAACACGCGTCGGAGGTGATGGCCCAGACCCGGAAATCCTGCGACGCCCTGCGGGCCCAGGCGGAGGCCCGCCTGGCGGACGCCGCTGAGAGCATCGTGAGAAGGGTAGTGAAAACGAATGTCCATTGTTAAAATGAAGCGGCTGCGGCTTATCGGCATGCAGGCCGAGCGGGAGAGCCTGCTGCGGCTGCTTCAGCACATGGGCTGTGTGGAGATTGACGAGCCGCCCCATCTGGGGGACGACCCGGAGTGGGCTGCCCTGACGCGGCCGGACCCCGGGGCGCTGAACGCGGCCCGGGACGCGCGGTCCCGTGTGGAGGGGGCGCTCAGGACCTTAAAAAAATACGGCCCCAAGCAGAAGGGCGGGCTGCTCAAGCCCCGGCCGGTGGTCACAGAGGAGGAGCTCTTTGACGACGCGGCTTATGAGGCCGGCCTGGCGGACGCCGGGCGGCTGGGGGAGCTGGAGCGGCGGATCACCGCCCTCTATGCCGAGCAGAACAAGCTGCGCACCCAGCGGCTGGCTCTGGCGCCCTGGCTGGCGCTGGACATCCCGCTGGAGACGGCCTCCACCCCGGAGGTGGCGGTGTCCTTCGGCACCGTGGCCGCCTCCGCCGACCTGGACGCGCTGGAGCGGGAGCTGGCGGAGAAAAGTGAGCTGACCCAGGTGCTCCGGGCCGGGGCAGACACGCAGCTGCAATACCTGGTGTTCCTCTGCCACCGCAGCGCGGAGGAGGCCTGCCAGGAGGTGCTCAAGGAGTACGGCTTCTCCCGGGCGGCCCTGCGGGGCTGGACCGGAACGGCGGCCGAGAACGACAAACGGCTGGAGGCCGGGCAGGCGGAGGCCGCCCGTACACTGGAGGAGGCCATTGCCGCGGTGGCCGGCTTCGCCCCCAGGCGGGCGGCGCTGGAGCTGTGCCTGGACCGGGCGGTCCAGGAGATCGCCCGGGAGGAGGCCAAGAGCCGCCTGCTGGACTCCGGGACGGCCTTCTACCTGGACGGGTGGGTGCCCGTGCCCGAGGAGGAGAAGCTGCTGCGGAAGCTGGGGGAGTTCACCTGCTGCTGGGAGACGTCCGACCCGGCGCCGGAGGACTACCCGGTGGTGCCCGTCAAGCTTAAGAGCAACGCCATCACCGAGCCGCTGACCACCATCACGGAGATGTACTCCCTGCCCGCCTACGACGGGGTGGATCCCAACGGCCTGATGGCCCCGTTCTATATCTTCTTCTTCGGCTTCATGTTTGCGGATCTGGGCTACGGCCTGCTTCTGGCGGGCGCCTGCCTGTTCATCCAGCATAAGGTGCGGCCCAAGGGCGGCTTCGGCCAGCTCATCCGGCTGATGACCATGTGCGGCGTCTCGTCGGCGGTGATCGGGCTGCTAACCGGCGGATTTTTCTCCGACTTTCTGGTGCAGTTCACCGGCATGCTGGGCCTGCACCAGAAAGTCGGAGAAAAATCCGCCGGTTAGCAGCCCGATCACCGCCGACTTTCTGGTGCAGTTCACCGGCATGCTGGGCCTGCCCCAGCCGGCCGTCCCCTTCCTCTCCGTGCCGGAGGGCAGCGGCCTGCCCGCCCCTCTGCTCAACGTGATGGAGGACCCCATGACCGTGCTGGTCTTTGCCCTGGCGGTGGGCTTCGTACAGATCGTGGTGGGCATGGCGGTCAAGTTCTGGATGCTCTGCCGGGACGGCCAGGTGTGGGATGCCGTGTGGGACGTCGGCACCTGGTGGGTGATCTTTGCGGGCATCGGGCTGTTTGCCCTGAACCTGACCGGCGTTTCCTCCGTGGGCAGCGTGGCCGGCATCCCCGTGGTGCTGGTGCTGGGCTGCCTGATGCTGCTGGCCCAGGGCCGCAGCGCCAAGGGCTTCGGCAAGGTGACGGCGGTGATCGGCGCGGTCTACAACGGCGTGACGGGGTACTTTGGGGACATCCTCTCCTACTCCCGCCTGATGGTCATGATGCTGGCCGGCTCGGTGATCGGGCAGGTGTTCAACATCCTGGGCGCCATGCCCGGCGGCGGCCTGCCCCCGGCGGTGGGGATTCCCATCTTCTTCGTGATTTTTATTGTGGGCCACGCCTTCAACATCGGCCTGAACGTGATCGGCACCTACGTGCACACGTCCCGCCTGCAATATCTGGAGTTCTTCAAGCAGTTCTACAAGGAGGGCGGACGCCCCTGGCGGCCCCTGAACATTGCGACCAAGTTTGTCGATATTAAGGAGGAACAGTAACATGACGATCGGTGAATTTCTGACCCAGTACGCGGGTGCGTTCTTTGGCTTCCTGGGCGCGGCGCTGGCCGCCGGCCTGGCCTGTGTGGGCTCCGCCAAGGGCACCGGCATCGCCGGTGAGGCGGGCGCCGGCCTGCTGGCCGAGGACCCCTCCCAGTTCTCCAAGTGTATGATCCTGCAGGTCATCCCCGGCACCCAGGGCCTGTACGGGCTGGTCATCGGCTTTTTGGCCCTGATGAAAATGGGCCTGTTCGACGGCACCGTGGCCGAGCTGTCCATCGCCAACGGCCTGCTGATTCTGGCCGCCTGCCTGCCCATGGCCATCGGCGGCCTGCTCTCCGGCATCGCCCAGGGCCGGGTGGCCGCCGCTTCGGTCAACATTGTGGCCAAGAACCCCAACGACTGGTCCAAGGGCATGGTACTGTGTATCATCGTGGAGTTCTACGCCATCCTGTCCCTGCTCATCTCCTTCCTGATGATCATGTTCGGCTTCTGAGCGGAGGCGGCTATGGACGGAATTGAGAAAATCACCGGGCGCATTGCGGCCGACACCGAGGCGGAGATCGCCGCCATCCGGGCCGAGGCCCGGCGGCAGGCCGACGAGATCACCGCCCGCTACGAGGCTCAGGCCCGGCGGGAGGCGGAGGAGATCGCGGCCCGCGGCCGCCGCAGTGCGGAGGAGCGCCAGGCGCGGCTTGCCAGCGTGGCCCAGTTGGACGCCCGCAAGCTGGAGCTGGCCGCCAAGCAGGAGATGCTGGCCAAGGCCTACGACAGGGCCATGGAGCGGCTGACAAGCCTGCCGGACGGGGAATACGTAGGGCTGCTGGCGGGGCTGGCGGCGGAGGCGTCGTCCACGGGACGG
>PVMO01021109.1_pt1 | contig 14165 bp, 7 predicted proteins | sample 1853421 | NCBI WGS metagenome assembly PVMO01 (sample SAMN08533511, study PRJNA380276) | Human gut metagenome, whole genome shotgun sequencing project.
GGCGGCACCGATGATGGTACGCTGCGCCTGCTCTCTGGCCAGGGCAAGGAAGTCCTTGTGGTTCTGCCGAACGATGATGCGTTCCTGACGGAAATGCGGGCATACTTGAAAATTGAGCGGTTCCTGCGCAAGAATACTTCTGTGCAGCTTGCCAAGTATGAGACCATTAAGGAAGCAAAGCGCGTTGAGATGCGGGAACGCAACGGTAACGCCAAGCTTTACCTGACGGAAGCACTGAAAGAGGCTACCATCTATGTCAATGGCGATGTGCTGCACACCTCCGGCAAGGAAGTGACCAGCCGCATTAACGAGGCTATCGGAAGATTGGTGCAGACGGTTTACCACAAACTGTCTTACATTGATGCAGCGATGGGGGAAGCAGACATCCGGAAGATGTTCAAGACCAGCAACCAGCTGTCGCTGGCACTGGGAGATACCGGAGAATCCAATGTTCACGCACTGGATGATGTGCTGCAATTCGTGGCAGGCAATTCCCGGATGCACATGAAAACTTCTATGAAAACGATCAAGGATCGCTTTATGAAAGCACCCTATGGCTTTGTGGAAGATGACATCCATTGGCTGGTGGCGCGTCTCTTTAAGCGTGGAGATCTGTCCTTTACGGTCAATGGTGAGAGCGTCAATCTGAACAACCGTTCCGAGGAAGAAATCATCGGCTACATCACGAAGAAGCAGTTTGTGGATAAGCTGCTGACGGAAGTGCGCGTTCGGGTACCGGAAAACCAGAAAAAGGCTGTCCGCACCGTGATGAAAGAGCTGTTCAAGGTGGCACCGCCTGCCGATGACGAAGATACCATCATGAAGAACTTCCAGCATTACTGCGAGAATCGAATCACCGAGATTGAGCGGCTGGAACCGAAATATGAGAATTACACCTATCCCGGAAAAGAACTTCTGGAAAAGGGCAAGAAGCGGCTTTCCGTACTGGTGCAGATTCAGGCACCGCTGGAATTCTTTAAGACCGTATTTGACGAGCAGGACGATCTGATGGATTTTGGCGAGGACTATGAGCCTATCCGTGATTTCTTTGGCAGTGAGCAGCTGACCATCTTCACTCGTGCGCTGGATATGCTGAATATCTACGAGGACAGTAAGACCTACATCGTAGATGCAGAACTGGAAGACGTGGTGGCTAAGATGCGTACCATCGTCCGGATGGCGAAGCCCTACAAGGAGATTCCGAAACTGCCAGAGTTGCGCGACAAGTTTATGAACTGCTATATGCGCATTCTGGAAGAGCAGGCAGAGCCGGTCAAGGATTCCATCAATCAGGATCGGAACCGTGTTTTTGAAGTGCTGAACACCAAGCCCTATAAGGATGCAAAGTTCAACCGTTATCTGGAACTGTTTAAGGAGATTATGGACGGTGCGGAGCACTGCAACAATGTTTCCACTCTGCGAAGCTTCGCAGATAAGGCGGAGGCACTGAAGTTGCGCCTGCTCAACGAGATGAACGCAGAGGACATTCGCCTTGCGAAGGAAGCAGCGGCAAGGGCCGAGGCAGAGCGCAAGCATCAGGAAGAAGAGGCGGAAAAGCGCGGCGAGACCGTGAAACCGGCAGAAAAGGTGGCAGAACCGCAGCCGGTATATAAGGTGCGCACCACGAAGAATGTTTCCATCAAGACGGTTGCCAAGACTGCATCGTGGCGGTTGGAGAGCAAGGATGATGTTGATAAATACCTTGCTGCATTGCGTGAAAACCTGCTGAAAGAGATGGACGAAGATACCATCGTCAACATTGAACTGTAAAGGAGGAATCTTTTTGTCAATAAGTCAAATTGAAAGTAAGATAAAGTCATTGCAGTTTGAAATTGCACGGTTAAATAAAGCGTATACAGATGAGGCTAAAAAGGAATGCGGATATTTAGCATCAGCTAGTAGGACGCAAAAATCAATAACAAAGAATACTTCGCCGAGTATGTTAAAGACAAAGTTGAAATCAATATCATCCGATAGTGAAAAAGCGGAGAAGTCAAGAAAGAAGCAGGCAGAACTGCAAGAGAAAGCGGCGAAAAAGAAGACAGAGTTGGCAAAACAGCAGGCTCTGTTACAGAAGGAACAGGATAAAGTATTTCAGGAAATGACCAAAAGGCAGAATGAGGCTTTGAATAATCAACGGAAATTAGTTGAGGAGACAGAAAAAATGCAGGAGGAGATTGGAACGAAAGAATATGATTTCTTTATTTCCCATGCATGGGAAGATAAAGAAACCGTAGCAAAACCGCTTGCAGATGCTCTTATAGCTAAGGGCGCAAAGGTGTGGTTAGATAAGTACGCCATGCAAGTTGGGGATAGTTTGCGTCAGTCCATTGATGATGGTTTAGTGCATTCACGGTATGGTATTGTTGTACTATCGGAAATTTATTTCAAAAAATTTTGGACAGGAAAAGAATTGAATGGCCTTTTTGCAAAACAGGAAGAGGGAAAAAAAGTGATTCTTCCGGTTTGGCACAATGTGTCAAAAGATACGGTCAAGCAATATAGCCCGATTCTGGCAGATATGGTGGCGTTGAAGACAGCAGACTTTACGATAGATGAGCTGGCAGAGCAGTTTATCCAGCTTATTCAATAAGAGGAATAGAAAATGAACAAGACAGCCATAAAGAATTTTGCGATCTGGGCGCGGAATAAGCTGATTGCAGATGTCAGCTATGATGCCCGCCTGATCGGTATTACGGAGGACGGCATTGCAAAGCCGTTGCCGCAGAGCTTCGGCGGCACTCAGTTCTTCGATATCGGCACAGCAGAACCGTATTCGATTTCCGGCGAGGCTGTGCGGCAGCGTGACAAGCTGATAGAGGTAATCCAGCAGAAGGAAAAGGACACCGACTACAAAACCGCATATCAGTATGTGATCGAGGAGGTCGCCTATACATGGTTCAATCGCCTGATTGCCATCCGTTTCATGGAGGTCAATGACTATCTGCCTTCCCATATCCGGGTTCTCTCTTCCGAAAGCGGAAAACTGGAGCCGGATCTGGTTACAACACCGTTTGACGCTGAGCTGCCCTTCACTGCGGAGGAAGAAGCTCAGACTTTCCAGTTGAAGCAGGACAATAAGCTGGACGAGGTATTCCGCATTCTGTTCCTGAAGCAGTGCAACGCCCTGAATGAGATTCTGCCTGCTCTGTTTGAAAAGACAAAGAACTACACAGAGCTGCTGCTCAGCCTGTCCGTTATTGACCAGGATGGCGTGGTCTATCATTTGATTCACGATATCCCGGAGGATGACTTCAACATCGAGCGCGGTGGTCAGGTGGAGATCATCGGCTGGCTTTACCAGTATTACAATACCGAACCGAAGGCCGCTGCATTTGCCAAGAACGGAAAGATTACCAAAGAGGAAATCCCTGCCGTAACCCAGCTGTTCACCCCAGACTGGATCGTCCGTTACATGGTGGAGAACAGCCTTGGCCGTCTGTGGGTGGAAGGACACCCGGACTGCGGTCTGAAAGAAAACTGGAAATACTATCTGGAAGAGGCACAGCAGGAGCCGGAAGTGCAGGTGAAGCTCTCAGAAATTCGTAAAGAGTACGCCGCCCTGAACCCGGAGGACATCAAGCTCATCGACCCCTGCATGGGTTCCGGCCATATCCTTGTATACGCCTTTGATGTGCTGATGCAGATTTACGAGAGTGCCGGTTATAGCCAGCGCGATGCTGCAAAGAGCATTCTGGAACACAACATCTACGGTCTGGACATTGATGACCGTGCCTATCAGCTGGCGTACTTTGCCGTGATGATGAAAGCACGGCAGTACAACCGCCGTATCCTCAACGGAGAAAACACCTGCCATGTCTATGCCATTCAGGAGAGCAACAGCATCAACCGTGCGCACCTGAAATATTTCGGCGCAGGGATGGACGATATTGAGAAGAATGTCGCTAAGATGCAGCTGGAAGGTTTGCTGGACACCCTGACCGATGCCAAGGAGTATGGCTCTATTCTGAATGTGGAGAGCTATAACTGGGAATTGCTGCGCCGGTGTGTGGCAGCGGAGGACACCGCAGGTCAGATCAGTATGGACAGCATGGGTGTGGAAGATACCGCCGAGCAGCTGAATCGGCTCATTGATATTGGCGAGACCATGGCGCGGAAGTATTGGGTTACCTGCACGAATCCGCCGTATATGGGAAGTAATAGCATGGGCGCACAGTTGTTTGATTTTATAGCAAATAACTATTTGTCGGGGAAAACAGATCTATTCGCAGCCTTTATTGAAAAATGCGTTAGACTTGCAAGACAATCAGGCAAGGTGGCGATGATTACACAGCAAGGATGGATGTTTTTGACAAGCTATCAGGATTTGCGCAAAGTTGTTCAAGGCAAGCAAATTGATTCGCTTATTCAACTGGGAGCAAGAGCGTTTGATGAGATTTCTGGAGAAGTGGTTCAAACATGTGCTTTTATTTTGAGCAATGCGCATATCGCAAACTACGTTTCTCCTTTTGTGCGCTTGGTAGAGTTTTCTGGAGAGTTAGGTAAAGAAAAAGAGTTTTTTAATAAAAACAACTTGTTTAATCAGAAAGCAGAACTATTTAATGCAATTCCGGGAGCGCCGATTGCGTATTGGTGTAGCAAACGTATATTTGATATTTTTAAAGAAAGTAAAACGCTAAGTTCAATGTTGACACCGAGACAGGGAGTTAAAACATTGGACAATAATCGATTTTTAAAAGTATGGTTTGAAGTAATGTTTTCTCATATAGGATTTGGAGCACAAACGCTCGACATCGCAAATTCAATGAAGCGTAAATGGTTTCCGTATAACAAAGGAGGAACAGCAATTAAGTGGTATGGAAACAAGGATTACGTTGTAAACTGGGAAAATGACGGTGCTGAAATGAAAGCTTTCGCTATTCAAAAGTACAACTCGGTTACACGAACTATAACCAATATCCCTTACTTTTTTTTACAAGGAATTACATGGTCGGATGTTTCAACAGGAAATATTGCGGTCAGATTTGCGGAAGCAGGATCAATGTTTGATTCTACAGGCATAATGGCATTTGGTAATGAAGATGAGTTGCAATATATAATTGCACTGATGAATTCAAATGTAATGATGTTGTTTCTGAGAATTTTGGCACCTTCTCTTCATTTTAATGGAGGGGCAATAAATAATGTGCCGCTTATTTATTGCAAAGAAAGGGCTACTGAAATTGGACAATATTCTGTCCAAAGCGAGAGCTTAGCAAAAGATGTGTGGGATTCCTTTGAAACCTCTTGGGACTTTAAGAAGCACCCCTTGATTCGCAATGTTTCCACGATTTCCGAAGCCTTTACCCAGTGGCAGTCAGAATGTGACGACCGTTTTAACCAGCTGAAAGCCAACGAAGAAGAACTGAACCGTATTTTTATTGACATTTACGGCTTACAGGACGAGTTGACCCCGGAAGTGGAAGATAAAGATATTACCGTGCGCAAGGCTGACTTGCAGCGGGACATCAAGAGCTTGTTAAGCTATGCCGTGGGCTGTATGTTTGGCCGCTATTCTACTTATAAGGATGGACTGCTTTTTGCCGGAGAACCGTATTCCTTGCAGGCATTTGTGGATAAGATGAACGACCGCCCTGGAACGATTTCTGATGAAGAGTTGGAACGCGCATACCGTAATGAAGGTGTTGTGGTCAATGAAATGTTCTTCCCGGATGCTGACAATGTTATCCCCATCACTGATGAAGAATATCTGGACGATGATATTGTTTCGCGCCTGTGTGCATGGCTGAAAGCGGTGTATGGTGCAGATACGCTGGAAGCAAACCTTGATTACATCGCAAAAGCCCTTAGCAATAAGGGCAGCACCAGCCGGGAGATTATCCGTAACTACTTCCTGAACGATTTCTTCAAGGATCACTGCCAGACTTACTCTGTCACTGGCTCCGGAAAGCGTCCAATCTACTGGCTGTTTGACAGCGGCAAGCAGAATGGCTTCAAGGCACTGGTTTACCTGCACCGCTATACGCCGGATACCATCGGCAACCTGCGTATCGACTACCTGCACAAGATGCAGCGCGTGTACGAATCCGAGATTGACCGGATGCAGGATATGATGGATCACAGCGGGAATGCCCGCGAGGTGGCAGCAGCCTCCAAACGTAAGGATAAACTTGCCAAGCAGCTGAAGGAATGCCGGGAATACGATGAGAAGATCAGCCATCTGGCGCTTTCACGTATCGAGCTTGACCTTGATGATGGCGTAAAGGTCAACTACCTCAAGCTTCAAACTGCCCAGGATGGCAAGTTCTATGAGGTGCTGACGGACAGCAAGAACATCATGGTGAAAGAAAAGAAATAAGAAAAAATGACCGGAGGGAGTGGGAAATGCAAAATCACTGGACAAAGGACGATATCGCAGCGGCATGGCAGCGTTTTGAACGCACATATGCCCATGATCCGGTGGCATACCGCTTCCTCTGCGGTCATTGTATTCAAGATGAAACCGATGAAGATGCGTTGGATTACAATATCATTGGTGTTTGGCTTGTCTGTCATAGAAAATATCGTGACTGGTCAACCGAGAAATCCTATGATCTGGCATGGATACTGGAATTTATGCAGGCGTATCACATGACGATTCCACGGTACATCAAAAGAACAAAGTTCTACCGGAAAAAGATGAAGTTATTGCTGAGTTCTCTTGTAAGAGATAAAGACCAATCACAGGGAAAAGGACAATGATATGGCAGAATTGAATCTGAAACAAATTATAGACCGCCTGAATGCGGAATTTACCGGGGATCCCCGGAAACTGGTTTTCTGGTACGATGACAAGGCAGAATTTGCCGAGGATATGGAGACAGTGGAGCTTCAGAATGCGAAGATCTACCATCTCCAGCCGGATAACCAGTTCTATACAAAGTATTTTCTGGAGCGTTTGGATAAGACCACGAATTATCTGATTTATGCACCGTTTCCGAAGCCGGATGTAAGGGACAACCATCTGGAAGACACAATGCTGTATTCCAGACGGTTCTTTGCCGACCGTGCTTCCCTCCTGTCGGTTGACCTCGGTATTGAGGAAAAGTACAAGCCGGTTATTGAGAAGCACATCAAGTTTTTCGCCAACAAAGAGCGCACTCAGCGGTTCTATGATTTGGAAATCGAAAACTTTAATGAAGAAAATATCCTTGTCGGTCTGCTAAGTACAGTCTGCAAGGTGCGTACCTGCTCTTTTGAGGAAGTCGTGCGCATCGTGTTGACGGATGGCGAGCTGGTGGACAATGCTTTCTTGCAGGAGTTTGAAAAATACGACCTGCTGTCTGCATTCTGGCAGCTCTGTGAGCAGCATTTCGGATACACTGATACAGAGCCGAGTTTGGAACGGCTTTTGGTAACATTGTTCGTTACTTATACTGGGCGATATGTGCAGACAGAGCTGCCGGCAGCATGGAAGAGCTTTGTTTCCTACAAGTCAGGCAATATTATCGCATTCCTCGATAGCCTGATGAACAGCGTTCTGTACAGGGACAAATACGACGCTCTGTCGGCGCACGTTGCCAAAGGGTTAAATGTTCTTTCGGCATTTGCAGGAATGCGAGTGGACGATTTGATGGAGTGCGATACTTTCCTTGCCGTGGATCAGGTTCTGGTAAAGTGGCTCATTGGCAGAGTTGTTTCGGAAGATATTGGTGCAATCGTAAACGGATTTACCATTCCGGAACTCTGTGAAAAACGGGCTAAAATGCACTTTGGCAGAAAGACTGGAAAGACCTATCAGCTGCTTTCCAGTGCGTACAGCATGGTGAAGGAAGCGGATTACCATGCCGCAGATGGCTTAAAGCTAATCATCGACCGATATCTTGCTGCGGATTACAATATGGATCAGCAGTATCGGAAATTCTACTATTATTACGACCAGCTGGAGAGCACGGAAAGTTTTGAACCGCTTCGGGAGCTGGTGGAAAATATTTACACGAACGAATATCTGGCTTGTCTGCTCCCTGCCTGGAATGCCGGAATTCAGCAGGATGCCGCATTTTCGGCAATTCCGTTGCAACGGGAGTTTTACAATGCCAACCTGCGCTATACCAAAGAACGCACCGTGGTCATCATTTCGGATGCCATGCGTTACGAGGTCGGACAGGAGTTGTTTGCCAGAATGCAGGATGACCCGAAATGCACGGCAAAACTTTCTGTACAGTTGAGTGTTCTTCCGTCTTATACGAGGCTCGGTATGGCAGCACTTTTGCCGCATAAGACACTGGAAATGACGGACGATTTTCAGGTACTGGCAGATGGTATCCTTTGCGATAATCTGGCAGGTCGGCAGCAGATGCTGCAAAGTTATAACCCGGATAGTGTCTGTGTACAGTTCGATGATATCAAAAATTTGAAAGTGGCAGAGCTACGAGATGTGCTGACAAAACGCCAGATTATCTATGTATATCATAATCAGATCGACGCGCGCGGAGACAAGACAAATACCGAGGATGAGGTATTCAATGCATGTGAGGAAGCCGTTCAGGAAATCATGGATTTGATTCATAGAATTTCCGTCAGCGGCAACACCTATCATTTTATCGTCACTGCCGATCATGGCTTTATTTACAAGCGTGATAAGTTGACAGAAAGTGACAAGATTTCCGGGAAAAGCGCGGACAAAGCATTTGTCAATCGCAGATTTATTGTGTCTAAGGCGGCACTGGAAGATGACGGCATTGACCATATGAGCATGGGACACGTTCTGGGGAATGAGGACAGCAAGGTGGTGTCCTATCCTGTCAGTAGCAATGTCTTTAAGGTGGCCGGAGGCGGTGCTAACTATGTGCATGGCGGTTCTTCACCGCAGGAAATGCTGGTGCCGGTGCTGGAATTTAAGATGGAGCGTGGTCACATGGAAACAAAGAATGCAGAGATTGCTCTGGTCAGCATCGTCCATAAGATTACGAACCTGATCACTTCCATGGACTTTATCCAGTCGGATGCCGTCAGTGATACTGTAAAAGCGGCAAAGTACCGCATTTTCTTCCTCTCGGAAGACAATGAGAAAATCTCGAACGAAAACAGTTATGTGGCGGACAGCCGTGAGGAAAATGCGCAGAAGCGTATCTTCCGGATGCGGTTCACATTCAAGAATAAGAAATACGACAAGGACAAGCAATATTACCTTGTGGTTTATGACGAAGAAAGCGGTCTGGAGCAGTGGAGGCAGCCTGTCATCATGGACATTGCCTTTGCGGATGACTTTGGATTCGGATTCTGATACAGAGGAGGCAGGAATTCCGTATGGAAATGATGGATATGGCGGCAGACGATAATCGTGAAGAACTGCGCCGGAAGCTGCGCAGCAACTTTGACGGGCGGATCGTCCGCAAAGACCTGACAAAGAAAATAAAAGAAGGAGCTAATGTTCCGGTCTATGTGCTGGAGTTCCTGCTGGGTCAGTATTGTAGTTCAGACGATGAGACAATCATTGAGCAAGGCGTTCAGAATGTGAAACGCATTCTGGCAGACAATTTTGTCCGCCCGGATGAGGCTCAGAAAATTCTTTCCCAGTTGCGCAAGAACGGGAGCCATACCATTATTGATATGGTGACCGTGCATCTGGACATCAAAAAGGATTGCTTTTTTGCTGAGTTCTCTAACCTTGGTCTTACTAATGTGCCAATTACAGATGATTATCCGGAAAAATATGACCGGCTACTTTGCGGCGGGATCTGGTGCATCGTGCAGCTGGAATACGAATCTGAGGGAGACAGCAGCTTTGGAATCACGGATATAGATGGACAGCCGATTTCCTCTAAACAGAAAAAGCAGAAGGATATCTCTCCCATCAGTATCCATAAGCTGACTCCAATCCAGATGCCCCATATCGACATCGAAGAAGTTCGCGAGGGGCGCAAGGCATTCACACAGGAAGAGTGGATGGATGTTATGCTGCGTTCCTGCGGATATGAGCCGGAACAGCTGAACAATCGGGAAAAGTGGCTGCTGCTTGCGCGTATGCTGCCGTTGGTGGAGAACAACTTCAATCTCTGTGAGTTGGGGCCGCGCAGCACAGGCAAGTCCCATATCTATAAAGAAATCAGCCCGAACAGTATCCTGGTATCCGGTGGTCAGACGACCGTTGCAAATCTGTTTTACAATATGGGGCGCAAAACCGTAGGTTTGGTAGGCTTATGGGACTGCGTTGCCTTTGATGAGGTTGCCGGAATCAAGTTTAAGGACAAAGACGGCATTCAGATTATGAAAGACTATATGGCTTCCGGCTCCTTTGCCCGTGGCAAAGAGGAAAAGGCAGCATCGGCATCTATGGTCTTTGTAGGAAACATCAATCAGAGCGTGGATGTGTTGCTCAAGACTTCCTCTCTGTTTGACCCGTTCCCGCCGGAGATGGGAACGGACACAGCCTTTCTTGACCGTCTGCATTGCTACATTCCAGGCTGGGAGATTCCGAAGTTCCGTCCGGAGCATTTTACAAACGACTACGGCTTTATCACGGATTACTTGGCAGAGTTTATCCGAGAACTGCGGAAAGAACAGTATGGTGATGCGTTGGATAAGTATTTCCGCCTTGGAAAGAACCTGAACCAGCGTGATACGATTGCTGTCCGCAAGATTGTAGGCGGCTATGTGAAATTGCTGTATCCGGATGGGGAGTTCACGAAGGAACAGATTGAAGAAATTCTTGTATTTGCGCTAGAAATGCGCCGTCGCGTCAAGGAGCAGCTGAAAAAGCTGGGTGGAATGGAATTCTATGATGTGAACTTCAGCTATATTGATCTTGATACCTTTGAAGAAAAATTTGTTTCCGTGCCAGAGCAGGGCGGCGGCAAACTCATTCCTGATGGTATCTGCAATCCTGGACAGGTATATACCGTAAGTCAGGGGAAATCCGGTATGATCGGTGTATTCCGCCTTGAAAGCCAGATGCTGCCCGGTAACGGAAAATTTGAGCGCACTGGCCTTGGCAGCGACCGTGATTGCAAGGAATCCACGAATACAGCATTCAATTTCCTGAAAGCTAACGGAAATCGTATTAGTGGTAGCATCAGCACCACGATGCGGGATTACATCATCAACTATCAGGATTTGCAGGGCATTGGCATGACCGGAAAGCTGGCATTGCCTACATTGATTGCACTATGCAGCATCGCTCTTGGACGACCTACGGTCAGTACACTTGCCGTGCTGGGAGAAATCAGTATTAGCGGCACGATTCTGAAAGTGGACGAGCTTGCCAATAGTTTGCAGGTGTGTCTCGATAGCGGAGCAAAGAAAGTGCTGCTTCCGATTACCAGTGCAGCAGACCTTGGCACCGTGCCGCCGGAGCTGGTGGGCAGTTTTAATCTGATTTTCTACAGTAGTGCGGAAGATGCGGTGTTTAAGGCGTTGGGGGTAGAGTAACAGGTCTCTGAATGAAAGAAGGTGTTTTTGCTTATGCCATATAAGGTGCAATCTTCGGAAAAATTAAGAAAATCAGGTGCTGACTTTGAGACAAAGGCGATGCTTTATCTTTTGAATTTTCGGGAAGATAGTTCGCAAATCAACTATTTTGTCGTGGATTTTTTTAATGATATTACAGGAATGGACAGAATGGCAAGAAAGCTTTGGGATGTCCAGTCAAAGGCATCAAAAACCGGTTCTGCGAAAACAATCGGTCGGGAGCTTGTTACCCTATATAAAAACCATGTGAGCGATTTTGATTTTTTTACATATATTATTTTTTTAGGTGGCGTTCCGGATACTTTCAGGATTGATGCTAAACAGAATGTCTTTCAGTCCACAAATATTACTCCTAAGGCTTTGAAAAGCGTACTTTCTGGCTTGAAAGAAGAATGTACGAAAAAGGAATATATCGAATCAGATAAGATATCGGATGAATCATTAGAAAAATTTCTAAAATTGGTTTGGTTTGTTGTTGATGATAAAGAACCGGCAGATTATATTAAAGCGATTATTAGTAACCATCCCAAAATAGTTCCATCAGATTCTGAACTAATTGCTATTTTCAATGAAATTAGGAATAAACAATCAGAAAAGAAAAATACGATTGTTGAAGGAGTCATAATAGATCATATTGATGAAGTACTTTCATATGGTCGTCACTTGACAACATCCGAAATCAGATTGCTTGTTCTACAGAGAATTATTAATGGTAATCCTCTTGAAAGGGGAATTCCTGCACCGTTTATTGAGATAGTTTCAAAATTCCCTGAAGAGCAGAGGCAATCAATGATTGAACAATGCCAAAGATCTTTATGTATGGCATTATTCAATAATTCTGCTGCACAGGGGTTTTGGAAATTATTTGAAGAAATATATACTTTGCTTATGAAATACCCGAACAAGAATATTGACTTTATTTTCCAGCAAATTGATGATGCCGTAATTGATGAATGCCCTAACTTCGATGTGTTATCACTTAAGTATTTTATAGCAAAGATTAAGGAGGGATTACTTCCATGAAAATTATTAAAGTGGGGCTGGGAAATACTGATGAGGCATATATCGAAAGCGAATTTTCTGATGGGATCAATATCATATATAGCGACGAAAATAATAAGGGAAAAACGATAGTGATTCAATCAATGCTGTATACTATCGGAAACAAACCGATTTTTCCGAGCTCATTCAACTATAAGGAATATTATTATTATTTGGAATTTGAAGAAAATAATAAGGTCTATATTGTAGTGAGAAGAGGCGATTCCTACATCGTATCTTGCGCAGGTGATATTAGATTTTTTGAAGATACTGCTGAATTTAAGAATTTCTGGAACAACAATGTGTTTTCGTTGCCTCAAATATCTGTGAATGGCAACAAGAGAATTGCTGACATGGAACTATACGCACAGATGTTCTTTGTTGGGCAAGATGGAAAAGATACATCAACAATTTTTAATTCCGGATTCTATCATAAGGATAACTTCAAGGATATGGTTTGTTTCTATGCGGGAGAGACTGAATCTACGCTCTCGGCTGATGAGATAACTCGATTAAAAAATCAAATTAAGGAATTAGAAGTAAAACGTAAGGAGCAGCTGGAAATCAGTGAATTTTATAAAACATCGACACCGGCGAAAGAATATTTGAGTCGGATTCAAGACAAAGTAGCATTTCAAAATAGAATATGCGAAATGGAAGAAATAACTGGAAAGATATCCGATTTGCGTAAAATGAGAAACAAGCTAGCAACAAAGAGAAGCTTATGGAATGGAACATTAAAAGAGCTTCGTTCCCTTAATCGTAATATTGAGGTAGGAGAACTCCGTTGTATGGACTGTGACTCTACGCATATTGCATATAAAGGCAAAGGAAAAATTACATACTCGTTTGATGTGTCTACCCCTGAAATGAGATCGCAGATAATTGCGTCTATTGAAGAACGGATTAGTGCGTATACTGAAGAAATAGAAAAGTATGATTTTGAAATTTCTTCTATGCAGCAACGAATTGAAGAGATAATGCAAGATGAAGACATTACAATCGAGAACATAGTGGCATATAAAAATGGCTTTAGTAGTATTGCTGAAATTGAAGAAAAGGTACAAAAACTTGATGAAGCCATTGATGACATAAAGCAAAAAGTTAAAGTAGGAAAGAAACAGACAGAGGATTCCAAAAAGGCACAGCAAGATTTTTACGAAGCGATAGTAGAAGAAATGAATCAAGTGAAGGGGAAAATAGATATCGAAAGCAAGCAATTATACGATGATCTGTTTACCAAAAGAGGCTCAGTTGTATCTGGAAGTGAGGAAACAGTATATTACATTGCAAGATTGATTAGCATTGCTAAATTAACGAAGCATTCTTGCCCAATTATAATGGATTCTTTTCGTGCAGAAGATTTGTCAACGGAGAAGGAAGAACGTGTTTTGGCGTTGTTATCTGAACTAAAACGTCAGTGCATTTTAACGACAACACTAAAGGCCGAAGAAAAAGATAAATATGTAAAAATGGCTGGAATCAATGCGATTGATTATACAGGTCACCACTCTAATAAAATATTAGGAACAGAGGGATTGCCAGCGTTTATGAAGTTATTAAGCGGATTAGGTATTAGTCTACAATAATAATCCGAACGCGTATATTTTTGCTGCACGAGAGTTTGTGAAAGGGGGATTATTATGACCGATGTTAGAAGAAAAGCCTCTATGTCGCAGGTGCTGGCAGATATAAAGCCTTACATAACGAAAAAG
>PVMO01019744.1_pt1 | contig 13934 bp, 18 predicted proteins | sample 1853421 | NCBI WGS metagenome assembly PVMO01 (sample SAMN08533511, study PRJNA380276) | Human gut metagenome, whole genome shotgun sequencing project.
GTCTGTCTGTCTGTCTGTCTGTGAAATCATATTTCTCTCATTCTCCTTTGTCAAACTATTTTTTATAAATCACGGATTCTTCGTATTCCCAGTCTAATGGCGGATATTCTCTGATAATCTCTTCTTTTTCTTTTTCAAAATCACTCAAATGTATATTCTTCCGCTTTGTCACTTCCGAATATTCTTCCATTAGTTCCCATCGAAGTGCTGCCATCACATCCCGAAGTTCCTGTATTCCATTTCTATAATCAGCTAACTGTTCACCATACAAGGGATGTGAAAATTTCACCTGACATTTCTTATTTTTTCTGTCATAGCGAATCGCCATCGGAACAATCTGTCCTCCTACTTTATGTGCTACTTCTATAATGCCCCATCTCATAGGCAACATCAGCATGTTCTCTGTCAGATTCCATGTTCCCTATGGAAACCACAAAACAGATTGTCCACGGTTCAAATACCGTAATATTTTATTCTTAACTTCTGCTGTTTCTTTTTTATTTTTTCTGTCTACCCAAATTGTACCAAGCAGATTGAAGAATATCCGGTCAATCAAATATAATTTTTGTTTTCCAAGTAGCGTATAATTTTTTCTTCCAATTGCCCTTGTTGCTAAGGGGATGTCTGAAAACTGTGAATGGTTACAAGCATAAATTACTGGTTTATTGGGAATCAGCTCACATGCATTGACTACCTTTACTTCGTATCTGATTTTTAAACCGGATAATGGCAATATAACCGGAAACAATATATCCCTTACTCTATCATTCCATCTTTCCTTTTTCATAAAAATATCGTCTCAAATTCTCTGCTACATTTTTCTTGTCGAGATCCAATTCCTTCTGGATATATTCCCTGCTGTTCAAGCTGGTTTCCTTCAGGACATTTTTCTTTAAGCGCAAACTGCTCAATGATCTCACGACTGCTTCATATTCTCGCTCTTCGTCCGTTTTCTTGGTCAGATATTCTGCTTCAAATACATCGTGTTTCCAATTCAGCTTACGAAATGTATCTGCCACATAAAAATCCACAAAATATTGTCCAATATCTCCATATTCGTTTCTCTTCATCGGGACAAGATGACGTTCCATCATATGGTAAACTGCTGTTGCCATCTGATCCCGTACATAGCTGCTCATGGATTTTATCCGATATTTTTCACTCTCTTCTTTTCCCGGATAATAATCCTGTATGTTCAAATCAAGATTTCTTACATCTATCGGATTCCCGACATCCAGATATGCCACGTTATTCTCATAATCTTTTACCAGAGCAACCGGAACAATCTTTTTTCCGGTCTTTAATGCCAGATTCACCGGACCGTCATAGAGTGGTTTTATCAATCTGTTTAAATCATAATTGTGCGAACCCTCCGGGAATATCAGAATGCTTTGTGTCTGTAATACACGTTCCATTTTTGCAGGAAGCGCACTTCTCTCTTTCTGATTCAATACCCCGAAAACAATCATTCCATTCAGCCAGGAAAGATATGCCTCTGGGTTATAATTCAATGTTTCTACAGATCCCAGTATCAGATACGCATTACGGTCGATAATGTTTAGCATAGTTTCAATATCTTCCGGACAGACATGAGTTCCCACAAAAATATAACTTTCATCTTTGTCCAGCTTCGGATATCGCTCGACAACAATATTGTTAGCATTCTTTTTCGTTGACAGTAGGTAATTCGATAAAGGTATTCTGTCTGGTTTCAGATTTCTGTAATACTCTTCATCACTGGCATAATCCGGTGTATCTGCTCTTATAATCGTTGCATTTGTAAAAATATTGCATAGTTTACGAAAAGCTCCGTTTGTCTTTCGCCTCAGGAAAAGACCAGTGTCAGTGGTAAAATGGTCTACATCTTTTGTATTCAGTTGGTTGATAAATAAATTTTTATAATGTTTCATCTATTTTCTTCATTACTATCCTTTGTTTCTTCATCAGCGCAGCTTTTTGCATCGCAATAATTCTGAATTCTTTCTTCTCTATGTTTTTTATAATGTCTTTTCCTATAATCCATAATTACAACTATTACGCCCAGTACTGCTAAATTAACACTCACACCTAATATATCTACTTCGTGCTCACAAACCAAATTGATATAAACAGTATTTATTACTTTCCACAAAATAATCAAAACACTTGCGATTTCTATCGAGTCAGCCATTACTTTATGTGCTAAAGGTTCGTCCGATATATATTCTTTATTATCTCTAAGCAATATTCCTTTTTTCTTGTTCCATTCTTCATTGTTCTCTACGCATGTCTCATTTCTGTTGTTTTTCCTACGCATCTTCAGCATATAAGATACTTCTTCCAATATCATTCCAACTCCATATGAGCAAAAGACAAAGACAATAATAGAACTATCTCCAACCTCCCAAAATGTATCTACAAGGTCAGAATAATATGTTATCAGAATCACAAGCCCACCTGTAATTAATCTTACCAAACAATCATATAAACTTAATTTTTCTATGAGTTCATCCATTATTCTTAATCTCCTGTATCTTACTTTTTCAATTATTGCATATATTCCAGTGCTCTATAATCTACTTTTCCGCTTTGCGTTACTGGCATTTTTTCAATTATATTAATTTCCCCCGGGACTGCATATTCTGGCAATTCTTTTCTCAGCGTATCTGCTATTCGATTCATATCACATTTTTGATCATCTTCAAGTACTATATATGCTCTGGCAACATGAACTCTTTTTTCATCTTCAACGACATTCACTGCTGCCTGATTTATCCCTTTACATTTTTTCAATACATTCTCAATTCGGTCTGGAAATAATTTATAAACAATTCCATCTGCTCCTCTGGTGATATATATTCTTTTTATTCTTCCTGCAAAATATAGGAATCCATCTTTTTCTACATATCCCAAATCACCTGTATGAATCCACTTCTCTCCATTTTTAATCCAGATTGCTTTTTCTGTCTCTTTTATATCTTTCACATATTCCTGCATTATACTAGGTGATGAAAAGCAGATTTCTCCCTTTTCTCCATAGCCTAGTTCTTCTTCAGTTTCCGGATTGATGATTTTCACATTTACCTTTGGAAGCGGAATTCCTAAAGAACCTGACTGATTACACCGATTCATATTGGTACAAACTGTTGCTCCTAATTCTGTCATTCCATATCCTACTGTATACTCCACTGTAGCATGACACTTGGCAAGAATCTCATTCAGCTTTTTTTCTTCTTCATCAGAAATTGCGCCACCGCCACCAGCTAATGTTTTTAACCATCTCATATTGCCTTTACATGATTTCATAATCGCAGAAATAAAAGCTGGTCCTATAATCATATGTTCTGGCTTCTTTTTCATCATAGCTTTAGCAACAGCATCTGCATTCGGGTCAATCTGCAGAATCCCCTCCAATCCCAAAACAAGTTGTGTATGAATTCCAACAGTAATTCCAAATCCTAAGAATGGCGGAATTGCATTTAGTACTCGCGAATTTGTCGTTAATCCCATATCTGCTAATTTATACTGAAAAGCCACTGCATTTAAGCTATCATTCGTATGCAATACCCCTTTCGGTTCACCTGTAGTGCCACTTGTATACACAATAACTGCAGGCATATTCGGCTGATATCTTTCTTTTTTAAGAACTATTTCCTTTGACCCTTTTTTTAGGAACTCATCCAGACTGTTGTCTCGGCAACTTTTCTGTTTTACAATCTGTTTTAATGGAAATGGCATGGAATTCCAAATTGGGAGACATATAATTTGTTCTGCTTTCATTTTGGATTTAATCTCTTTTACTTTATCTTGAACGTTCTCAAGATATAAAAACATTTTAGAACCCACTTCGTCTGTTTGCTTTAATATCTCTTCTGCATTCAATGTCAAATAAATCAAATTTACAATTGCTCCAAGTTGGTTTAAAGCATATATACTGTAAATTGTCTCCGGAGTATGAAGTGACATAATCGTAACAACATCCCCTTTTTTTATTCCGCAAGCTTGAAATGCTTTTGCAAATTCATTTACTTTTTCAAAAAAAAGTTTATAACTAATCTTTTTTCCAAAATAATTCAGCGCTGTATGGCTTAAGTTTGATTGATTTTCCTGGTATATCAAATCATACATTGTACATTCTGGAAGCTTTTCCTGAATTGCTTCTTCACTGTAATATTTCAGCCATGGCTTATTTACGGACGGAAATCCCGTCTGCTCTGTCTGTCTGTCTGTCTGTCTGTCTGTCTGTCTGTCTGTGAAATCATATTTCTCTCATTCTCCTTTGTCAAACTCAATCTTTTTTCATCTTTTCCAGTGCTCTGTAATCTGTCTTTCCGCTCTGTGTAAGCGGGATTTCATCTAATATAATGTATTTTCCAGGAACAGAATGAGATGGCAACATCTTTCTGCAATGCTCTTTCACCGTTTCCAGGATATTTTCTTTCTCGGATTTTTTCTCCAACACAAGATATGCAATCTGTTCTTTTACAAGTTTTCCTTCCATTCTTACCGTAACTGCACATTTTTTCACATTTCCCAGTTCCATTAAAACCATCTCTGTCCTTGCCGGAAATACCTTATATAAAGTGCCATCTTCTCCCTGTGTCATGTAAATGCGCTTCATGCGGCCTTTAAAATGGACAAATCCATCCTGATCTACCCATCCAAGATCTCCGGTATGAATCCACTTCATTCCATCCTCATGCTGACGGATCGTCTCGCCAGTTTCTTTTGGATTCTGATAATATTCTTTCATCTGGCTTGGTGTATGGAAGCACAGCTCACCTACTTCACCATACGACAATTCTTTTCCCGTCTCCGTATCCACAATTTTTACAATTGTCTTACATAACGGAATGCCCAGTGTATTTTCTCGATATACATTGTTCAATCCTGTTGTCACGGTTGCTGCAAATTCTGTCATTCCGTATCCGGTAATATATTTTGCATCCGAACCATGCTCTGCCAGATATGTATTTACCATTTCTTCCTGCTGTGGTGTCATAGATTCTCCACCGCCTGCCAATGTGATACAATGGCTCATGGACTTTCCCTGCATGGCATCAATGATCTGAAGAATATTGGTCGGTGCTGCCACAAAATGATTTGGTCTGCATTTTTTATATAATTTTGTAATTACATCAGGATCTGGATTCGGACCAAGGATTTCTTCCAATCCAAGAGTCAACGGCATATGCACATTCAAACAAAATCCTATAGCAAAAAAAGGTGGCATGAATGCAAGGATTGTTTCACCTGTTTTGAATTTCAATCCGGAATATCGATACTGAAAAGCTACTGCATTGATATTGTCATTTGTCAGAACCACTCCCTTAGGTTCTCCGGTTGTACCACTGGTGTAAACCAGAACTGCAGGTTGGTCTTCTTTCCACTGTACTTCTGCTGCCTGTTTCTGCTCTGCATATTTTTTTATAAATGAAGGATAGGTCAGCACCTGTTTTCCGTCATTGTGAAGTTTCTTTTTCTTCATCTTCACAATAGCTTTCATCAGCCACGGCATACTGGACTCTACCGGCAGGATAATCGTCAGTTCTGATGTTAATCTCTTCTGGACGTGCATCACTTTTTCTTCTACAACATCCAATACGATAACCGCTTTTGACTTTGTTTTCTCTACCATCTGAACAATCTCATCTTCTGATAAAGATAAATATCCCATATTGGCAACTGCACCTATGTAATTCAATGCATAGATACAATATATTGTCTCCGGTGTAATCAAAGACAAAATGGTAACAATATCCCCACATTTAATCCCTGCCATCGTAAACGCATCCGCTATTTCCTTTATATGTTCGAAAAGTTTCTGATAAGTGATCCTTTTTCCAAAATAATTCAGAGCGATGGATTCCATATGATTTTGATTATTCTCATACTGATTTCTATATAGCGTTTTCTGTGGAAGTGGTGTACGAATTGCTTCTTCACTGTAATATTTCAACCATGGCTTATCTATGGACGGAACCCCCGTCAGCTCATGCTCTGCTCTACTCTGCTCTGCTCTGCTCTGCTCTGCTCTGCTCTGCTCTGCTCTGCTCTGCTCTGCTCTCATTGTCCTTTTTCTCCTCATCTGTCTGTCAAGTGTTTTTCTACATACAAATCTGTTTCAGAAATATTCAGGCACTACAAAAAGCCATTCCCAACTACATATTCTGCAGTTAAAAATGGCTTCTATATCTATATTTTCTATATTCTTTTTCTGAAAAAGTGCATAGTTCAGTTTTGCTTGCTTGCTTGCTTGCTTGCTTGCTTGCTTGCTTGCTTGCTTGCTTGCTTGCTTGCTTGAACATTGTAATTTATAACCATCACCTATGCAACTCCTTCCTAATAACAATAAACACTTTAACATGTTTATTTTATCAAAAGTTCTATTCTCTTACAATAGAGAAGCATAGTATTTTCGCATTAAAATGACTCCCACATTGATAAAAATAAAGAGAAGAATCAAATTTACAGGAATAAATTCACGAAGCACATTCCCTAGTACAGCAATAAAAGAAGCACTGGAAATAAGAACCATTTTATATATATCATTCCATATTTTCTTATACTCCTTAATTCCTGCCCATATAAGCCAAACACTTCCCACAATTCCAAGCATAATCAGCGTCATTGTCAATACACGTTCAAAACATACTTCTCCGGCTGTATATCCAAGATACTCCAATTTTTCAAACCATTCTATATATTGCAACCACCATTTCATCGGTATTTTCACAAATTGAAGAATGTCTCTTTGAAACGCTCCATTTTGAATAATCGAAAACAGAATGACAGTGACATATCCCCTTATCCAGAAATAGTGTTTTTCTTTCATATCATCAATTTCTCTTTTTGCCTTTCTTCTGGCTTTTTGAATTTCCAGCTCCGCCCGTTTCTTTTCGTTACGGGCTTTTGATTCTGCCTGCTCCATCTTTTTCTCTGCTTCTTTTTGTTTCTTCTGTGCTTCATCTACTGCTTCAACCGATGATTTATTAACCTGTATCTGCAATTTAGAGTTCTGGTCCCGAACGTCTTTTATTTCTTCTTCGAGCTTCTCTTGCTCGCTCCTGCTCATCAAGCCGTTTCTGTTCCTCAAATCGTCGTTGCTCTGCTGAAGCGATTGATTCAGCTTCTGCTTTTCGGACAGTTCGGTTGTCAAACGATGAATTTCGTCGTTTAATTTCCGAATTTCGTCTTGCATTTCGTGATTCTCGAAGAATAGCTTCTGTTTTTCCATTTTCAGCTTGTGTGTCCTTTCCTGAAATTTCTGGATAAACTCGTTCATCTTCTGATTTCTCACCTGTAACTCGTCTCTCTCTTCCGTCACTAGCTCCAGTGACGCCGCCTGCTCCTTCGCAAGCTGCTTCCACTTGTCGGTAATATCCGGCAAGCTCTTCATCTGCTCCGTTTGTTCGTTCTGCTTCGACTCGCACCCTTTCGTAATTTCTATCAAATTCATTCTCTAAGTCCTCCTTACTGATATCCAGATGAAATGTTTTTGACAGATTGCTGTCTCGCACTTTCTTTCCATCCTGATTCTGAAATGTGATGTGCTTCCGTTTCTCTGTCCAGTTTACGTTCCATCCGAACTGCTTCATTTTTTCTATAAACTTTTCCTTACTGATACAATTTTCCAGTGCTTTTAACACTGCCATTGCACAATCCGCTACAAAGCTGTCTTTCACCTGCTGACGGAACAGGTTATATTTATCTTTGCTCCATGCAATGACTTCCCCTTTTTCAATCTGGCTTCCATCAAAGTGCTTTCCTTTCTCAGCAACTGTCAGTTCACGTTCTCGGCACATCTGATTGGTAAGCTGTTTCATACATTCCAGATCTTTTCTAGTATTATGCAGCTTTCTTCCATCTTCATAACTCACAGAATTTGTAACCAGATGACAGTGGATATGGTCTTTATCCTTATGCACAGCCACTAAGGTCTGGAATCCACTGAACCAATTTTCTGCAAACTCTTTTCCAAATTCTAATGCCTGCTCCGGAGTAATCTGCTCGTCCTTATGCCAGGAAATAATGTTGTGAGCGTACATTCTCCCAGAATCTTTATCCCACACTTTCTTTTCCTCTAAAAATGTTCTGTACACCAGATCATAATTGATCTCGTCATAACAGTACGGACCTGTTACATAGGTAAATAATTCGTTGGTCTTGTCCTGTCGCAAAACATACTCGATGCAGTTTCTCATTGCTCCATGTGTATTTGTCCGCTTATTAATCGTCTTATTAATAGCCATATCTTTTCACTCTCCTTCCGGTACTTAAGAATATTTTTATTGAGGAAATACAGCGTACTGTCATTTGGAACTTCTCCATCTGTATGCAGCTTTCTTGCAATCTGATTGATATTTGTAGTAGCTCCACGAAGCTGACTAAGAATATCTGCAAACATCTGGTTCAATCTTTTCAGTTCTTCCACTTCCTCTGTAGAAGCTATCTTCAAATCTGCGATTGCTTTTATTACAACTTCCTGCTGTGTTTTTCCGGATTCCTTTACTTTGCTTTGAAGTAGCTCATATTCCTCTTTATTCATCCGTATAGTTACTGTATGATTTCGTTTTCTCATAGGCTTTTATTTCCTTTCTCTGCTTGATTTCTGCTCTATATTTACAACCACAGCGTTATGTCTAAATTAACAGGGGATTCCATAAGGGGATGTGTAACGTTCCCCTTTGGTAGATGCAAGACAACGTCTTAGCCAATCCGTGGCAATCTGAGAAGAAGTATCCAGTGGATATTTCTAACACAGAATTACCACCATTGGCGTGCCGGGGTTCCAAGGGGCGGAGCCCTCTGGCAAGTTTAGGAACAGCCCAAAGGCTGGCTCCGGTGCAGAGTGGCTTGCCACTTTGCGAAACTTGCCTGTCATCTCCCCACCACTGAACCAGCACCAAGTAAGCAACATTCTCCTCTGCGTTATTAAGCCAAAATTGAGATGACAGTGGTTTTGTGGTGCAGGAACTGACTGTAAAAGAAAGAGAAAATCTCCACATTCCATAGATTTTTCCTTTCTGAAACAAGCTAGTCATGCACCACTCCGATGCGAAGTATCGGACAATCATGTGCCGTATCCGGCACTCTATATTTCTTCTTTGCCTTGCTTATACAACGTTTTCCATCTGCAAATGCCTCTCTGCCATATTTCGCTGTTATTTCTGCTTTTCTTTTTCTGAATCACTTTCCATTTCTGCTGAAAAGCATAAAAATAGCAGTCATGAACATTTCACTGATTTTTACCAATAAAAATGCCATCACTGCCATTACCTTTTTCTGCTATTCTGTTTCCGTAAAGCTTTCCTTACTGTCAGTCTATTTTTCTATTACTGCTATTTTATTTTGTCGCAAATTTCAAACAGGTCATGCAATAAATTCTCCAGTTTCATAAGTCTGCGATGCTGATACCAGATCAATCCGGGAAGTCCCACTGCAAGGAAGAACGAAGCACATAAAATCTTTATTGCCTGTCCTCTGCTACTTATCCCTCCATATCCAAATCCACATACCAGATTCACGAATAAAACATAGAAATATCCACAAAATAAAACAAATTCAAAAATCCACACCAGCACCTTTTTCACTTTCTCTTTCACTCTGTACTTCTCCCTCCTGCATTTTTAAATTCAGTGTAGCGAATTTCTCGCTATATTTCAATAGTGAATATCTCGCTAAGTTATTATTATGCTAGAGGTGAAACGCATGTATCAGAGAATACGGGATCTGCGTGAAGATCGTGACCTTACGCAGAAGAATATGGGTGAAATTCTGAATTGCAGTCAGCGTATTTACAGTAATTATGAATGTGGTGATGTCGATATCCCTACTCACATTCTGATTAAACTGGCTGAATTTCATAACACCAGCGTTGACTATCTGCTAAACCTGACAGATGATAAACGTCCTTACCCAAGAAAAAAGAATAGCTCCACTTAAGGCAGTCCGATTTATTTTATGCAAACCGGACTGCTTTTCCTTTTTACAGACAGCTAAAAACTATCCGCAAAATCCAATGCTGCATCCATATCAGCTTCTTTCTCCCAGTCCAGATTATCTTCTGCGATCTCTCCATCCGTTTTCTCCATTGTTAGTGTTCTGTCCGGCAGATTAATTTCTCCTACCGATTCTTTTACAAACGGTACAAGCATTTCCATCAGATTCTTCGCTATAGCCATCGGGACGGATTCTTTCACTCCATCCCGGATAGCTGTTTCCACCCTTTCCAGAAACACATCTTCCTTTTCTCTGGTTTCCAGATACGGATCTGCTTCATTCCTGTACTCTCTGGAAAAATAATCGTTTAAAGCAACTACAACTGCTCTGGTGTACGATTTATATTTTTCCCTGTCCATCGTCTGCAAATATTCCCATGCCTGCCTGTCCTGTTCATCACAAAGATTCAAACGGATATTTGTATTGATGATTTTCCGTTCTTTTCTCATACAAGCATCCCTCCGTTTCTCTGGATTTTCCTTACGGTCATTGCTTCATAGCCTTTCGCTGTGGCACAGATGTCCCGTACAATTGTCACTCGGCCCTTGTCATATTCTCCAAAATTCTGGATCATACAACCGCCACCGCCGACCACATACAGACGCATCAGTTCTGGATTATATTCCCGTTCTCTCAGCTTATGAAAGATTTCTTTCGTATAATCTCCGGCAGCTTTACGAATGACTGTCAGATATTTCTCACCAATATCTGCTGTCCCGGTACGGATCACCTGCTCAATCACCAGATCATCCACCACTGTTCCCAGTTCTTTCAACAAAGATTCCCTGACTGCAAGCACACACTGGTGCGTTCCATATTTCTCTGTAAAGCATTTCTTCTCTAATGGACGGGAATTATTGATATACATGATGTTCATAGTCCCGTTTCCAATATCCACAAGCATGTTGATTCCTTTGAAATCCTGTAAACGGTAAAAAGCTGCTGCAAATCCCTGTGGGTAAATATCAGCTCCTGCAAACTCCACATGATATTCTTTATTGCGGAATGTAAAATCCACACATTCATTCTGGAGAAGATATTTCTGGAAATCTTCTTTCTGTGTAGCTACCCAGGTAAGTGGAAGTCCGGCTGCGATATGCACCCTTGCCCGGTTCATACCTTTCCCATCCAGTTCCCTTGCGATAGCCGCCAGTGTCAGCACATAATAGTCCTCGTCCTGCGTTTTCTCTGCACAGAACTCCTTGTGTTCCTCTCCGATCCGGTAATACATGCCATTGTAAACAAGAAGATTATTCTGGAAGATTGGCTCCTTGTCATATATGGCTACACCGGATGGAAAACATCTGGTAGCTGTTTTCATGTTTCCATAACCATGATCAATCCCGATCACCATAACTGTTTCATTTCTGTTATTTTTCATCATTCTCATAATCATACCTCATTCTTTCTTTTCTTATCCAATCCTATTAATACTTACGTGAATTGATAAGATGGATATTTTATTTACTGGTTCTTTAATAATTCATATTTAATAACATGGATTATTAATAGCAACGGTTTGTCCAGTATGGGATTTACCATATCTGGTTTTCCTATTTTCTGATGTCCGGAGATAGAAATTTCCTATGACCTGATTGTCCAAAATTGGACTATCCACCCTTAGGCACTTCTCTTCTCCACTTAATCATTTTCTTCTCCTAATGGAACTTCCCGGATAATATATTCGGTATCGCCATAAAAGCCATACTCATTACGCAATCTATGACGTTCCACATATCCATGATGCTCTAATTCCTTAATTGCAGAACGAACAGAATCAATCCCATCTCTACTCAATGTTGCCAGTCCTTGCATATTGTAATTCCAGTCATCTGGCAAACTTAACATCAGCGATAATAGACCTTTCGCTTTCAATGTCAGATTCTTATTCTTGAAATGGTGATTACTCATTACCGTAAAATTCCTAGTTCTCTCTACACGAAAAATCTGTGCCATGTTCCCCTCCTCCTTTCCAGTTCAAAAGAAAAAGACGCAAGCCATATCTTATGACTCACGCCTTACTTCGCTCACAATATTCTATTTTTATCAGTTACCTGCCAGATTAGTTACTGGCAATCCTTATACATAAATCAATTCTTTCAGGATAATCTCTTCTGCAATCGCTCTGTGCTGATTGGCAGCTCTTACCCATGCCATCTGATCTTTCTCCTTATCCGGCAGTGGTTCTTTTTCTTCCAACTGTTTCAGAATCACTTCTTCCCGTTCCCTGGCTGCCTTGTCCACTTCCAGAAGATGCTCTCCAATCGTATCCTGCAGAAGCATCACCTGATAGGTTGAATTTCGATGGTTTTTCAGATAATCTCTGCGAAGAAAACCATACTTGCCAAGTTGCTCCATCTGCTCACCGGATTTATAGGTGAGATTCGGAATCAGATATCCATTTACATTTGTATACGTTAATTTCATTTTATTAGCACTCTCCATTTCTCATCATTTTTTGACCACAAATTTACGACATTTACGACAAATCTGACACTGCTTTACAATACCAGACAAAATGACTGATGTCCCGGAAAGCCTGTAAAACAGGCACTTCTAGGATACACAAGACAGGACAAAAATCGACTTCCATTATCAAGAGGTGAGTGCTAATTTTTGTGTTATTTTTTTGCAACCGTAAAATGAAAAACTAATTTCCGCCTTTAGCCCTTTATGCTCTTTTATTGGAAGGTGTTTCTTTACGAGCTCAAGTTTCAACTCCTTACTATACTGTTTCCTAGACATAAAAATATGCTCCTCATATGATAGATTTTTGGATATTTCCATTGTCTACCATATGGGGAGCATATCAATCCAACGGTTTTCAGTGCTTTTTTCATATTACTTTATTGAATATCCCTCATTCTGCCTATATAAGTGAAACTTAGCGAAACTTAAATTAAATCTCTTTCAGACAATTCAATTTGGATATTCACCAACTGTGGATTATTTCTCAGTGCACCAGTTTCCAACTTACCGCCTGCTGCCTTGCATCCACAAATCTCTTATAAATACCTTCCTGTTTCATTAATTGCTCATGTGTTCCCTGCTGTGCAATTCTTCCTTTTTCAACAACCGCAATCTGGTCTGCATGTCTGACTGTTTTTAATCTGTGGGCAATCATAATAATCGTTTTTTCCTTTGTAAGTGCATCTACTGCATCCATAGAATTCTGCAGAATCGCCTCGTTTTCCGGATCCGTGTAAGCAGTAACTTCGTTCCGATTAGCACAACCAGCGCAAACCCGCATAAAACCGGGACTTTTCAAAAATCTAAAGACAATTAAACCTCTCTATAATCACACCTGAAATGCCTTTTTCGTAAGTCTGCGACGAAAAAGGCATTTCTTTTTGCCCAAGGAAAGGAGGTGACGGGGTATATGCCATGATTAACAAAGATGAGCGCCGTGATGTGAGTATTCGCAAGCCCCGGCCATCTATCCGCAAGCAGCTTGCCGACAGCAAACAGGCCACCAGCCCGAAAAAGGCGGCGGCCAGAACCAAGAAAAATGAATTGGAGGTATGAGGAATGATGCACTTTACCGTGGAAGAAGAAAATTTGATCTGTATGTACCACAACGCAGACCGACGCAGGACGATAGGCAAGATCACCGCAGCCATGCCGGGTATGGACGGGGATAGGATAAAGTATTCGCCCACCTCTGCAAACGTGCGGGAGAAGCCTTGAAACTGGCGGTTATCAGCCCCGAAAGGCGTAGGTTACAGTCATTATTAGCCCCCGAAACAGGTACAGACGCGCAGCGGGTGTATCTGTTTCGGGGGTGTGCAGGTGATAGCCGCAAAGCGGCGTAAGAGGGTGCAGCCCTCTTGATCGTTATTCTTGTTCCAGCGGGAAGCTCGGCAACGCTTCCATCAGCTTTAAGGAAATGTGCTGCCGCATATCCTCGTCAATGACTTTTTTCACTTTGCCGCCCGGCTGCCTGATCTCCACCG